>Ga0307378_10003560_pt1 | contig 22784 bp, 44 predicted proteins | sample UN1MG_FD_202238 | JGI IMG/M metagenome (GOLD analysis project Ga0307378, IMG submission 202238) | Soil microbial communities from Risofladan, Vaasa, Finland - UN-1 | ecosystem: Environmental > Terrestrial > Soil > Coastal area > Acid sulfate soil | place: Finland: Risofladan, Vaasa | collected...
TAAAGGAAAGACCCGACAAAATCGGGTCTTTTTTTTTGTTCTTTTTTTTCATGTCGGGATAGTTCAGTTGGATAGAATGCTTGTGTGTATTCAAGTAACATCGGTTCGAATCCGATTCTCGGCTCAAATTTATAAGGATTGTATCTTATAAATAAGATTATAAGGCATAGTCTTATAATCAAGTTCATTGACGTATTGGAATGGTAATCATGTAAAACTACCTGCTCGTGGTGATTACTGCACAATCTTAGGATTGACTGAATGTTTTATATATGCACGTGTGGTCTTTGACATGTTAAATAACCTGCTAGTGTAACCGAGTGGTTCAGGTGCTTCTCTGCAAAAGAAGATACAGGGGTTCGAATCCCTTCACTAGCTCTATTACATTCAACCATACATTCAACCCGACTTTTAATTATTTATTTAGTATTTATGTTAAATATTCATATTATGGGTAAAAGATGGTCAAATGATGAAATTGATGTTTTGATTAATTTAAAAGATAAAGGGGAAACATTAATTAATATTGGTGAAATGCTTAATAGAAGTGAAGGTAGTGTTCAAATTATGTTGCGTAGGTTAGGTAGAACAAAAAATAATAAATGGATAGATGGGGATATGAAAAGAGTAATTAAATTATATAATGGTGGTTTAAATTTTAAAGAAATTGGTGATATTGTTGGTAAAACACAATCTTCAATAACAAGTAAATTAAATCGAATGGGATTAAAGTCAAACTATCAACCAGAAAAATCTTTTAAAAATCAACCCAAAGGTTCAAAATATAAAAAAATTAATTGGAGATTAATTCAGGAAGAATATGATTCTGGTTTAAGTTATAATGAAATAACCAAAAAATTTAAATTATCTACCAACGCAATTGTTTGGGGTAAAAATAATAAATTAATTAAATTTAGGTCTATTAGCGATGGTTTAAAATTGGCGTGGGAAAGGGGTAAATTTCCAAAAAGTAATCAAAATGGAATTAAACGATATCGACAACTCTGTGAATTTGATTTTGATTTAAAAGATTATCCTGATAAATTTAATTTTAAATTAATTAAAGATTTTGGTTGGTATAAAGCAAAAAATCGTGGTGATAATCCTAATGGTGTGAATCGTGACCACATGTATTCAATAAAGGATGGTTTTGTTAATAATATAAGTCCTGAAATTATTAAACATCCTGCAAATTGTGAATTAGTTTTACATCAAGATAATTTAAAAAAACATACTAATAATAGTATTTCATTAAATGAATTATTAGATAAGATTAAACATTGGGATGTATCCCCTCACGCTGATAACGTGTAGAAAGGGTAGTTGGTTGCACGTGAGTTCGAATCTCACCTTCCCAACAAACGTGTTACAACACGGGAATAATTAAAATTTTAGTTATTCATTAATTGGAAGATTGGCAGAGTCTGGCTTAATGCACTGGTCTTGAAAACCAGAGGGTGTAAAAGCTCCGGGGGTCCGAATCCCTCATCTTCCGCAAACAAGTCGGTCTGTAAACCGATGAGTTTCTTGCATATTGCTAATAACAATTGTGTTGTTACAGCAAAACAATTAAGTGATGTGTATGAGTTCCAGATGGTATAATACACTGTCCTAATGTTCAGTTGAGACGAAATGTACCCGTAGTTGGCAATACGGAAATCAAAGTCGTCTTCCGAGACATTCACAATATCTTGAAATAGTATTGAGGTTCGTGAGTGAGAGGCTCACACTGGAACATATGCTTCGGTAGCTCAGTGGTAGAGCGTCTGACTGTTAATCAGAGGGTCGTAGGTTCAATCCCTACCCGAAGCGCAAAGTATTGAATATGGTGTGCTGGAAAAACACGAGTGGAAACACAGATTTAATCTGGTAGATGACAGCTTGGGGTTAATGGTCGAAAGAACCACCCGTACAGGTTCGAGTCCTGTTATTCAATACTATTATGGATTGGTAGCTCAGTGGTAGAGCACTGGCGTGAAGTCCCAGAGGTCGTTGGTTCAATCCCAACCCATTCCACTGTAACGGTTCGCACTACACGGTGATTAACGAGGAAGTGCATAGGGAGATTTCGTATAGGTGGTTATTGTACAACGGTCTGAAAAACCGTAGGCTTCCGTTCGACTCGGAGAATCTCCACATAGTTTTAACTTTTTCGAACTTGCAGAGTATTTATGGAAAATAAATAATTATGAAATTTAAAGAGTTAACAAAAAAACAATTAACTGATTTAATTGAAACAAACAATTCACTTAGTGGTATATTAAGGGATATGGGTATTAAATGTAATAGTGGGAATTATCAAACACTTCATCGATATGCAAACAAATTTGAGTTGTCTTTGAATGAAATATTAAATGATAATTCAAAATATATCGGACAGCAGAACGGTATTACATATAAATTAACTGAAATTTTAATTAAAGATTCGTCATACGGAAACACACATTGTTTAAAAAATAGATTATTTAATGAAGGACTAAAAGAACGAAAATGTGAAAAATGTGGGCAAGACGAATGGTGGTATGGTGAAAAAATGAGTCTAATTCTTGACCACATTAATGGTGTTCATAATGATAATAGAATTGAAAATCTTAGAATTGTATGCCCCAATTGTAATGCAACTCTTTCAACACATGGTGGTAAAAATAGAAAGAAAAAAAATAAAACATTAATTTCCCAAAGAAAAGTAGAACGACCACCATATGAACAACTAATTAAAGAAGTCGAAGAAATTGGATATTCTGCAACTGGTAGAAAATATGGTGTTAGCGATAATGGTATTAGGAAATGGATAAAATTCTATAAAAAACACAAATATTAATTTAAGAATTCCACCCATAGGTCACTCGAATATTAGACCTCCTGTAACTTGCAGGTGAACGTGTGCTGTTCAGTAAAAAGTCGAGGCATTGCAGCATTGGTGTTTAATGGTTAGCATATGACCCTTCCAAGGTCGAGGTGTCGGTTCGAATCCGACATGCTGCTCTAATTAGATTTTTTTAAACCCCAAGGGTATTTATGTAAAAAACATATCGATATGGGATTACTTGAAAAATTTTTTAAGAACGTCACTGATATTAGTGACAAGGGTAAAATAATAATTGAAGAAGAAAATTCATTTGGATATATTACAATTGCACAATTAAAAGAAGCGATGGGAATATTACCAGAAGAACCTGAAATACCTGAAGTACCAGAAGAACCTGAAGAACCTGAAGAACCTGAAATACCTGAAGAACCTGAAATACCTGAAGAACCTGAAATACCTGAAGTACCAGAAGAACCTGAAGTACCAGAAGAACCTGAAGTACCAGAAGAATCTCATGCTGCGCAAGTAAACAAATTAATAGGAAAAGGATTAAATGTTTATTATAGTATGAATGATGGGGCAGAAGGTTGGTCTCCAGACACATACGGTATAATAAAAGACGCAGGATTTGAATCAATAAGAATCGTTATTCTTAAGGGTACTGATGAATATCCAATAACTAACGAGAAACTATCAAACCTGAAAAAAACTGTAGATTTATGTATAACAAACGGTTTACTTCCTATAATAGATTGGCATACAAATAATGATTGGTTTAAAACATATTCTTCTAGTAAAAGAAACAGTTTTATTAATAATTGGGCTGCAATAGCTGATTATTTTAAAGATTATAAATATGATGAAGTAGTATTTGAATTAGCAAATGAACCTTGTGATTTAGAACCAAATGTTTGGAATCAATTAATAATTGATGTTATATCAAAAATTAGAACATATAGAAATGATAGAATTATTATGGTTGCTGGTTTGTGGTGGGGTGGACTTAAAAGTGTAAGTGAATTAGAATTACCTAATGATGAAAATCTAATATTAACTATTCATTATTATAATCCACAATGGATATGCAGACAAAATTGTCCTTATCCTAACTTTAATGGAATTGAATTTGCAAACGTTAAATGGGAAAATATTCAACCAATGGTAGATAATTTAGAGGATGAATTTAAAGATGTTTTTGCTTTCCAAGAAAAACATAATAATATACCAATTAACATTGGAGAATGGGGAACAGTAATATTTGCTGATAATGATAACAGGACAGCATATGCTACTTTATTATCAACATGGTTTGAAAGTAAAGGGTTTTCGCAATTAATTTGGGATTATGACCATGATTTTGGACTTATGAAAAACCCAAAGATGGGTGTTGAAACTGAAACTGGATGGTACATAGATGTTGTAAATGCTATCATAAATCCTGAATTAATATTAAAGGATTATACTTCGGAAACCATACTTGAATACAATGGTTTTGATTCGGTTGGAGATTGGTCAACATATCAAAGTGGTGGTGGAAAAATTAAGTTAAGTGTTGAAGACAATAAATTGGTTGCAAACGTAACTGAAACTGATTGGAATTATATTACAGCAAGAGTTTGCACGCCCTATTTTAAATTTGAAAAAAATAAATTATATAGGGTATCATATACAATAAGTTCAAGTCCAAGTAAAACTAAAACCATTTGCCATAAATGGTCAGGAGTACATTCTTCATTTTATACATATAATTTAGGTCAAGAACCAGTAAAACGTGTTCAAACATATATGATGGCACGCACAACTAACAATAATACAAATATTGAATTTATGGTGGGTGTTGGAACTGGAAAAGTAATTTTTAGTGATTTTAAATTAGAAAAACTAAATGTAGTTTAAATATTAATTAATTTATTTCTGAAAAGGGGTGAGTTATCACCCCTTTTTTATTTCCATTCATCTATAACTCTTGTTTTCATAATATTATTTTTGTCACAAATATACCGTATATTTGTGACAAATTATTGTCCCGTAGCTCAGTTGGTCAGAGCGGTGCACTCATAATGCAAAGGTCGGGGGTTCAATTCCCTTCGGGACAACAAAAAATGTTTGGTGTTCTCAATTTTTTTCTTATCTTTGTTACTTGAAATAAAATTTTAACTAAAAAACGAACACATGATAATTAGATTAAAAAAGGTTAATGTGCTTAAAACAGGATTTGTTTTCGCATTATTGTACGGATTATTAGCATTTATTATTTTCATCATTGCAACAATATTCTCAGGATTATTTGGACAAGGGTTTCCTTGGTTTATGATTATATTAGCACCAATTCTATATGGTATATGTGGGTTTATTGGAGGATTAATAATGAGTTCGGTTTATAATCTGGTTTCAAAATGGATTGGTGGGTTGGAATTTGAAATTGAAGAACTAGAAAAATTTAGTGAATAATGGAATATATCCACAAAAAAACAGGGAATATTTATGTTGTAAGCACTCTCGATGCAATAAATGCAACAAATAATTCTGATGGTAAACGAATGGTTGTTTATAAACACAGTAATGATACTTTTGTAAGAGAATATGATGAGTTTATTGTAAAATTTGTACCAATGAATACGAAAACTAAACTCAGTCTTGATATTATTGAAATAATTAAAGACAGTTTTCTTGATGATGTTGGAAAGGTGAATCTTACTGATACTTTTAAAGACGACCTTGGACTTGATAGTCTTGATATGATTGAACTTATAGTGGAAACCGAAAAATTGGTTGATGTTGAAATCAATGATATTGAAATTCTCGATAATTCGAATATGAATGTGGGTAGATATGTTGATTTAGTTTTCGAAAATATGTAAATTAATTATTCCTCTGTAGCTCTGTAGCTCAGTGGCAGAGCAGTTGGCTGTTAACCATCAGGTCGTAGGTTCAAGTCCTACCGGGGGAGCAAAATAAATTTTATTATTAAAATTCAAAATTATGTTAAGACACGGTAATAGAAAAATCAATGTCAATAAACATTTATTGATTAAACAAATTAAGGACAATAAAGAAAATCATATTAAAGAATATGAAAAAGCAATTCTTGCTTATAAAGAAGAAGCATTACGCCAGTTAAGAACCCAACTTGAAAGAGTTGAAGAAGGTGCTGTTGATGCCAAACTCAATTTAATCACTCCAATCAATAATGCTAATAATTATGATAAAATTATTGAGATGTTTGATTGGAAAGAAAACAATATTGTTGAGCTTGAACAAGACGAATTTAAAGAATATGTTCAAGATGAAACAGATTTCGCAGTAACAGCGAGAATGTCAAACAGCATGTATTTGATGGGAAGTTCTGAGTAAAAACCATGAAAAAGATTTTATTTGTTGGTGAAGAACGCAGTCCAACTGCAATCAGAATGGGTGTTACTTGGAAAGACCGAAGATTAGCAGCAGCACATCTTTCAAAAGCAACCGATGCTCTGGGAATTGATTGGGAATCTTTAACCTTTAAAAACGTCTACGAGGACGATATTGAGGATATTAAATCATTTGATGGTATTGTTGTGGCGATGGGTAGAAAGGTCGAGAAAGAGCTAAAAAGGCATCAAATAACCCATGAATACATTCACCATCCAGCAGCACGTGGAAAAATTCGAATAATTGATAATTATAAGGCTCATGTACGAGAACAATTAACACCAATATTAGTATGAAAAAAATATACTTAGCAGGTCCTGATGTATTCCTACCGAACGCACTTGAAATCGGAACAAAGAAAAAAGAGATGTGTTTGAAATATGGTTTCATTGGCATGTTTCCATTTGATAATGAAGTTGATTTCAAAAAATATAAGTCGATTGAAGAAGCTGGCTTAGATATTTCGAGGTTAAATGAGGAAATGATTCTCAAAGCAGATATTGTTATTGCAAACATCACACCATTTAGGGGTGTTAATGCTGACGTTGGAACTATATATGAAATTGGTTATGCTTGTGCTAATAAAAAAATAGTTGTTGCTTATACAAACGTATCACTCTCTCATTATGAAAGAATTGCACAGACAAACTTTACAACCGACCTTGTTGATTCAACTGGAATGGCAATTGAAAATTTTAATTTGGTTGAAAACCTTATGATTGATGGTGGAATTAAATCAAGTGGTGGTTTTATAGTTAAAGGCGATGTTGCAATTACTGAAAGATATACTAAGTTAAAATATTTCGAAGAATGTTTAATAAGACTTGAGAAATTAGAAATATAATTGTATTTATCATAAAACAATTATAATGAAAAATTTAGGAAAGAAAATATTGAATGTATTGAAAACAATTTGGTATTTGATACCAAAATATGTACTATATATTGTAGTACTAGCATTCGCAGGATTGGGTATTACTAAATTATTTACAACAGACCCACATTATTCACAATTAGTTTTTGTAGTAATATTATTTGGTCTTATTCTTAGTCTTATCTTTTATGTCGGAATTAGAAATGGAATACGTTGGATTAAGAAAAATAAAAAATAATGTTACGTATTAAAATAAAAAAGGATAGACATTATCCTTGTTTAATTCCATTAGGATTACCAATTTGGGTAAAGAAAAGGACCCCAACAATTAAACATGCCAAATTTATGTTTACCGATTCTTGCATGTTTGACCTCAAAGATGAAGACCAATGGGATGTTAATAAATTATTCGGTTTTAGTATAGGACATCACCACAACTGTAATTCATTTCGTTTTGGTTGGAGACCAATATTGGATAATGAAACGATCGAAATCGTAGCATATGAATATCATAACGGTATAAGAAACAAAACAATGCCAATTTGTGAAATTAATTTATACGAGTGGTATTCATTTAAAATAATATATAATCCAATATTAAAAACTAGTGGATATAGAATTACTAGTTCAACAAACATTTCTAATTTTTTCGTAAACGACATTTATTTTCTCGATAAAACATATGGTTTAGGATACACCCTTGGAATTTATTTTGGTGGAAACGAAAAAGCACCTCAAGACATAATAATCTATAAGAAAAAAAAATGAGAACTTTTAAAATAGATACTAGTCAAAAAGATAAGACAGGAAAAACAGTTTTCAGAATAAAAAAAGCAATCGAATTATCCCAACCAGCATTCGAGGCAGCAGTAAAACAAGTAAAAGCAGCTACCGAAACAATTGAAAGAATGTCTCGTGTTGACTTAAATAAATTGAAGAAGAAATTTACAATATAGAATAGCCGATATAGCTCAGTTGGTCAGAGCAGTTGATTTGTAATCAACGGGTCGGGGGTTCGAATCCCTCTATCGGCTCTGTGGTCGTTTTTTGTATTTTCCTATTACTTAAAATAAACCCACTTAAAATTTTCAAGAGAAAAGGGAATAATTAGGAATATCAGTTCCTTTTTCTTATATACTCCCATATCTCAACGGTCTTCTAAACCGTGCCAATAAACGAGTAATTGGAGTGGCGTGTGAGTTCGAGTCTCACTGGGAGTTCATTTTTCGAACTAATAACTTTCTTATAAATACTATAAAAAAGTTATTAGTTATAAGAAAAATTGATTTACATGAAATTGATTGGCATGATATACAGAAACAACATAATGATGGAATTTTTTGGACAAAATTACCTAAACATTTTAAAATTAGTCGCAAAATATTACTGAGAGCCGAAAGTGAAGGATTTATCTAGAAAAAAATACACACTAAAAAACATACTGAAATATCTAAAAATAAAATTAGTGTTGCCAGAAAGAAATATCTTAAAGAAAACCCAGATAAACATCCTTGGAAAAAAAATAGTAAATTTAAGTCTAAACCATGTGAGTTATTAAAAAGAAAATTAAAGGAAAAAAATATTATCTTCGTTGAAGAATATCAACCATCTTTTGAAAAATATTATTCTATCGATATTGCATTTCCTAATAAAAAAATTGGTGTTGAGGTTAATGGTAATCAACATTATAATAACGATGGAACGTTAAAAAAATATTATGTTAATAGAAATAATTACTTAAAAAGTATTGGGTGGGAAATGTATGATATTCATTATAGTGTTATTTATTGTGATAATATTATTGTTAATATAATAAATAAAATTAAAAATTTTTCATTAACTTGCAAGGAATTAGATTATTATAGAAAAAAACATTTTGATTTAAAAGAAAAAAGAAATGTGAAACATCATTGTGTTGTCTGTGGTGATATCGTATATAAGGAAATACTAAGTGTATAAAATGTCATGGTATTTCAATCAGAAAAATAAAAAATAGACCAACAAAAGAAACGTTAAGTGAAGAATTAAATGAAACGTCATTTACTGCTGTTGGTAAAAAATATGGTGTTAGTGATAATGCTGTTAGAAAATGGGCGAAAAATTATAATATTATATGGAATACACAATAGAAAAAATGGATACGAAAATATCCTTCGAGAACGACAAGAAAAAAGATGTCTTGTTAATGGGATACGCATTCATCGATGAGATGGGTCATTGTGTTTTTATTGTGTATGGTGAAAGGAAAAGAGATTTAATTATTGAGTATTTATCTAAAAATGAAAAAGGATAACGTAACTATATGCCCTAAATGTGGAACAATAATGGAAAGATTCAAAACAACAAATGGTTCTTATTATAAATGTAAGGTTTGTAATAAAATAACAACACTCTCATAGTTCAAGGGATAGAATAGTAGTTTCCTAAACTATTGATACAGGTTCGATTCCTGTTGAGAGTACAAAATATTGTCCTCGTAGTTCAATGGATAGAATAGTAGTCTTCGAAACTAACGGTTGCAGGTTCGAATCCTGCCGAGGGCACAAATTGCACCTGTAGCATAACTGGATAATGCACCTGATTACGAATCAGGAGATTTTGGGGGTTCGAGTCCCTTCAGGTGTACAAAACCATGTATTATGAAAAAAGATTTCTTAAAAACACGTTTATTAAAAAAAATCAACAGTAGGGTTCGTATTCTATGGAATGGTAAAAAATATGTTGTTGAAAAACGCTATTTTTTTAATGCGAATAGAAGATTTGATGATTGGCATATGCTTAATAAATTCGAAACATTTAATGCTGCAATTTATCAGAAACATCACTATATTAGAACATTTTTATTTAAAGAATTCGGTGTACTTAGTAAGTATTTAAAGAAATACGGTAAAAAATGAATAATATAAAGGCAATATATGCCAATACTTGGGAAGGTTTGACAGTGAAAATGATTGGTTTTTATCATGACCATTGTAGACATTATTATACAGGACCTATAAATGATTTACCTTCTAAATTTAAAAGATTTGGGAAATCAATAATGAAATATGTTTTCATTTATGAAGAAGACGAACCAATAAAATTATAAATATGAAAAGATTTTTTAATACATCATAGTTAGCTCTTGCTAATTGTGATTATGGATAAAAAAAAGAAAGTATCCGAAAAACCACCAATGAAATATTGGTTGGTTGAACTCACCCTTACGGGTGGCAGAGTTCGAACATTTTATGTAAAAGCAAGATTCCAACATGATGCTTATGAAAAAGCAGATTATTATGCTGGTCTTGTGAATAATAAACAATTATTTGACATGGCAACAGAAAATTTTAAATTGTTGCCATAAAAAACAGTATTGTTTGGACTAGCGGTTATCCGTGGGGTTAGATAATGAAATAAGTATTAACCCGGTGTTGAAACAATATCTGATGATTAAAGTCATATGTATGAGGTGCAATGTCTGCCACCGAATGCTTAAATCTGCGGTAACGATGCAGAGACCGATTTGAGCCTCACATGACTTTATGATTTGCGGGTGACGCATAAATGGTGGTGCACCAGCTTGCCAAGCTGGAATAGAGTCGGTTCGATTCCGATTACCCGCACAATTTATATGTAACATTTTGATTTTATTATCGTATAATAAAAAATGAACTACAAGGGTAAAAAATATAAGAAAGTAAGAAAACCAATTCATAAGGGTGATTTGGTTGTGTTGCATTGTAAACGAAATAGTAATTATTTTAAATATAATGGTGTGCATAAAGTTGTTTCTGACTTTAAAGAAATTCATATTAAAAGAGAGGGTGAAATAACGTTATGTTTAAAACTTGGATATAATGTTTTAGATTACTCTAAGTTGATTGAGGTTAAAAAGAAGAAATATCTTCCAATGCCACTAAAAGAAGAATATTAATGTGTGGTATATGTGAAAAGGTCTACCCCACCACACAGTGTTCATTATTTTGGGGTGTTCATTGACAATGAACACCCAATTATAGTGAACAAAAAAATAACGCAGAGGATTCATCGCTGTGCTGACCTTCGGGATTATGTCTTCGGACAAACAGTACAGAGGAACTTCAGGACACCATTGCTAGACGCAGGAGACTCAACGCTAATCGGGGTCGCTTTTACTGCGGAGGGTGCAAGCTAAACAGACTTAGAGGGAAAGCAACTCTATGATGGTCGGGTTAGTGCACTCCGAAAGGAGCATATCGTAAGATATGAGATAAATGATGAATTTAGTTCTTTGAATTTTTATTCCATTATTTATCTTTTATAGTACTTATTGTTAAATTTGTATTATGAGAGATAAAATTTTTTATGTTTATCGGTTAATTACTTCTGATGATGAATTAATCTACATTGGAAAGGGTTCTGGAAATAGAATGCATAAACATAGTGTAATTGCTATGGGAAATTCAATTAACAGAACAAAAAATCCTAAATTGTATAACAAAATAAAGAAAGTTATCGACAATGGTGGATTCATTAAACCCGAAATCATTTTTAAAAGCACAGTAGAATTAGATTGTTTGAACGAAGAAATAAAACAAATCAATAATATTGGTTTAGAGAATCTTCGTAATCTTACAATCGGTGGTGAAGGAACTTCAGGTTATATATTATCAGAAGAAACGAAACTGAAAATGTCTAAAGCTAAAAAGAATGAATGGAAAGATGGTAGGATGATGAGTGATGAACATAAGAAAAAACTTTTAAAAAACCCACAATTATTTAAAGAAGGTCATCATGGGTTTTGGAAAGATAAATCATTATCAGAAGAAACGAAACTGAAAATGTCTAAAGCCAAAAAAGGAAGAAAATCAGGTCCAATTACAGAAAAACGTAGATTGGCAATTATCAATGGAATAAAAAATAAGAAGAACTATTAAAACAGAATTCTGGGTACGCTCACGTTATTTTTATTTAAAAAATATTTGCATTATGAAACTTATGAATAGGACAAACAAAATTATTGAGAAACTTCGAAAAGAAGGGAAAGTATCATATTCTCCGTCACCCTTTACTGAAGAAGATTTAAATAAAATTGAAAAAAGGATGCGAGAAAACCGTAGAAAATTAGCAGCGTCTTCTTTGGTAGCAAGAAACGTAATTATTTGTTAACTATATTATGAAGAAATTCAAATCAAATACAAAAGGCATTAAAAGTGTTAGAACTATCCAACCAGAAGAATGGGATGGTTTTAATGTTAGAATGGGAAATGTGAGGATAGAATCACGTAAAAAAGAACTAAATTCCATTAAATCAGCAAGAACCATCATTGTTAAATAAAATTAATTCTTATAATAAGGTTAAAACTATTTATTAATAATTCATTCGTTTCTTATTTAATTTATTTTGTAACACTATTTTTATTCCCTTTTGAATTTCACTCTGTAAAAAATTTACAGCTTCAAAATCAATATTATACCTTTGTTTCCCTCCAGTATTTTCAATATTAAAAGATTCTTCAATTTTAGAACATTTGAAATGTTCATAAACTTTTTGTAACCAATTGTCACTATACCAATTTTTAAAAATCTTTGGATATAAACGACCAAACATTTCAAAATGAATTTTTGGTACTATTGCACATGTTAAAATATTAGGAACTGTTTTATCTAAAGGACCAAATACCCCGAAATTTTTATCTTCAAAATATTCAATAAGCTTTGTTTCCCAATCTGATTCATGAAAAACAATATCATCACCTAGTTGAAAAAAATAATCTGGTTTATCATTATAAGCTATTTTTATTAATTCATTCCAAACTAAGCAAGGGCTTTTATTAGGATTGTTAATAAAATGTAAATGAAAATTTCCTTTTATTACTTTATTAAATTCTTCTTCTAAATAATTTTTATTTTTAATAAAAAATTGGTCATCATTATCAAAACCAAAGTAGAAATTATATTCGTTAGAAGTTAACGTTTTGTTTAATGATTTTAATAATCTTTGTATAATAAATGTTTCTTTGATATTCTTATAACAAAGACCATTACTTGTTGATGCTATTAAAAAAGCTATTTTCATATACTAAACTCTTATTCCTCTATTTTTCATTATTTAAAAAATCTAATTAAGAAAAAAACCATTGAAATAATTAAAAACATAAACGTAATACTTCATAATTTTCGATTTTATCTTAGCATCTACCAATAAATACCAAAATGAATTAAAAACATAAGAAAAATTCTCGAAACAGAAGTAATACCTAGAGAAATAGAACATCAAAAAGAAAAATCTCACACCTAATTGTAACAATTCTAAATAGTTTTCGTATAAGTTAATGTAATCAAAAACTTAATTAATGGAAAAAGTTATATGGTCAGAAGCTGGAACTAAAAATGGTGAAGACTATTCAATTACCCAAAAATTCCAACTTAATGACGGTGGTCGCCAAAATGCTGGTTATAAAGGATGTACTGGTGACTGTGTTACACGTTCAATAGCAATTGTAAGTAGGAAACCATATAAAGAAATTTATGATGCACTGAACATCTTATCTGAATCAGAACACATTGGTAAAAGGAAGAAGAAAAAAAGTAATTCCAGAACAGGTGTATACAAAGTTTCTTATCGTAAATATCTTAAATCATTAGGTTATGAATGGATACCAACAATGCAAATTGGAAGTGGTTGTAAAGTTCATTTACGTCATGATGAATTACCAAAGGGTCGAATAATTGTTAAGATTTCAAGACATTTAACTGTTGTTATTGATGGTGTAATCAATGATATTTATGATTGTTCACGAAATGGAACTCGATGTGTTTATGGATATTTTATAAAAAAAATTGGAGAATCAATTTAATTTATTATATTTGTCTTATGGAAATAGAAAAAATAGCAAAACAAATTTCAAGACTCAAAACTGAGGAACTTAACGAGTTATCGAATATCCTCTTAAACACTCATGGGATAAATGCTAATCTTTATCGTTACAGTACTGGAATAATCACATCAACAGAAAATTTAAAAACCGAGTGTAATTTATTTTTAGTAGGTGCTGGTAATAGGAAATTGCAAGTATTGAAAGCATGTAAAGAATATTTTGGTTGGGGTTTACATGATACCAAAAGAATTCTTGATAACGCACCATGTTATTTAAAAGAATTCATGGATTATGATGAAGCTGAAAAACTTCAGGAAGAATTGGAAGAATTAGGTGCAATAGTTGAAATACAATAGTTATGAAAAACGATATATAATGGGAATTTTCAGTGAAACACATGCAGATATTATTAAAAATTTCCCATCAGATAAATATTAAAATGAAAAAATTATTAAATAAAATACCCTTTGAACTTTATCTTACATTAGTACTATTAATAATTACAGCATTTTTGCATTGTGGTTTTTTGTTTTTTGAATAAGGAATATTATATCATAAATAATATTGGAGAGTTGCCAGAGTGGTCGATTGGGGCAGACTGCTAATCTGTTGTACATTAATTTGTACCGAGGGTTCAAATCCCTCACTCTCCGCAAACATTTTGTAACAATTTAAAGTACTTTTCGTATAAGGATTATGATAAAATTATTTGTTGGGTTGATAAATTAAAATAAATTACTAATTATTTCCTTGTATTTATTAATATGAGGAAATTAATTAAATACGATATAAAAAACATTAAATTTAATAGTTATATTAAGTTAAAACAAAAACTTGATGAATTGGGTTCAGATGGCTGGGAGATTATTAGTTATAAAGAAATCCCAACGAAGAAATTCGGTGACCCAAGTAGTTGTATTATTTTAATTAAAAAAGAGAAATCATGGCTTCAAGAAAAAATGTTGTTCTTCATGAAGAAGAATTTTCCTCAATTACTATCCTAAAACCATTTAGTGAAGAATATTTACTTTATCTTTATGTAATATTCGAAGATGCTTATGGTGAAATATCTGGTGAACTCATGACCAGAAAAAATCTGAAAAAGAGACTGAATCTCAGTGATGAAGAATTTGAAAAAATCCTGAAACAATTATAATTTCAATACATATGTTATACGATGAACAAATAAAAACGATGTATGCTAAAGCATTAATTGCCAGAAATAATGCTTATGTTCCATATAGTAAATATAAAGTAGGTGCATGCGTTTTAACAATTACTAATAGGTATTATGCTGGAGCAAATATTGAGAATGTTATTTCTCGTGCTACTCATGCTGAAAAACTTGCATTAGATATTGCATGTATGGCTGGTGAAAGAGAAATTGTTGCAGTTCTTGTTATAACTGATGACCCTAAAGCACCTTTCCCGTGTGCACAATGTTTACAAGACATTACTGAATTTGATATTGATGGTAAAGGAAGCATTGAAATAATTGCTACTAATATTGAAGGTGTGATTAGAAAAAGTACATTGAATGAACTTCTTCCTCAAAGATTTAGTCCAAGTAATTTAGGTATTAATATAAAAGAATTATAATTATGAGTAATTTTGAATTATTAAAACGAACGTATCCTGTCTCGGAAATTAACCGAATTTGTGATGGATATGCTTATATTATGAATAATTCAACATCAAAAGAAAGAAAAGAATGGGGAATTAAACCTAAAAAACTTCAGAGAACAATAAAAAGGGGTGAAAAATATATTTACCAAGTAGCGAAGGAAAGTAAAGAGTTTAAAATAATGTGTTTAAGTTTTCTTAATTACGCAATAATTAGAAAAAACATATTTAAATTAAATGACGAATGAAAGATAATAAAGAATTTCCAAGATTTTGGTATGATTCAAACCTTGTTTTTATGTGGGTTAACAATCTCGAAGAACTACAATTTGTCTTCGACCAATATGAGGGTTATATGACCAAAGATGACTTGCTTGATAAATCACGAAATGTTGATGGAAACCTTAGTAATTTTGGGTTGTATCAAGAACATAAAGGTGATGTAACACTTCGTCAGTTTTTAACTGATAATGGAGTAAAATTTTAAAGATATTTGTTGGTGATGTAATATGATACGATTAATAAATTGCATGTTTCGTTAGTCAGCAATCCTTAACGTTCAGATATTGGGACTGGATAGCGAAAAGGAGTTGGTGGAGAATCGGGAGTCCAACGCAACAAATAAATGGGTGTGTAACTCAATTGGTCAGAGTAACGAACTCTAAATTCGTTAATGCGGGTTCGAACCCCGTCACGCCCTCAAAAATATTTAATTATTATGTTTATTATTTGGAACACTAAGTCTTTAATGACATTGATTGCCTCACTGATTTGGAATGGGAGTGAATTCTTTAATATAGAATTAGGAAAGAAAACAGCACTTATTGTTTTCGAATTAGTTGTGGGTTTAAAAAACAGGAGAAAATAATGGGATATTTAAATTAATATAATGAAGAAAATAATAGCAAGTGAATTACATCAGAACGAACCAGATAAGGTAAAAATCTTTACTGAATGGGGAGCAGTGAATCAATCTGTCATTAAATTTCAGAATCAATGTTCTCAGAGCACATTAAAATATTTATATGGTAATGAAGGTGAAAAACTATGGGAATTATTTACTGGTAGGTGTAATAGAAAGTTTGATGAGTTCATAAAATGCTTAATCATTGAACAATATAATGATTTGTTAGTGAATATACATTATAACAAAACACTTTATTTTAATTAAATTAAAAATAATCTTGTTTTTTTGTAACATTTTCTTAACTTTGTCGTATATATAGATATAAAGAAAAGACGAAATTGTCATTAACAATTAAAAATTAGAAAAATGAAGTAGATTAAATTAGTAACAGTAACAAGGGACGACCTGAAACCCGGATACCAATTAGTACAAAGCGGTCATGCAATCGGAAGATTCGCACATCAATTCCCCAATCGTTTCAATGATTGGATGAGAGATAGTGAATATCTCGTATCGTTATCAACTAATAACGAAGAAAAACTCCAAAGACTATATTACAAATTACTGGACAACGGTGCTGATGTTGTTGGTTTTACTGAACCCGATATCGGAGACCAGTTAACTGCTATTTGCTATTATGGTACTCCTGAAATGCGTAAGCATACTAATAATTTAGATTTAGCACTTAAAACCGAGGAATCATGTCAGAATTAAAACCGTGTCCGTTTTGTGGTGGTAAACCACATATTCATCATCGTATTGATTCGTTTGATGATAAGGTATATTACATTCAATGTACAAAATGTAAATTAGTGTTTAATAATTATTGGGGAACGTATGAAGCATATGATATTAAAAATGAAATTAAAAACTGGAATAAAAGAACAATATTATGAGAAAGGAATGTTATTTAGTAGAATTTAAGGTTTATCATTATAATAGTGGTGCTGCCGATAATTATCATGGTAAACATAAAATTGAGTGTGATGCATATGATGAAGCAATCTTAATTAAAAATAGAGTGGATTCTATGAGAAAAGGTTCGATTATGAGGATGTTATTTGGTTTCGTGATTATATGAGAGACAATACTGCTATTGGCGGTTTCATTGAGAGTGAAGCTGAGATTTACAAATACATAATTGAAGAAAGTAAAATTAAAATAAATTAGAAATCATGAAAGAAACATAGATAAATATTAGACCTCCATAATAATTCGTAATTCGCGAATTAACAAATATTCACACATTGTATATCGCATATTGCGATATACAATGATTAATTATAAATCATTAAAATTCAAATTATTATGGAAACTATTATAAAAACAAATATCGCAAAAATGAAAAGTGATATTAAAATTAAAGTTGAAGAACAGAAGTTCTTAAAAAATCAAAGGAAAACAGAAAAATTAGTTGGTGAAAGAAAAATACCTGCAAGTACTGCATGGTATAAACACCGTTGCAATAGAGAAGACTTACGTATAATGTATGCAGCTTATGGTTTAGCCAGAGGTAAAAGTTTTTCTCAGGTTGAAAATCATTATCCAGAGGAAAATCATCCACTCAATCAATATCGAGGAAGCATTAATAGGATATTAGAGGAGTATGAAACGCTCGTTGAAGTTGAGGTTCAAGAAGAAAATTAAAGAAATTGGGGAGTTCGCTCCCCTTTTTTCTTGCATTTATCCTAAAGATTGATTAGTTTTACAGTCATCATTTAATATAATAAAAAACACACATGATAAATAAAGATGATAATCCCACAATTGATGGTTCTGGAATAATTCCAGAAGAATTACAAATCCCTACATTGGCAACAAAAGATGAAACTAATGAAGAAGTAAAAGAAGTGGTTAGTGAGGAAGAGATTTCTAAAGAAGATTTAAATAAGAAAAATTATCATAAAATCTCACCAACATTTTATGTTCAACCATTTAGTGATGAAGAACAAGGTGATGATGATTTGGAACTCTTTAAAATTCTTAATCCAGAAACTGATCTTGTAGAAAAAAGAGAACTTACTGATGAAGAAAAACATGAAATCTTTGTTCATGAATTAAAAGAATCTAGGATTAAATTTAATCCCATCAAACACCCAACCAAAACTATTGGAATTACTACTGAGACTGATGTGTTAGGTAGAACACGTATAGTAAAAGAAAAAGGTGTTGCATCAAATATCAAAATCAATAAATTCAATACGGCATATAAACAAAAGCGTAAACGTAAAAATAAGCTTGCAAAAACAAGTCGTAAAGCAAATAGGAAAAAATAAATTTCAATATAATGATAGGTAAAACAGAAACACATATGGAAAGAGAAAAGGTTTATGAAAGGATTGATAAAGAAAGAGATTATCAAGACATACGTTGGGTTGTGGGCAAGAATTCTAATAAAACACCTGATAGTGAGAAACCTGTTGCTGAATGGTTAAATTATATTGAATTTCATCTTGCCAAAGCAAAAGAAAATGTTTATATGTTAGAAAATGATGCTGCTCTTGCTGAGATACGTAAAGTTGCTGCTTTGGCTGTAAGATGTATGGAAATTCATGGTTGCCCAAAGCGAAAGATTAAGGAAAAATAATGAGATTTTTATATTGGTTAATAATCTCAATTATTGATTGGTGGTATGAGTTTCGTAATGATTTGGATGATAATGGTTTTTGGCAAGCCATTGAATACCAAATGGAAAACATTAAAGATAGGATTGATAATTTTTTCTATGAGCATCATCACAACGGAGTATTCGGACCGGGCGGTAATGGTTACCGTATATTCAAATCAGGAAACTTAGCACTACTTATTGCAATATTAACAACAATTGGATTTATATTATATGTAATTTTGAATTAAATGGATATAGATTTAAATAATACTTTTTGGGAAAGACTCAGAGGATTTGTAACTGAGTGTAGAGTGGATGCACGATGGATATTAAAAGAGAATGAAACTGAAAGACCATTGGGTTCACTGAGAATTGTTAGTCATCCTGACCTGAAACCGGGTCATCTACGTGCTGTATTCACCTACGTAACAAGTATTCGGAAGAAAACCGATGATGAAAAACTCCAAGCCTCCGAAGACTATCAAATGGAAGTCGAAGAACTCGAAGTTTATTCAGTTCACGAAGAAACCGAAACTGAAACCATGACACGTGTAGCACTTTATCCTGAACTCGAAGAAATGTTTGACGTGAAAATATACGAAAAATGACAAATATCTTTAAAGATTTCGTGGTTGATAATGAATTGTATGTAAGTGCAGATAGTTGGGATAAGATACGAGCTAAATATTCTCAAGAATATATAATCCAACAGATTTCCGATGCAATTGTTGAATTCGAGATTAAACTTCCATATCGAGTAATTGATATTGATGAGGTTTATCATGATTATGAGGCATTAAAAAAGATTCCGTTTAAAAGATTAAATAATAGAGGGGTTAAATGGGGAAGTAAATTCGATTATAAGTACCATTTCAATCATCATTATATTGAAAACACAAATATTGGTAATAAAGCCAGTGATTATTTCCATCAAATCGAACGCTGGAAATGTGATGCGACAGGATATCCCTCACCACAAAAGACATGGGAAACCGAAAAATTCCGTTTAACGCTATTTAAGGCACTTTTTAGCTTAAAAGTGCCAGAGATTAACCCAACTGTCCTTAGAAACATAATTTCGCTTAGAAAGTATATTGCTGCACAATTTAGACCTAGTGCTGCTAAATACATTTACGATTATTTTCAAGCCGAAACAGTATTGGATTTTAGTATGGGTTGGGGTGATAGAATATTAGGTGCACACACTAGTGAATATGTTAAGAAATATGTAGGTTTTGACCCTAATGTTAATTTAATTGCTGGATATGTTGAGCAAATTAAATGTTATCAGCAAATCGATACACCAATGAAGATTTCATTAAATCCTTGGTGTGCTGAAGACCCTAGAATTCCTTTACTTGATGAATTCGATTTAATTTTCACTTCTCCACCGTATTTCGATAAAGAAAAATATGACCATAGTCCAAATCAATCATTCATAAAACATAAAGGTTTTGATAATTGGATGAAAGATTTTTTATTTGAAGCAATTAGACTCAGAACCGAGAATCTTAAATCAGGGGGACATTTAGTTATTAATATATGTGATATTTACACAAGAAAAAAACATTATCAAATCTGTGATGGTATGAATGATTTTATTGCCAGTACAGGTCAGTTTAAATATGAAGGTGCTATTGGACTTAGGATGCCCAAAAGACCTATGAGTAAATCATCAAACACGATTGGAATTTATGGAGAGCCGATTTGGGTTTGGAAGAAGAAATAATAAACAAAAAACACACAATTGAAAAAGATTTAGTAAAGGAAATTATTATGGAAAATCAGGAAAAAAAAGGAAAAGATATCACAGCAACAACAGGTAAAGGCGGTGGTTTACGTTTCAATAAAGGTAAACTTCGTTATGATTTAGTTGAACCACGTGCGCACAGGGACATGGTTGAAGTGCTTACTGATGGTGCAAATAAATATTTCGATAGAAATTGGGAAAACGGATTAAGTTGGACAAGTGTTTTGGCTAGTCTTAAAAGACATATTGCTGCAATTGAAAGAGGTGAAGACCGTGACCCTGAATCAGGAAGACTTCATATTGCTCATGCTGCATGTAATGTACATTTTCTAAATACTTTTTATTACACATTCCCACAAGGCGATGACAGACCTAAAAGATTTCTTAATATGCCAGCAATTGGTTTGGATGTTGATGGAATACTTGCTGATTTCACAGGTTCATGGGTTGAAAAATACCCAGATATTGAAGCCAACCCAACTTCATGGTATTTTGATAGAAAAATACTTAAAAGATTTGATATTATGGCTAGTGAAGGTACTTTAGATGATTTCTATCTTAATATTCCACCACTAATTCAAGGCAAAGACCTGCCGTTCGAACCTAAATGTTATGTTACAGCAAGACCTGTTGATAGTAAAATAACAGAACAATGGTTAGATGCTTTTGATTTCCCAAGAAGGAAGGTTATAACAGTTCCAATAGCAACCAATAAAGTTGATGTTTTAAAAGAAGTAGGTGTTGAAATATTTATTGATGATAGTTTTGATAATTTTGTTGAATTAAATAAGGCAGGTATCTTCACTTACTTATACACAGCACCTTGGAATATCAAACATAATGTTGGTCATATGAGAATCAACACATTGAATGAATTACCATTACTTTCGCATTAATTCAAGTAATTTATCGAGTATTTATTGCAATAGCACAATAAAATAAGAAGAATTATGGGAAATATCTTAAATGATATTGTTGACGAAATTGATATAAAACCGAATAAATCAAAAATTTATATCAAATGGATTATTGGTATTGCCAGTAGTTTAATTGCAATCGCTTTTGTTTTTGGACAATTTAAATCATCTTTTTTTACTAAAATAGATAATATTGAAACAGGGTTGAAAGAAAATACCGAAGCTATTTCTTTTATGGAAAATGAAATGAATGATGGTTTTAAGGTTGTTGATTATAAGATTGATAAAATATATAATGATGCATTTTCAATGTTTAATGATTATCAGGTATATAATAAAAAACAACTTGAATTAGTTGTTGATTACGGGCAAGAAAACAAAGATTTGTTGAAAAGAATGTTAGATTTAAACACGACAGAAAATAGACAAAATGTTGAATTGCGACTTGAACAAATTAAGAATAATAATTTTGATTATCAATCAGTAATTAATGTTAATAAAATAAAACCCGATTATATTAAATTAGAATTTTTCGTTACAGTAAATGGTAACGATACAATTTTTAATGTGATTGGTGCTACTAATAATTATATAAATAAAATCGATAGAGATAAATATATTTTAGGGGATATTATTGAAAATTCAGATAATCCAATATTATTTGACCTATCATATCGCAATAAATAATATGGGAGTTTATCCAAAACAATACACTAGAGAGGAATTTTTAAAATTTCTTAAAAAAAACAATGTTGGTAAAAAAATTATTAATAATTTTGAAAAATTACCTAAAATTGTTAAACGTAATGAAAATGAGTTCGAATTATATATCAATAGAACTTGGTATAACATTGGGAACACACATTATAGTTTCGAACTAAATTATTATTCAGAGGAACTTATTGAGTTCCTTTTTTATTCAAAAGTATTTAATGATATTGAAGTCAGTATTAACTTCTTACTGTTTGAATTAATTAATAATAATATTTTAAAAAAGGAAAAGAAATGAAACTCTGCATAATATCTGATACACACACAAAACA
>Ga0307378_10003561_pt1 | contig 22783 bp, 14 predicted proteins | sample UN1MG_FD_202238 | JGI IMG/M metagenome (GOLD analysis project Ga0307378, IMG submission 202238) | Soil microbial communities from Risofladan, Vaasa, Finland - UN-1 | ecosystem: Environmental > Terrestrial > Soil > Coastal area > Acid sulfate soil | place: Finland: Risofladan, Vaasa | collected...
TATTATTATCTTCTGCAAAGTCATTTTTTTCATTGGCATCTTTCTTCACTTCCAGTTTTTAAAATTAAAACTTTCAACTATCGCGGTTCTCATCCATATGTTCTGAATCGTTCATTTTTTCCATATAATCATCAATGCAATGCAGTGTCTCTTGTACTGTGATAACATCCTCCAACCATTCAGATGCACAAGCCTCAGGAGCATCGATATTCTTTGAGTCTTTAGTGATCTTGGTCATATGAATTATTACCAGGGTGAATATTACCAATATGATTATTAATAAGAGAAATTTTTTCTGTTTCAAAAAGCCTCACCTCCATTCTGTTTTTGCCCATGAACATTCTGATTTTGCGATCCTGGAATCCTTCGCTTCGCATCGGTAAAATCCAACAACATCACCTCTTTCTCCTTTGAGCTTGTTTTGGTATTCCTGAAATCAGCACATTTCAAGGCGAGTTGACTTAGAGCCCGCTCAAAACGGGTAGAGAGCCTCCAACCATGCTGTCCACCATATCGGTTGTTCAGATAACTCACATGTTCTATCAATCCCAATTTTGAAAGCTTAGCCCGGGTTCTTTGCAATATCCTGCGTGAGATATCATATCGTTTTTCCATATAAGCCAGGTTAGCCACCATGCCATTAACCCATTTTAGTTCAAAAAATATGCACGCTGCAGCATGTTGCTGGTTGCGATTGCTAGGGAAAAGCATCTCAACTAGGTCGGCGTAATCTGAGATTTCTTTCCTGTGATTGAAGTTGATTTTTGTGTGTTCAGGCATTTTACATTTTTACTCCAGCCTTTTTGTACATAATATGGGCTTCGCCGCGAGACCTGACGATGAAGCCCATGTTAAAATTTGGGGGCACTACTATTTAATTGTTTCCATTTTACCGAAAAGCTGGTCATCATAGGCAAGACGCACACAATAAGGCAGATTGATAGGGAAACCTTCTTCCGCGGATGGGTTTCCCTATATGAATCGACGGGGTGGTTTCGGAGGGCAATAAACTTGTCAATTCATAGACATACAGCAACCGCCTATGGTTTTGCTTTTATCGACGAGGAAGGTTCGAATCCACTGTTTATATTTGTATAGAACAGTATTCTTGCCCTATTTTCGCTTGACAATCGGAGTGAAAGGTCATATAGGTACTCAGACTTTTCACAGTTAACTTGATGGATCTGTGTATACGAGTGTTATTTTATTCATTCTGTCAATGTAAGGAGACAATTTGTTATGGCAAAAAAGACGACAGTTAAAACACCTGCCAAAGTAATGAGCAAGAGTGAGATCATTTCAGGAATTGCCGATGCAACTGGACTAACAAAGAAGCAGGTGAGTTCTGTGTTTGATGCGATGACCGGTCAAATCAAAAAGAGCTTTGGCCGCAGCGGCCCCGGCGCTTACATGGTCCCGGGTTTGATGAAGATAGTTGTAGTGCGAAAACCCGCCACCAAAGCTCATAAGGGTATTAATCCTTTTACCAAAGAAGAGACAATGTTCAAAGCCAAGCCAGCAAGGAATGTGGTGAAGATTCGACCACTGAAGAACCTTAAAGACATGGTCTGATCCCGAGACTGGTCCTCATTAATTGTGAAGGCCAACATCACATGATATGTCGAAGTTCTGTCTGCAACCGGTAAGGTGCTCTATCCTTAGTGGATTACCAACCTCACGAAATGAGGTCTTGCCGGGTGAATTTATTTCTTGATCATAGGAAGTATATTACCAGCGAATGACATTCAGATTGGACGATAACGAGTTCGGTTTCTATGAGGGAGAATGTCAGGGGTGCGACATATTCACGCGTGTGAATGATGTTGGGCTTTGCGAAGAGTGTGCAGCGAAGTTGGATCGAGATCTCGTACGTCAAAGAGACTGGCAATACTTGACTGTGGCTTATGGTGTTCCACCGGAAAAAAGAGAAGAACTCCGCAGTAAGGTTATCCAACAGTATGGTTCGGATCTGGAATTGATTACCGGGAGTGAGGTCAAAAGATCCAAGTCAAGAGGTCAAAAAAGAGGAAAAAGGAAGTAACGCTGAAAAAAAACGTAGCCGTAAATGTGACGATCAATAATTGTCCGAACATCGTTGCTTGAAGTCCTGTTGCTACTGTCAACTGGTCATATAAAGTTCATCCGCTGTCAATTTTACGGAATTATCCACCCTCAATATTAGCCAGAAAACGCCGATTTTTTGTCATCGTATTCAATGTACGAGTGAAATTTATAATGTTTTCTTCATAAGCATTTGTAAAATAAGGAGTTATAGAATTTAGAATTCTTAATATCGCTGTGATGTCTCTATTTTGACACCATTTTGCCTGGCCCAAACCGTCTTTTTTCGCTTGATTCGCACCCCTATAACTACGATAGACTGGATATTATGAGAAAGGTTTGGATCTACAAAAGAAAAGGAATAAAGGGCTGGTGGATCGGTTGGTATGAAAGCGGCAAACGCAAGGCAAAAGCCTTGCCAAGTAAAGCTCTCGCCGAACATTTTCGCCAGGTAAAATACACACAATTAAACTCTGATGTGTTCACTGGCATTGTTACTGTCGATTGGCAACAGATGCGAGATGAATACGAACACAGCAAAAAAGTAGCCGGCAATAAAGATGTTTCAATTTATGAGATAGCTCTCACCTTCAGGCATTTCGAACGACTTGTTGGAAAGTGTAACTCGAAACAGATTTCGCAAAATGCTCTTGATAAATTCATACTCGATAGAGGCCAGGAAGCAAAACGTTCGACAGTTAACAAGGACATCAGAAACCTCAAAGCGTTTATCAACTGGTGCAGGGAAAAGCGGTATGTCAATGGAGAGATAAAGCTCAAGCTGTTAAAGGAAGATGAAAGACCTGTAAAATCTCTGAATAACACTCAAATAAAGAAATTGCTATCAGCATCCAAACCATATCAACCGTTAAAGATGAAAATTCTCCTGGCTTTGGGCACAGGCTTAAGACGCGGTGATATCGAATCACTGAAAGTTTCTGATATCGACTTTGAAAACAGCTATATCACTACAAGGAGCCAAAAGACCAGAAAAAGTATGGGCTCTCGGCCTGTTCCGGTTCCGATCATGGCTGAGCTTAAGAAATACGTTTCTGGATTAGATCCAAAACAAGAAAAAATATTCAATCGTCGTTTCAATCAACGCAGATGGAACAAGATACGTGAAAAGCTCGGTTTGGGTGATTTCAAATTTCACGATCTTCGCAAGACCTTTGGCTCAGTGCTTGCACAGAACGGAATTTCCACAGCTGTCACACAGAAACTGTTGGAACATTCGTCACCAGATCTGACCAATAAAGTATACACAAATGTTGATCCTGTTCTGCGTCATGCGGTAGATAAAATACCGGCTGATGACTGGCTGAAGGGTTAGTACACATAAGGTGATATAGCGTATGAGGGTGCATCAAGAAAATTGTGGCAACAAGAATTTTGTTGTTTGACTTTGAGCTCTTCATGGGTGTCCGTTACCGATGTCAATGCAATAAGCGATACAACCGACCATTGTAAGCCATAATTTTTGTTTCATAGTTCGAAAATATTAGCAAATCAGCTTAAATCCCGCAAAAACATTTCGTCCGATTGGTTTTTAAATATCCGTTTTCAAAGAACTTATGGAAAATTAGTTTTTGTACTGCACGGCCAAAAAATTCAAAGAGCATTGTGAGAAAAGAGCCAAACAAATCAAACGGACAGTTTTTGTTGAGAAAGTATTCTTGGATGATGCTCTGGATGAGTGGGAATCGTTCTGTCTGGGATATACCAAACCTCCTGCTTACTGCTTCGATGGATCACGCCAGGGCAGCCACTCTAGCTCAGAGCAGAAGGGGGAGGCCGGGAGGCCCTCTCGGTTGTAGAGCAAGCCATCTTGAGGCTGATTGAGGCAGGCGTAACGAACCGCTTGCGGAGTACTCACCTGTTGACTGGAAACCTGAACGGTTTTGCCAACGATACGGGCTTCCGCAGGAAACCACTGACCATCTGCACCCGCCAATTCAAAGTATGGAATCGTCTGAACGGCAATTTCCTGAGGCTTCGCTAGTCCGATTTTACTGCCAACCATTAAACCACTATCCGCATGACTGAAGGTGATAGTAACGACTGCCCCTGTAACGGTATGTGATTGATAGAGGGGGCCGCTGTCAACAACAGACTTGTGGTAGGTTCGATTCAGGGCCAGCAGAGCTAGTCGCTCACCCACATCGACTTTGTTGGCAGGATGCACATCGTCGCTCCCCGTGTCGATGGTCACGACCATACCCGTATTGACAATGGCCAGGGCACGTCGCTGCTCTTCCCGCATGCGAATCCAACCAAAGGCCTCTTTCTTGTATTTTGGCAACTGCACAAAGTAGAACGGCAAGTGGGGATTGCCCCAGGCCCGCCGCCAGCTATCGACAAGCACCTCCATCTTGTGTCGATACCCACGGGGATCCTCGCCCGTGCCGCAATTGGACTCCGCCTGATACCAAATGAAGCCTCGCAATCCGCAGCCTGCCATAGGACGAATTCGAGCGTTGTAAATCGTACCTGGATAGCCTTCGGGATTGCGGATCACCACGCCCCCCTCTATCTTAGCCAGGGCGTCTAACTGGTCTTGCTCGGCTAGCTTTTTGATGGTCTGTAGCAGCCGGTGACGTTGAAAGTCTTCGCCGGGGATGAAGGGTTCAATGGGCTTGCCGCCCCAAGAGACATCGATGATGCCAACCGGCACGGTCATATCCATTTGTAAACGACGTGCGAACACCCAGGCGACGGCGGAAAAGGAAGAAACCGTTTTGGCATCGCATACTCTCCAGGTCGCCGCACGCTTGAAGTCTGCTCGACGTCCGCCGGCAACGGCTTCATCAATACGCAAACACCGAATCGCTGAGTGATTGGCAGCCTCAATCATGGCGGCCGCTGCCGGCAATTTCTTGACCATGCTCTGCACCGTCATTTGCATATTCGACTGCCCTGCCGCAAGCCAGACTTCGCCCACCAGGACATCGTGAATCACCTGCTGGGTATGTCCATCACTGACAATCAGGTCTTTGCCCTGGGCATTCGCTTGCAGAGGTTCTAATTGAACCCGCCACGTTCCAGACTCCGTAACCAGGCAGTCCACAATTTGCCCTGCAAAGCGCAACGTCACTTCGCTGCCCACGTCCCCAGTCCCCCAAATGCCCAGGGGGATGCCCTGCTGCAACACAACATGGTCTGAATAAAAGGATGTTACTTTTAGCTCAGCCTGCGCTACAGTGGCCAAACCCAATAAAGAGAAGATCGCCACCGCTGCAACAATTTGTTTTGTCTGTTTTAGTACCCTAAATTTCTCATTTACACGTTTAAAAAACACGATTGATCCCTTAAAAAAACAACGAAATGACCCTTGGGGTCTTATTAATTTACTTTCGAAGGACATCCCATGACCACGAAGTGGTCAAATAATAATAACCGCGGGTGAGCGCAGCGAAACCCGTGGCACTCAATATATGACACTCCCCCCCCTCACGGCGGGCGCAGCCCGCAGGCAGGGCCGAGGGTGATAAAAAATGCGTGAACGCAATTTATATAGTCGTAATATTTATGAAATAGCGATCTAGCTGTTCTCCGGATTCTCTGTCGCTTACTCTTGTTGAATATCCAATTCCCCCGAAACCTTCAGGACCACAACGGTGTCAATCGGATCCAACGCCTGAACAGGCAGTTGCACGGTCACACCGCTTTCATTAGAACGGGTTTCGAGTTTTTCAAAATTGGCCATCAGATAGGCATGTAGAACCTCATTCTTCAAGCCGGGAACCAGCAGTTTGCCGTCAGCGGGCCAGTCGAAAACATGAAGGTACAGCGTCGCCCCGTTAATGAATGTTTTTTTAGTACAACGGCCCCACGTCAAGCGTGCAAAGGGACTGGCTGTCGTTTCGTAGATGGAACCACCGTAGATCTTCATCCACTGCCCAATCGCTTTTAGCCGATCAATACTGGGCTGGGGGAATTCACCCTCGCCCGTCGGTCCGACATTCAGCAAATAATTACCGCCCTTGCTGGCGATATCCACGAGATTACGAAGCAGCGTTTCCGTTGATTTCCAGTTCTGGTCATAACTCTTATAGCCCCAGGTGTCATTCATGGTCATGCAGGTTTCCCAGTCATAATCAGACCCGGTGGCCGGAATCCGTTGTTCAGGCGTATTCAAATCTCCCTTGTATCCGCCGCCAAGACGGTTGTTGGTAATGAGTCCCGGTTGCAGATTGATCAGGGGTTGAAAGAGATCTGCCCGCTCCTTGTTCGTTTTCATTCCCGTAGGGGTATCCCACCAAAGCACGGCAATGTCACCGTAGTTCGTCAGGATTTCTCTGACCTGAGGTGCGGCGATGGTGCGGAGGTATTCATCCATATCGCCCAATTGCGCCGGATCCCAGTGGCCGTCATGCTCGGCGGTATAGGCATCGATTTCGTCGGCATCGGGATTGTCCCATCCCTCTCTTGCCGGCTTGCGGATGGCAGCGCCTCCAGGATGGCACCAGTCCTGGGCCTGTGAGTAGTAAAAGCCCAGCTTGATCCCATGCTTGCGACAGGCTTCGGCCAGCGGCTTGAGTAGATCCTTGCCGTAAGGGGTTGCATCCACGATATCCCAGTCCGTGACTTTGGAATCGAATAAGGCAAAACCGTCATGGTGCTTGGTGGTAATAACGATGTATTTCATGCCCGCATCTTTGGCCATTAGCACCCATTGGTTCGGATCGTACTTTACAGGATTAAACTGCTTGCCATATTCTTTGTATTCGGCCACTGGAATTTTGGCCCGGTTCATAATCCATTCGCCAATACGATTGATCTTCACCCCATTATGTGTCCCCGCCGGAACCGCATAGACGCCCCAATGGATAAACATGCCAAAACGAGCCTGCCGCCACCAAGCCATACGGGCATTACGCTGTGCGGGCGTTTCATCCTCATACGGCCAACCGGCTGCCTGCACAGTTCCGATGAGTCCGCCCACAAGAAGAAGTAAGAACAAGGCCACGATGCAATGATTAGACTTGCGATCAATGATAGAGGTATGATTTCTTGAATCCATATTCTATCCTTTCAAACAATAATATGACTATCCATCTATTGAACTGAGCCGCCATGGACGGCCGTCTTCAATCACTTGACGCTCCCTGGCGTGTCGTATGCCAATTCACGTCGCTGAAGTTTTAATCTGACATTTCCCAAATACGCATTTTAAAAACAGAATTTACTCCTTAAAACATCAATAATTTTACAAAAATCACTGTTGCAGTGTCAAGAAAAATTGATTCCATGCCCGGTTATCCTCGAAATTCCGTAAAGATATCCCTAACGATCGCAAGGAAACCCCATGTCACTTTGTTCATCATTATCTGGTTAATATTCATAAGACATCACTCCAATCGTCTTCTTCCTACTCGTTATTTCTTTTATTATGGCCTACGCGGCACTCACAGCTTAGCGTTCAACAAAACCTTCCACGTCATCCAATACGATCTTCTGACGTGCGTCTGATCCGCGGAGTGTCATTTCCACATTCTTGAACTCGATATTCCTGGCATGGCGGATGTACGCGCCCCAAGCCGGTAATACGCCGAAGAAGAACTGCTCCGGATAGCGATTTTCATCCTCCGGCACGACGCGTTTGGCATCTTCTTCGGTTCCATGACCAGGAAAGGAAATCTTGATGTTTTCCAAAATTACATCCTCAACATAGTGGCCGGGGATACCCGTAATCATAATGGGACCGACTCTCGACTTCTCATTATCCGTCACACCTGGAGTCGTGTCCAATTTGAGTCTCCTGTAGACCGTCATTCTCTTAACCCGATCCTCCACGGTCACCTCTGCCACCACATCGCTGATTCGCACCTTTTTCAATGTCCCCACAGGGACCTTACCCCCTTTACCAAAGGTATTGCCTCGATCACCCAGACGAATAAAGATAGGACAGCCAACTTTCTCCATCACGATCCGGCTAATATTAATGTTTTCCATTCGCCCGCCATCCACCAATTCCAGCTTGATGGCACCCATAGGACTATCATAGAAATAGCAGTTGGAGACTTTCACATCGATGAAGCCGCCTCTGGACGATGCTCCAAACTTAAGAGCCGCAGTATTGCTGGACATTTTGCATCCACGCACCACTATGTTCCGGCAGGGATTCTTCGAGCTTTTCAGACAGATCGCATCGTCGCCGGAATCAATGTCGCAGTTTTCAATAAGAACATTCTCGCAGCCGTCCAGGTCCAGACCGTCATTGTTGAAGTTATTATTGCGGAATCGGACAGTGACGGCGTTGAAGTGAATGTTCTTACAGTCAACCAGATGAATTCCCCAGAATGCCGGATTCTTATAAGTCAGGCCGGAAAAAGTCAGATTCTCGCAGTTCTCGAAGCGAAACAGTCTTGGGCGATTGTCTCCCCGCTGGCCTGGCCTACTTCTAGGAAAGGTCACATGCGTTCCCCTGCCATCAATTATGCCAAGCCCCTCAAACCGGATATTGGTCGCATCCTTGGCATAGAGCAGGCATTGAGATTGCCCTTCACGTGCCCGACTCAGTTTATCAACGGGATAGTCGTTCATATCCTGACTCCCTAACAGCTCAGCACCGTGATCCAATGAAAGCGTGATATTGCTTTTGATGTGAACCGTTCCGATCACAAATTTCCCGGCAGGAATCCAAACAACTCCACCACCCGATTCAGAGCAGGCATCAATGGTCTTTTGCAGGGCTTCCGTGTTCAGGGTTACACCGTCACCAATGGCACCGTAGCTTTTAATATTCAATACCTTCTCATCTACGGCCCAGCGTAGATTGCGGAATTCAGGTCTCGGATCATCCTTATGTTTGGGTGCCAGTTTGAGCTCCATGAGCCCGCTCCAATCGGCCAGGGCCTTACCAGAGCGATCACGAAAATCTGCAACCGATAACACAACCGACTGCCACTGACCGTCACCGACAAGTTTCACTTCGGCGACATGCTGATCTCTATTAAATCCCACACGCAAAGTCTGAGCGTTTTGAGAGCGAACGTCAATGGCCAGCTTGGCCCCTTCAGGAGCCTGCCAGAGATCGCAGTAGATCTTATGTGTCATTCGCTCCCAAGTATCTTGCTTATAGGTGAACCACTCTTTTTCCCAATGACCTTGAAAGTCTTCAATCAAGAGCGATGGCTTCAGGGTCGCCTTCACTTGAGCAGCGAGAAGTTCCTTGGGGCTGGCGATCTGTATAGGTGAGGAGGCATTAAAGACATCCGTGGTATAAACCCGGTAGTAGTAACCTGCACCCGTCACCGGTTCATCTAGCCGATAGCGGACATTCGCGTAAGCCCATAACGGTTTGTCCGGTGTCGCCACAGGCAGGTCGGCCTTCCAATGATCGCCGTCACGAACGGGCTTGACGTAGTGCCAGAATCGATTCTTCCGGTGTTCTCGCTCCAGGGGTTCACCGTCTTGCGTGTAATAGACGTCGACCGCGTCGATGGCCTTGGAGGGTTCCGGTGTCACTGTAAACGAGGGAATACCACTTGAGGTCTTGAGGGTCAGCTGGGTTGCAGGGGTCGCTGGATAGTCGAAGCTTCCCTTGAGATGTTGATCAAACCATAACAGTCCACCGACTTCGTACTCACCAAGATCCTGATGGCTACCGTGCGCGGATGTCACCACCCGCCAGCTATCGGTCTCAATCAGCTCAACCGCCTTGGGTACATCAATCAAATGCCCGTGAAAATCGTTCGATGGACTCAGGAAGATAATCGGGCAGGACAGTTGATCCAAGTAGAGAGCATCGGCAATGGTCTTTTGGTAGAGTTCATTGTCTGTTTCATTACTGATCCCACCACAAGAAGGCGCGGCGGCCTTGACGCGTTTGTCGATTCCCGCGGTGAGTGTGGTGATCTTACCCCCCATGGAGTGGCCATAAATCCCGAGTCGATCAGCATCGACCTGCGGCTGTTGCTCCAGAAAGGTGAGGGCGCGACGTGCGCCCAGGGTCCAGAGAAAATAGCAACAGTTGCGTGGGGACTCGACTGCATCAAGGGTATAGGAGGTGGGCTTAACGCCCATGGAACTGGCCCCATCCCTAGACGGGGCATGGTAAGCATCCAGTGCGGCCCAATCGGTCGTTAACTTGTAAGCAGGATCGTCCGTCGCCTTGTCAAAAAAGAGCTTCACAACTTTGGGATCCACCTTGTAATCCGGAGCATTAATGCGCCCGGCCCAGGCGATGGAGATAGTAGCATAGCCACGTTTGGCATTGGTCAGGACAGCACGGTAGTCTGCGTACTGTCCACCACCATGGGCCTGCACCAGCCCCGGCAAATTCGACACGCCTTTGGGATAGCCATACACGGCGGCCATCATGGACTTCTGTCCCTTAAAGATGCCGATACGGTAACGCAAAACCTGCATGACCACATCATCCTCTTCCCACTGCTTGAGAATTTCAACATCGAGCGGCTCGGCCCGTGGATCAAAATCCGCCCACAGGGCTTCTACAGATTGCGGAGCCACACTATCCTTCAATGGGGGCAGTGTTTCCTGCTGAGCGATGAGCGACTGAGTCATCAGTCCAACAACAACCATTAAACAGTTTAACATTTTATTCCGCACTGTTTATACTCCTGTGATAAGCGTTTACATTCACCTAGTGATGCACAAAGCCTTCAACGTCATCCAATACGATTTTCTGACGTGCATCAGCGCTGCGAAGCACAAGCTCAACATTCTTGAACTCAATATTGCGGGCATGCCGGATGTAGGCACCCCAGGACGGCAGGATGCCGAAGAAGAACTGTTCCGGATACCGAGCAATATCCTCGGGTACCACGCGTTCGGCATCCTCTTGGCTGCCACCGCCGGGATAGGAGATCTTGATGTTTTCCAAGACCACATTCTCAATGGTGTGACCGGGAATGCCTGCGATCATGATCGGGCCTGACCGGGACTTGTCGTCACCAACCACCTCAGCCACCACATCGCTGATCCGTACATTTTTCAAAGTACCGATGGGGGCGCCTTCGGGTTCAACGTCGGCATTCTGCTTCTGACCGATTCGCTCTTTATAAGTACGCCCCCGATTTCCCAGTCGGATAAAGATGGGATCGCCCACCTCTTCCATCACAATACGAGACATCCTGATGTTTTCCAACTGCCCCCCATCAACCAGTTCCAACTTGATTGCGCCCATGGGGCAATCGTAGAAGCGACAGTTGGTCACACTGACATCGATAAACCCACCCCGCGACGAGGTCCCCAGCTTAAAGGCGGCTGTATCGCTCGTGACATCACAGTTCCGCACCACGATGTTCCGGCAGGGATTTAGAGAACTCTTCAGGCAGATTGCATCGTCTCCGGCGTTGATGTCGCAGTTTTCAATCAAGACGTTCTCGCAACCATCCAGGTCGAGGCCATCGTTGTTGTACTGGTTATCCCTGAGTCGAACGGTCACCCCATCAAAATGAATGTTTCGACAGTCAATGAGGTGAAGTCCCCACGAGGCCGCTCTCGTATAGGTTACACCGGAAAACGTAAGCTGGTCACAATTGACCATGTGCATCAAGTGAGGACGCGGAGAACCTTGCTTGCGTGGGAAAACCTCAGGCGTGCCACGACCGTCAATCACGCCAAGGCCTTCGATCACCACATGGGTCGCATCCTCAGCATAAATCAGGCTGCGTCCTTCGCCTTCCCGAGTGGGTCTGTAGTCTGTGGCATAATCCGCAATCTTCTGACTTCCTAACAGGCTCGCACCGTAATCGAGCGATAGCGTGACATTACTCTTCAGGCGAATCGTACCGATATGGTAGTCCCCGGCTGGAACCCACACGATGCCACCCTGGTTGGCATTACAGGCGTCAATCGCCGACTGCAAGGCCTTGGTGTCCATGGTTACACCGTCACCGACCGCACCATAGCCTTTAATATTAAATACCTTGGCCTGGGCCGCCTGCTTGCCTGCAGCAACCAATGCCTGATTATCAACACCGTACAAAGACGCTGTTCCGGAAAAAAGTATTGTACACAGCAATACGCCTAGTGATCTCTTGCTCATTCGTGGCCTGCCTTTCTTGACTTGTTGCAGATCTCACCATTTATAGGTATTTATTTGCACCCAAGGTGTACTTCGACCCTTTTGTGATAAACTGAACATCCAGGGATGGTTTGGGATCCGATGCGTCCACGGTCACACTCACATTGGCCGTTCCTTTGGGCATCGTATATGCATTCTTAGTCACGGGTGGCGTAGCAACACGGTTCCAACTCTTATCGTAGATGATCGCTGTGGAACTGCTGCCGTCATAGTAAAGGTATTGACCGGGCAACACGGTGGCGGCAACCTGTACGGACCCCAAGCCAATACGGATCTTCGGATTGATCAGCCCCGTCTCATTGCTGGCCAACATGTGGATATAAAAGCCGGCCCCCTGGGCCTCATAGGGATTGACCAGTGACAGTGACTCGCCTGCCATGATATATTGGCGGCGTGCGATGGCCCCTCTCTCCTGGATGAAATGTGTCATGCGATCAGAACCATCCGCCTGACCCATGATGCGATGAGGCTGAATCTTGTACTCGCCATTCTCTTTAATCAACACCGGCACATCCTCACTTTGATAGTGATTACTTCCAGGTCTTCTGGATATGATGGTCTTAAGAATCTTAAAGTCATCCGGGGTGAACTTTGGCAGAAGGACTCTCCAGTCCTGTAAAAGACCAAACATTTCTTCTTTTAAGCCATGATTATTGAGAGTTGTCGTGGTCAATCCTGCCCCGCCGATTGGCGGGCAAACCTCAACGTCTCTGGAACCATAGAGAATACAATTGGCAACGGAGAAATGTGCCTCCAGCCTGCTGGAAGCAAGCCATGTTCCTTTATTTTCTTCGTCCAGTCGCAACGGAATCTTAACAGCCTTGTAGGTCCATGGACTCACTCTCTTGAATGCCAACTCAAAACTAGCGGTAGCCGTGCCGCCAGGGCGGCTTGAATCAACCACACGGTTGACACGTTCATAAACCAGATCCATGACTGTCTCCCGGCATATGGGATTGACTGAATGGATTTCAATACCGTCAAAATGAATATGGTCAAGCTTTACTTCATTGACAAGCGTGGCATATTTTTGTGCCATTTCTTTGAGCAGGCTATCTGGCCTGGCGACATCATAGGGAGGAATAAAATTCTTGTTATAACCGGCCCAAAGTCCACCGCCATCAACACCGGCGGCATGGCTGAGGGCCTCTGTTCCACCAATGCCCCTAGAGCAATCTGTTAAACGCCATACCGGTTTATCGGTATCCTGGTATGAACCAACCTTGACGATCTCGTTTCCGATACGGATATAGTCCCAGGTAACACGTTTGTTGGTCACCTGTGAATCCGAATATAGCGGAAGAGCCGCTCCCGGCTCAGGCCTAAACATAATGGTAGACACGCTGCTATTGATGCCCGCTTCCAGTGTGCCTTTACCCCAGGCATCCAAACGCTTGTCAACAGTGCCAACGATATAATCAGGATCATACATCCCAATACCCAGACTCACATTATGACAATACAGAATCATGCCACGTTCATGCAGGTAGTCGGCATAAGCAGCAAGATCACTTCGGCCCTTTGGAAAGACATCTCTATTCACGTGCACAATCGAATGAGCTTTGGGCCAATACTCCCCACGCCACGTCGCGCAGTGCAAATAGATCTTTTTAATATTTTGGCTGATGGCCACATCGGTCAGGGTATAGAGTTCCTTCGGGTTACTCGCTTCAACCAGCATCATGGTGTTAGAACGTGGACCGAACTTCAACGCATAGGTATCAACCCACTTGTTAACGGTGACCACATCCCAGGGACTGACATTCGGACGAACCATTTTTCCTTCGGTTGCCCACATTTCAGCCAGGCTGTCATCAACTTCCGAGTCGCTGACGCTGTCGTCATAGAGGCCGAAACAGCCCAGTTTCCCGTCCGTATCCGTACGCCATAGATGCCTCCATGTACAGGTGAGCAGCTTGCCGCGACTGCGGCAGGTCACCAGTTGATCAAATGCCTTGACCCCCAAATCCATGGTGGACGGAATGCGTAACTCCAGGCTTGTAGAGCGATCCTTCACGCCCTCAATCTTGATCATATGCACAGAAACATGGCGTTCATAGGCATCGACTTGTAGTGTGAAACGTGGTTCACCGCCGGATTCAGAGACGGTCAAAGTTTTCCCGTCAGTAACAGCATGCTGAAGTTGTATGGTTTGTCCATCCGACTGCCGTAGAGAGAAACCGGACAATGGGACATCTGAAGACAAACGCGACTGGCCCGCCAGCACCAGCGAGGTGGGCACACCTTTGCTATCGAAGGTTAACTGCGAAGCAGCAAAACCAACTGATGAGACGGCAATAACAACAAACAAAACAAAACGGATTTGATATTTTACCAAGCTCATTGCACCGCCATGACTTGCACCCTGTATATAATGCATACGGTCGTCCATCGGGAGACACCACACCTTTCCTAGTTTTCAACAAAGCCTTCAACGTCGTCCAACACAACTTTTTGGCGTGCATCCTCGCCGCGGAGCGTCAATTCAACGTTTTTAAACACAACGTTCTTGGCATGGCGAACGTACGCGCCCCAAGCCGGTAATACGCCGAAGAAGAACTGCTCCGGGTAGCGATTTTCATCCTCCGGCACGACACGTTTGGCCTCTTCCTCGGAGCCATAACCGGGAAAGGAAATCTTGATGTTTTCCAGGACAATATCCTCGACATAGTGGCCGGGGATGCCGGAGATCATGATGGGGCCGGCCTTGGCCTTCTCCCGATCCGAGTAATCCCCCGATTTATCAGCATCCTGTAGGGTTACCTTGGCCACCACGTCACTGATGCGGATGTTCTTCAGGGTGCCCATAAGGGCCTTGCCTCCCTTACCGAAGGTGCTGCCTCGATTCCCCAAGCGAATGAAGATCGGACAGCCAACGTTCTCCATCACCAACCTGGAGATCTCGATATTTTCCAGGCGCCCGCCATCCACTAAGGTCAGCTTTATCGCACCCATGGGACTGTCATAGAAATAGCAATTGGTGAGACTGACATTGATGAAGCCACCATGTCCTGAGGATCCAAATTTTAGCGGAGCCGTATGACTGCAAACCTTGCAATGTCGCACCACAATATTTCGGCACGGATTCAGCGAGCTTTTCAGACAAATGCCATCATCGCCTGATTGAATGTCACAGTTTTCAATGAGGACGTTCTCACAGCCATCTAAATCGAGTCCGTCATTGTTAGCACCATTATTTAGGAAACGGACAGTCACCTTATCAAAGTGTATATTCTTGCAGTCGATCAAGTGCAGTCCCCAGAAGCCTGGACGTTTATAGGTCAAGCCGGAAAAGGTCAGATTTTCGCAGCCCTCGAAGCGGAGCAGCCGTGGGCGACGGTCTCCGCGGGCGCCTGGCCGGCGTTTGGGAAAAGTCTCAGGCGTCCCCCTGCCATCAATAACACCAAGACCCTCAAGCCGAATATCGGTCGCGTCCTCGGCGTAGAGCAGGCATTCAGATTGCCCCTCACGCGCCCGCCGCAGTTCATCAGTGGGATAGTCCGCCCAGTTCTGGCTGCCCAGCAAACTCGCACCATGATCGAGCGAGAAGGTAATGTTGCTTCTCAACGTGATCGTGCCGATCACGTAGTCGCCCGCGGGAACCCAAACTATGCCTCCACCGGCAGCGTGACAGGCATCAATGGTCTTTTGAATGGCTTCGGTGTTCATGGCAACACCATCACCAATAGCACCATAAGTTTTGATGTTAAAAATCTTTGATTCAGCGACAGACTTCGCTGTCTGGGCCAATTTTGACGGCGCGTTTTTTTTCTCCACGGGTTTCCAGACGATGGACGAGGCTTTTGTTTCCAGGTTTACATCGACGCTGCAGTGCTCAAAATCACGGTGATAGGCGTAGCCGTCTTTGGTGGCCTTAGCCAAGGGTTCGCCGATCTCTTTTTCAAAGTCGTCGGACCAGTAAATGAGGGAGTCGTCGGCAGCGTAGGAGTTTCTGCGGCCACCCCAGCTGTAGAAGGAGTAGTTGTTGGCGACGACCAAGTAACAGGCGAGTGAAAAGTCGTGGGTGGAACCAAAGGCGCCGTCCCCGGCTCCGCGGCAAAGAATATATTTGTCGGACGGAATGGCCAATAACTCGTCCATCAGCTTTACGGCTTCATCAGCGGTCTCAACAGAGGAGCGAAAGAAAGCTTCGCAGAAGACGCCGTCTGCATGAGCGAGTGTGCTCGCCCCGGCTACGTACCTGCTGGAGGTCTGGACGCGGTAGCCATTATAGATGACGAAACTGGATAGTCGCTTGAGGCAGCTCTCTACACTGTCCAATTGGCCACGGGCATTGGCACCCGGGGCACCATCGCCGAAAACTCCGTTCAAGGCACTGTCTTTGACCAGCTGGTCGGCCGTGTCGGCCCACCAGTTGCGGGCGGCGTCGTTGAGATAGGTCCAGCGTACGGTTCCTTTCCGAACCTCCTCTACCCAGTCCGGATGTTCGGCAACAGCATCCCGGACGGTGGTATAGAATTGACTGTATGCGGTATTGGTGCTCCAGTAGAGCAGTACACGCATATCCGGGTTGTTCTTCAGGAGTTTCTTTGCGGTTTCCGCTGCGGCTATTTCAGTACTGGTTGCGCCGTAAATATTCTTTGCATGCCGCTTTTCAATGGTAAAAATGTAGAAATTATCCCGGATGAAATCGTATTGGTCGGGCGTATAGTCGTCATTCCGGAAGGCATGACCGAACAGGCGCACTTTGGACCAGTCCCCCGGCCCAGCCGGCGCCGCATGCAGGGTTTGGGGGATGAGGATAGCCAATCCTGCAATCACAAATGCCAGCAACAAGCTGCTGATCATTCTCGGTTTCATCGGACTAGTCTCGCTGTCTTTGTTATGAATGGTTTTCTTCCACATAAAACGCTTCTCCGTTTATTTCTCTACGAAACCCTCAACATCATCCAATACGATCTTCTGACGCGCATCCGGCTCGCGGGTGGTCATGGTTACGTTTTTGAACTCAATATTTTTCGCATGGCGGATGTATGCACCCCAGGCCGGCAAGACACCAAAGAAGTATTGCTCCGGATAGCGATCTTCATACTCTGGCACAACTCGCTTGGCGTCTTCTTCGCTACCATAACCAGGATAGGAGATTTTGATATTCTCTAGGACAACATCCTCGACATAGTGGCCAGGGATGCCCGAGATCATGATGGGGCCGGCCTTTGCCTTCTCCCTATCCGTTAGGTCGGATGTCGCTTTGGTTTTATCTTCTAGCGTAACTTCAGCCACCACGTCGCTGATGCGTATATTCTTCACCGACCCTACCGGGGCCTTTCCTCCCTTACCGAAGGTACTGCCTCGATTCCCCAAGCGAATGAAGATGGGACAGCCAACGTTCTCCATCACAATCCTGGAGATCTCGATATTTTCCAGGCGACCGCCGTCAACCAAGGCCAGCTTCATCGCGCCCGAGGGGCAGTCATAGAAATAGCAGTTGGTGACACTGACATCGATGAAGCCACCGTGTGTGGAGCTCCCAAATTTCAGGGCAGCGGTATTGCTAGATACTTTACAGTTCCTGACTACAATGTTTTTACATGGATTGAGTGAACTTTTTAGACAAATGGCATCATCTCCAGAATTGATATCACAATTTTCAACCAATACGTTCTCACAGCCATCTAGATCCATGCCATCATTACCACGATTGTTGTTTCTGGAGTAAATCCTGACCGCGTCAAAATGAATATTTCGACAGTCGATTAAGTGAAGCCCCCAAAAGGCTGATCTTTTAAAGATAATGCCAGAAAACGTAAGTTGATCACAGTTTTCCATGCGCATCAGTCGGGGACTAGGTCCTTTCCCCCAAGGAAAGGCTTCTCGTGTTCCACGACCATCTATCACCCCAAGTCCTTCAATCGTTATATTGGTAGCATTTTCGGCATAAATAAGACAGTGAGCCCATCCTTCTCTGGGTTTACTAAGATTGGTGGCGTAATCAGCAAAATTCTGACTTCCCAGCAAGCTCGCTCCATAATCGAGCGAGAAGGTAATGTTGCTTCTCAACGTGATCGTGCCGATCACGTAGTCGCCCGCGGGAACCCAAACTATGCCTCCACCGGCAGCGTGACAGGCATCAATGGTCTTTTGAATGGCTTCGGTGTTCATGGCAACACCATCACCAATAGCACCATAAGTTTTGATGTTAAAAATTTTCGGCTTGTTGGTCTCGGCACAAACAACCGATCCCATGCTAATAATAGCAGATACCAATATGACAACTAAAGTTTTTCTCTGGTTCATAATATTCTTCCTTAATCAGTTTACATTTTTGTTAGCTACTCTTATCGGGCCAGCAACAACCTGCTGATCACTCTCTGTTTCAAGGTCCTAGTTTCGCTTTGCTTGTTATGAATGTATTTTTTCCACATAAAATGCTTCTCCGTTTATTTCTCTATGGTCTGCCCCTGTTTTATGTACCAGTTGTCATGAGAGTATATCACACGTATTCTCCCTGTCTTGAGGAAGGCGTAGCGAAGAGGAGCCTTGCTCAAGACACATTTTCGCAAACGCCGCTGGGGTAATATAATCCAACGAGCTATGCGGCCGATAGTGATTATAATCCATACGCCAGCGATTGACAACATATCTTAATTCTTCAATACTTAAAAACAATTCTCGATTCAATAACTCATCTCTGAACTTGCCATTAAACGATTCAACGTAGCCATTTTCCCAAGGGCTGTTTGGAGCAGCAAGAAATCATCGACCACCGGCAGAGCCGGTGGTATGAGGAAAGCCCCTAAAAGGGGCCGTTATGTAACGTGAAGTTCGTCCTGTTCCTGGTTTTGCTCGTGATGTTCCTGATCTTGGATATATTGACTTATGACTAATACGACAGCGCGATATATTTTTATTCATACGGCACACAACTCTTTAATTTTTTGACATTTATTCCGAGCTTTCTCAGGCGTTTCAACGTTCTCTTGCGATGATATTTTCTGGCAAGCTGATTGCGAACTTGATAATAGGTTATTATTTCCGAAGTTCGTTGATAATAAAGTTGACGTATAGGCGGCGTCATAAATCGACCCATAATCGAACAGGCCGCGGCTCGCCGCACCTGTTCGACCGCCAGGTAAAAACTGTCCACTGTTTTTTTCTCTGAATTGCTGCTGCAGCTCCGTACAAAACAGCATGCTTAACTGCGTAATGTAAAAATGCCTGTGGATACCCTGCCAGTTGCGCATCTCAAAATGATCCATACCAAGTTCACTTTTACCTATCTCAAAGCAACGCTCAATCGGCCAACGAGAAAACGCCACCCACAAGAGCCATTGCAAAGTTATTTGTTTATTATCAATAACCATATTCGACAGAAAGTACTTCACTTCATTTTTATCGAGCACATTGCGGGCGATGATCAATGTATGGGCTCGTCCGGGCAAGCCGTTTTTGCCGTGCTTGCGGTAAAACTCAATTGCCTTAACTTCCCATACGACAGGACCTTTTTCTCCATCCTTTATTTTGAACTTCTGCCATTTCTGCTTATAAAAATTCGGTGAATATATTGCAAGATTGCGTACTTCGCATGTTCGGCTGCTTTGACGTGAAACACGCGGAAATATACGTTTTCGGCCTCTTTTACGCTTTTCTGAGGGTGTGGCTTTCTGTAAAATATTTGGCATGTGTGTCCAGCCGCTAAAGTCCGAAGGAATTTCACCGACATAGTTTTGTCCCAGTGATTCCAGGCCGTCGAGAAAATCACGGTCTCGTCCATAGAATTCATCAAATGTCAATGCCGAAAAACGAATGCCGTTGCCCAATGCACGGCGAATCTGTTCCAATGCAATATCCGCTTTTTTACGATAGGTCGCTGTAGGGCTGTTGTTCGAAATTCTGGGTACTGACTGGCCTAATTGTGGTCACAAGGCTACCTGTTTACAAATCCATACTTAACAAGGAGTAGGTCTTCGTCCTGGACCAAGCCGATTCCAGGGGCATGTATCTTAAACTCCTTTTCATTATCCAGCGGATTCTCCTCTTGGGCTTTCAGACAACCTTTGAATTCCCCAGCAGGGGTCCGAAGAATTGTACTTAGACTCACTATCTCGGCCCTGTCCATTGCTACCTTAGGAGCTACCTCCTGATAGTACCTCGCGCCGAGAATCGGTTCACCCGGCATCATCATGCCGGCCCGCGCGTTGTTTTTACCGTGTATCCAGGCCCCTTCGTGGGCTATGATCTTGCCATCCTTATATATATCCACCTCCTCGCCGAAATAGAAGACGCTTTTCGTCTGCTTGCATATGGCGAAGAAGTTTCTCGATATTTCGATGAGCTTTCCATCTACGGTTTCTCTTTCCTCCATGATCCTTGTCTGGATGTCTGCGATTTCCTTAGTTTCATTAAGCACGGTGATCTCAAGCTTGACCGTGTGCTCACCTTCTTTTCCCTCAAGGATGAGCTGGTAGCCCGGCTCCAGGATGAAGAACTTGTTCCTTCCCGTGGAGGCGAACTCGCGGCTCTCGAGGTCAAAAGAATCCTGGAATGTGTCGGCTTTCTTATCGGTTTCCTCATCTTCCTTGCTTTCCTCGTCTTCTTTGGCCTTGAGGCCTTCAGATGTTTTTCTCAGGACTTTACCGTCTGAGGAAAAAAGGATGTCAAACTCCTCGTTACCCACAACCATTTCTATCTCGTAAAGCTTCTTTCCTTCTTCCGTAAACTCCCCGATGTCAACCAGCGTGCCATTCCCGACCGCCTTTAGTATGGCGGTCTTAACTTTTGAGGGCACCTGGTCAATGCTAACCTTCTTCTCCCCGTCTTGTGCTAAAGCGCAAGAGACGGAGAGAGCCATAACGCTCAATACTAAAACAATCAATTTACCCAACGGTCGCGTCATCTTAGGCCTGCATTCAACCGATTTCCATACTAGCGCTTTCATTTCTTTTCTCCTAATATTAAAAAGTTATCAAGACGATACAACCTGCCACCGTGGCCAGGCCGGCCGATCCTTGTCGGCTTTATTGACCATCATATTATAAATACAAAAATGAGATAATCATGAGAAAAGGAATATTTTTAGAAAATCAAACTGCGTGATTTTTGCATCTACTCTTGGATTCAACCTTGGCGAATTTCCAGTATAGAGCAGGCATTAACAGCAGGTTCAGCAGAGTGGAAGTGAATAACCCGCCCATAAAGGAAAATACAAGCTTTTTCAATAGCTTCTTATCTCCCTATTCAACAGTAATAAATTAAGAGTGGTTCCTTGTAATCGGGCTGTATAGTTGCTATAATAAATATGGTTTTTATAGGATGGGTAGTATGGTAGGGATTACCCATGCAGTGCTCTATCTGAATGCGAAATCAGCAACGCTATGATCTATGGTATTGTATGATGGCAGGGAGCCCATATGATTAACAGGAGGTGAGGATCTTGAAAATCTTGAATTATATACGCGGGCATTTTTTTCCTTTCAATCCTCATCGATTCATAGTGCCGTAATTATACTGATTTTTCATAAGAACAAACTTGAGGGCAGACTTTATATATTGATTTGTGTTAATTTCTTTTTTGAGTGTCTCATGAAGCTTTTATACACCGCACGAAAAAGTTTTTTGATAATATTGAATAAGGAGAAATTGGAATGAAGATAAAAATAATGATTATCTTGATACTCCAGTTATTTATCTGTGTGATTGGCTATTCTCAAGACAAAACAATCTGGAGTAACAGGGCAATAATTTCAACACAAGAAGTGCCGGAAAAAGATTGGGGATTCATGCTGAAGAACGCTGGAATTTCTACTAATATAGAACTCGCAGCAGACGAAACTCTGCCTATCTCAATAGACTGGACAACATCAAAGTACTTCCCACCAATTAGCAGCCAATTAGAAGGTGCCTGCACGAGTTGGGCATTAGTCTATTACATGAAGACGTTTTCTGAGGCTCGGGAACATGATTGGGATTTGTCAGGTGCGTTATGGGAGGATGACGGACCATCAGAAGAATATCAATCTATGATTGCAAGCCCGTTTTTTGTATATCATCAAACCAATTATGGACGCAATGGCCCATCAACGCCAGATGAAGCAATGCGGGTATTGTGTGACATAGGGGTTTGTAGTTGGAGAAGTATGGGCTACATCCCGGAAGATCCGACCCACTGGCCCAGCGAGGAAGCCTGGCGAGAAGCACCGTTATGGAGGTGCGAAAGCTACTCAACTATTTCTATGTCAGATTATGATGCAGTTCAGCAAGCGAAAAACTTTTTGTCTATGGGCATATTGTTAAGCTTCAGTGTGAATGGCGCATATACATATGGGATGACAACTCTGGATAATTACCCTGATGGTGATACATGGGGACACCACGTTACAATAGCCGGATTCGATGATAATAAATCCTATTCCGAACAGGGTGAAGTAAGATATGGAGCTTTCAAAGTCGTAAACAGCTTTGGATCCACCTGGGGAGAAAACGGAGATGGTTGCTTTTGGATCTCTTACAATGCGCTTCGAGAGCGTGCAAGCCTTCTTTATTATTTTATCGATAAAGAGAATTACATTCCTACAGTACTGGGACGTATCAATATAAAACATTCCAAGAGAGGAGAATGCTCATTTATTTTTAGCCTGTGCAATAATAATGAACTTGTGATGACAAAGGAATTCTTCAAAATTGAAGAATTCACAAATAATTCCTTCC
>Ga0307378_10003562_pt1 | contig 22782 bp, 24 predicted proteins | sample UN1MG_FD_202238 | JGI IMG/M metagenome (GOLD analysis project Ga0307378, IMG submission 202238) | Soil microbial communities from Risofladan, Vaasa, Finland - UN-1 | ecosystem: Environmental > Terrestrial > Soil > Coastal area > Acid sulfate soil | place: Finland: Risofladan, Vaasa | collected...
GTCTCGGCATAGGTCCACCGTTTCCCTGCAAAGACGATGGCGGCTCTGTCAGGGCAGATGGCGGTGGCGATGTTTAAGAAATCGGTGGTATTCATGTGTACGCTGTCTCTCGATATATCTACCCAATCTTATGTAATGACCGTAACGGTTCTAGTGGCTTTTCGCTGCAGCGACCTCGAGGGCAAGCCGTTTCTCTAACTCAAGGGCTTGAGGGAGGGGGAGCTCTAACCCTCTCACGATCGCCTGCTTTGCATTTCTGACTGCATGCGGATCATAGGTGGCGATCGTCTGGGCCATCTCCTGAGCAGTCGGGAATAGCTTCTGCCGTGGCAGTACTTTGTTGACCAGTCCTATGCTATAAGCCTCTTCTGCACCAATCCATCGGTTGGTGAGGAGCATCTCAAGGGCCCTTGCTCGCCCAATGGTGCGGGGGAGCGTTTGAGTACCACCGGCAGCAGGAATGATACCCAGGCCAACCTCAGGTAAACCAAACCGGGCATCATCTGAGGCGATCCTGATGTCACAACAGAGGGCTATCTCTATGCCCGATCCCAGCACGTAGCCATGGACTGCGGCGATGAGGGGCTGTTGGATACTTAAAAAGAGGCCCCACACATCACGCTCCCAGCGTACCTTGCGGGCTTCCGCAGGGGCTGGTGCTGTCAGGAACTCGCTCAGGTCGGCTCCGGCACAGAATGCCTTTTCCCCTGCCCCCTTGAAAATGACAACCCGTACCTCATCATCGTCTTTAAGAGCACTGAGGACCTGATAGAGATCATCTCGCATCTGGATATTGTAGACGTTCAGGGCCTCGGGGCGGTTGAGGGTCACGGAGGCTATAGCATCCTTTTTTTCATAAATCAATGTCTTAAAAGCACTCATCAACCTTATCCAAACACTGACTCGTTATTCCCCCTTAAACTCAGGGGGGCGCTTTTCCTGAAAGGCCCTGATCCCCTCGGTGCGGTCCTTGGTTGTATGGAGTAAGAAGTAGAGATCCGCTTCCAGGCGAAGGCCTTGGTCAAGGGTCAAATCCATACCTTTGCGGATTGCTTCTTTGGCATATCTCAGTGCGATCGGACCTTTGGAAGCCATCTCTCGGGCCATGTCCATAGCTACCGGCATGAGTTCTTGAGTGGGAACGACCTTGTTCACCAAACCGATCCGATAGGCCTCCTGAGCATCAATCATTTCGCCGGTGAGGATCATTTCCATGGCCTTCGCCTGACCAATAACCCGTGAGAGTCGCTGTGTTCCCCCATCCCAGGGGATAAGCCCTTCCTTGATATGGGGGAATCCGAAATGAGCAGTATCGGTGGCAATCCGAATATCACAGGCTAAGGCCAATTCCAATCTTTGACCGATGGCATCACCATTGATTGCGGCAATAACGAGTTGATCGAATCGTTCAATGATGGATGCGATAGTTACGCATCTTATGAGCTCTGCCTTGTTTTCTGATGGGGCAAGTTCACCTCTGCCAATTCCGAAGGAAAAGGTCTCTTTACCCGTGACAATGATTGCCCTTATATCATGATCTATGGAAATCTTACTTCTGACATCCTCTGTCTGCCTGATAATATTAATAGCTATGTCATTTCTTAAACCCTCCCTATCAAGGGTTATGATTCCTACAGATGCCTTCTTCTGACAGATGACCATTTCTTTGTTCATGATTCTACCACCTTTTATCTGATCCTGTTTGAAGAGCAAGTTTCTTTCCCGTTTTCATAGCAACACTATTGGAGTGCCCGATATAAAGTGGGATGACTTCGATCAGATAGCTCTGGTATGCTTTTACTTATAAGCATCTTCAGATAAACAAAATTCACTGACACGGCCAAAAACATACTCTCATCTAGAACATCTAGGAATATATCATCAATGAGATCAATAACGGTATGTATTGCCCTCACATCAAGGTTCATACCGTGAGACCTTTGAATTTCTCATAAAATGCTTAAATTCCTCCTCTTTGAACAACTTCTACCAAAAATTGTCACCCCATGACCAATCTTATTGAGAGTTTTTCTCTTCTCTCCAGCAAACCTCTCTGTTTAACGTACGCCTTCGTTAAGTGTTGTGTCCTTTTTCTCTGCTCTAATCACAGCTGTTTCTTGGATTAGGTTGATAAAATCAGTTTTGATCCTCTAAAGACGTTAAAGGCAATCTGTCTGCACATCGTATCCCAGATATTCTTTAACATAGTAGTAAACCTGGCCCTATATGCCCCATCATGAAGATGGCTCAGCCCGAAGTATTGTTCAACGATATACCGCTTTTTGGCTAACGCTTTGTTTCTTTCCCTCTCATAGTCAGTTAGTTTGGCAGTGGTGGTATCTTTCCGCATGATCCCATCAGTAATACCGTTGAGCGATAAAAAGCTCCTGTTTGGTCTTCCATACTAGCCTTTATCGGCATATACCGTTTTGATAGGATTGTGGGTATGGCAGCTCGCTACGGTACAATAGGGAAGGTAGTTTGAATCATGAACAGAGGCAGGGGAGATAGTGGTAGCCAGGATAAAACCCGGTATCTACATCTACTGAGGCATGCTCTTTTAGACCATAGTGAGGTTCGCCATTCTTGATTGTCCAGTCCGATTCTCTATCCCTTGAAAACTTTAACGGCTTACCATTCTTATCCACTTTACCCTCAGGAGTTGCTCTCTTGTCTGTAAGCTTCTCTTTGTCTTCATTGCTCATTGGCCTACTTGCTGATTTCACCAATCGTGCATCTATTGCTATCGCTTCATTAATGGTAAGACCTTATGGGCAAACTGGAGAAGGATTTCATTGTTTACCTGTATCATGGCCTCCTTAGATAGCCTGGCTCTGAATCTGGAGAAGGTAGAATGATCAGGGGAGGGCTTATCGAAGGAAAGGCCCAGAAACTTTTTAAAGGATATCCTATCGTTTATCTGGTTTTCAAGTTCAGGATCTGAAGGGATATGAAACCATTTCTGGAGCAAAATACACTTTAATAGCATCAAGGGGGAGTAGGCATCGGCTCCTTCATGGCTTTGGCCACTATGATAGTATTCTTTCAAAAGGGCCTCTCTGTTTTCCCAGGTAACCGCCTTACTGATCCTTTCCATCATCTTTACACTGCGGTTATTTTCCATTGAACTGAGAAGGGACAGTTCAGCAAAGCCGATGGTTCTATCTACCTTCTTATATCCCATATTTTCCTCCTTATGTTGCTCTATTTTTTGAGGAAAAATATGGCATAAAATTGCTTGATTGTCAAGTGATTCCAAGTAGTTATTTTACTTTTTTGGTAGTCTTTCAATGGTAATCTACATCATGTAGTATCAAAAACATGAGGGGTTGCTTTTGCCTCCAGGATAAGGTCTTTTTGACGATTTTCGGCAGGTTGTACAAAGGTCTCACCGTATATTATTAATCGCAGGGGTCTCGGCTCCTGAACCTCCATCTCCTTGCCACTACAGCTGACATATTAAGTGCTTAGAAAAGATCGATTTGAAATCGACTAACGTCAGCCATTAAGAGTCCCTTTTGAAACTACTTTCGATTAAACTCCAGCATACAAAAGATGGTCTCACCTGCTGCGAATAGAGCGCAAAATAAACTTCACTACTTTATCTCCAATCTCATCCTCAGACAAAGGACCGCTTGTCCGGAACCACGTGGTAACAGAATGTATAACGCCTAATATGAGACGACTCGTCATCTCCACGTCATCAACACGAAAATAATTCGACCGGATGCCCTCTTGAATCACGCTACGAAAAATATGTTCATATTCATCTCTCCTAGCATTATAGAGTTTTCTTTGTTTTAATGGCAGATTTCTCATTTCGAAAGGGGCTAACCCACCTAACCTACCAGGAGCCATCTCGTATTTTAGATGTAACTTCACCATACTCTCCAACTTCTCCGAATGCGAAGCCTCTGTGGCAATAATAGCGGAGACTTCCACAAGAAACTCGTCTATGGCAGAGAACATGATTTCATAGAGTAAGTCCGCCTTGCTTGGGAAATAATAGTAAATCGTAGCTTTATTAATGCTTAAACTCTTCGCCACCTCATCGATACTAGCGTTCGAAAAGCTCTTTTTGCGAAACAGTTTTGCAGCAGCAAATATTATTCTCTTTCTTTGCTCGTCGTACCTTGCCTGCCTGCGCATAAACGCACTCTATTTAGTGATTAATTGCGTAAATTGACGATAGTATTTTTCAATTGCGAACCTTTGATCTCTCTCTTTCGCCAGACAAAAGGCTTCGCGGTCGGCCTATACACAGTTACAAAGTCATTAATGGCCTTGGCCAAGTCTTCCGGGCTCTTGAAGCTTGCCCCTCGCAATGCTTTGCGGGACATGATGCCAAACCATATCTCCACTTGATTGAGCCAACTGGCTGATGTGGGAGTGAAATGAAAGAAGACGGTGGGATGTGGAGCCAGCCACAGATCGTTGCGTTTATGGATGCAGTAATTATCCAAGATTCCGTGCACCTCTTTCTCTGATGGGAGTTCCGCTATGACGCTGTCCATGAACTCCGAGAACTCAATGCGACGTTTACGTTTTGTTGTCTCGGTGTGGATGGCACCGGTAGCCACTTCCAGGACAGCAAAGAGATTCAAGGTTCCATGCCGCTTGTAGGTGCTCTTGAATCCCCGGACGATCTTCCCGCTGTCCGTTTCTACATAACCAGTAGCTCTCTCCAAGGCTTGGATGGCCAGATCGTCCGTATCCAAGGATATACTTGAAGACGACCCTCAGGGTCATCATCCAAAGGCTCCTGCTCCAACCAGCTCTACAAACTCCTGATCCGACATCCCCAATAGCTGAGTGCAGACATACTCACTGTGTTCGCCCAAACAAGGAGACGGCAGCCGCATTTTGCTTGGCGTTCGCGAGAGCCTAAAGCTGACACTTTCAAAGGGGAATATGCCCATCTCTGGGTGATCCAGATTCCTGAAATGATGCCGATGTTTTAGCTGAGGGTCGTTATGCACACCTTCGGCGTTCCGCACCACACCAGCCGCTATCCCAGCTGCCTGCATCGAAGTCATCACCTCTACCGCCGTAAAGTTCACAGTCCACTGCTCTATCAATCTATCTAGCTCATCTTCGTTCGACTTTCTACTCATTAAAGTGGCAAATCTAGGGTCTCTTGTCCACCCGGAGTTGCCCGCGATCTTGCAAAAGGCACCCCACTGCTGATCGGTGAATACCGTAATGGCGCACCACTCATCGTTTCCTTTGCACCGATAAACGCCATGTGGAGCCGCATACTGACAGTGGTTGCCCGCTCTGTTTGCGATCCGGTTGTTCAACGCAAAATCCAGTATCATTGGCGTCAACATGCTTATCGTACATTCATACTGAGACAAATCAATACATTGGCCTATACCCGTCTTGCGCCTGTAGGCCAAGGCGGCAACCAAAGCAGCCACTCCAAAACGGGGCAATATGAAGTCAGTATAGGCGCCATAGACAGTGGCTGGCTCTCGATCAGGCCAACCTAAAATGTGTGACAAACCTGCCAGCGCCGATAGTTGGGTTCCAAACCCGGGGTGAACAGCACGAGGACCTGTCTGCCCCTGCATGCTAGCGCGTAACATAATGATATCTGGTTTGATCTTCCTAAGATCGTCATACCCAAGTCCCATTCTTTCCATAGTGCCTGGCAAGAAGTTCTCAGCCACTATGTCAGCCCAGGAAACCAATCTCTTAGCAACCTCCATCCCTTTTGAATGGCCAAGGTCAAGGGTGATACTGTATTTATTGGTGTTGTAAGTGGCGTAGAACCCACTTCGGTTCACCCCAGATCTGCCGTCCTTGAAAGGTGCACTAGTTCTCAGAAGGCAAGGTCGAGCATTGGATTCTATGCGCACAACCAATGCCCCGTGATCCGCCAAGCACTTCGTTATCAAAGGAGCTGCTACAACCCAAGAGAAATCAGCCACCTTTATACCTTCAAGTGCTTGCCCTCCGGTATCCGATATAGCTTTGTTTCTTCCCTCTTGATCAAATGACATTTGCTTCCTCCAGTAGCACCATTTCTTGTGCTGATAACCCAAGCTCCCCTTCGTAGATCTCTCTATTATGCTCGCCGATAAGTGGAGCGCGACGACATATTGCGATGGGAGTCTCCGACATTTGACCGAAAATAGGGTAACTTATCTTTGTGCCTAGCTCCGGGTGCTCTATTTCCTGCCAGAAATGCCTCGCGCGAAGTTGAGGATCATCCCATATATCCTTCGAAGAATTCACTGGGTAAATCATAATTTTCTTCTCAAGTGCTACCGTGTATATTTCTGCTTTGGTATGTGTCATGAAAAACTTCGCGATTGGTTCTTGCAAACGATTGACAACTTCTGGTGACGCCAACGACCAGTCAAACGCTTCCGCATCCATTTCTTTAAGGTAAGTGTCTCCCATTCCCTCACTGTCCATCCATGCGTTCAGTCCAGCGAATATTTGTGCGCCTGCCTTTCCACCAACGAGAATAAGGCTCACATAGCCGTCCTTGCAAGGCCAAGTCAAGCGGAGATATGCACCGCTGGGTCTGATGCGCAGGCTCCCCTGACGTGTAACGTTCCACTTGTTCAAAGCCCAAGACGCGGCGGCATCTGTCATCAAAGGGACGCTACCCTCCTGTGCGGAGACATCAATATACTGTCCCTTGCCAGTTATTTCTCTGTCGTAGTAGGCAATCATGCAGGCTGATGCAGCCTCTGCCCCAGCGAGGAGGAACGCTTGAGGGAAGCTAAAGCTAACTGGCGCCCGGTCGGCATCCCCGTTCAGGAACAGAAATCCGCCCATGCCCATAATGACAAGCTCTGAAGCCTTGAAATCCTTATAGGGCCCAGTCTGCCCGAAGGGGGTAATCGAAGCCATGATGATCCTCGGCTCTATCTCGCCTAATACTCGATACCCCAAGCCTAACTTGTCCATAAATCCGGGCATGAAGGATTCTATGACGAAATCGCTTTTGCCAACTAGTTTTTTGAAGATCGCTTGACCATCAATGGTCTCTATGTTCAGAGTTATGCCTCTCTTGTTATTGTTGAAAGCTAACCAAAACAGGCTCCTCTCAGGATGTGGGATATCATGGTAAAACGGCCCTAACTTACGGACAGCATCGCCCCCTGGCTTCTCAACCTTTATTACATCAGCCCCAAGATCCCCGAGCACCTTACCACACAACAACCCCTTCTCGTCAGTCAAATCTAAAACCCTCAAGCCCTCAAGCAACAAACAAGTCTCATTTCTCTTGCCCATACCTTGTCCCTACCTTATCCATCTCAGTAACGATTGAACAGACCTCGCGCATTAGAAACGGCCGAGGCGAACTCCCCATTTCCGGGTATTGCAATCCCTCTTCCAATTTAGGATATTTAATCCTTCTTTATATTTCAAGTCTGTGGCGTGCACCAGATTGTCATCGTGTGGTTCGCGTTTGTTGTCTCGCTTATTGCCTATAATGATAACTTCATTTAGCCTCATCCACTTAATCCAGAATACTCCCTGCTCTCATCATCTCCCGAGCAATAGTCAACCTTTGAATTTCGTTAGTTCCCTCACCTACTGGATACATCGTAGCGATACGGTAGAGATGCTCAACTTTGTATCCCCTAGTCCACCCCCAACCACCATGGATTTGCACTGCCTCTCTTGTCACTCGCGAGCACATTTCTGTGGTAAAAAGCTTAGCCATCGAAGAATTACCTATAGTTCTCTGCACGCCTTTATCCCTAAGATAAGCAGCTCGGTAAATAAGCCACCTCGCCGCTTCTAACTCAGTAGCCATATCGGCTAATTTGAATTGTATCGCCTGCAACTTAATGATTGGCCCACCAAAGGCAACCCTTTCTTGAGCGTATTTAAATGACTCCTTAAGCGCTGCCTCAGCTATACCCAAGGCGGATGCCGCGAACGTGACTCTAAAAACATTCAAAGTGCCTAGGCATATACTCCAACCTTCTCCCTCTGCCCCTACTAGATTCTCTGCTGGAACCCGACAGTCAGTAAAGATGAGCTGATTTTCTAGGACACCCAGTGCCATCACCGGATACTCATGGTTTTCCACGCCGGGCGTCTTAGGGTCGACAATGAATGCTGAGATGCCCTTATACCCTTTGGCTGGGTCGGTTCTAGCAAAAACAAGCCAGATGTCAGCAATGCTGGCATCCGAGGAAAAAACTTTACTACCATTGATAACATAGTATTCGCCATCTCGTGTGGCTTTGGTTGACATGCCAGCAACATCAGACCCGCCGCTGATATCAGTGAGCGCAAAGCAACCCAATAGCTCTCCTTTGGCTACACGGGTTATGTATTTCCTCTTTTGCTCCTCGGATCCGGCCAAAGTTATACCGTATGTGCCTAATCCACCAGCAGTAAACGTCCAGTCACACTGGACGGATATCTTAGATAGTTCCTCTCTAACGATGCATATGGGTACACTCCTTATCCCTGCCCCACCGTATTCCTCGGGGGCAAATAGGGAATATAATCCCTGAGCAGCCATAATCTGGTGCAACTCACGGCGCATGTCCTTGGTATCTTCAACTCCGTCCATTAGTGGCGCAATCTTATCCTTCGCTAGTTTTCGCACCTGCTGCCTCAATATGTTTTCTTCTTCAGAAAATTCAAATTCCATAATTACTCCCTTTCAATTTTATTTTTAAAGCGACCCCGGCCCTTTGGCCGTGAGACTTGAAAACGCTTTGCCATTCCGGCGATATAAAATAAAAGCGTCCTCCTGACGAAGGCCCCCAAAGGGGCAACTATGCACTGCGTCTTAAATTATTGCACATAATTTTTTCAAAACAGCGTTCGGCTTTCTCCAGGCGGAAAATGTTGTTTCTACTGCCTCGGCAACCTGGCCTAAGTCTTGGAAGTAGCGATTATGGGTTGCCAACCGTCTCCTCAGTTTCCAAACCCGCTCGATCGGGTTGAGCTCAGGGCTGTAGGGAGGTAGAAACAACAAGGCAAATTTATTGAAGCACTGTTGCCGCCAATCGGCATGCAGCTTGGCCTGATGATACCGGGCATTATCGGACAATACGAGCACCCGTCGGCCTGAATGGCAACTGATGTGGCGAAGCTTTTTCAGAAAGGACCAAAATGTTTCTGCGTTAAACACATTCTCCTCCCGGCGGTATGCGAACTTTCCATCGTGCAGGCGTATTGCACCTAAATAGCCAACACTTTTTTTCGTTGCATGATGCAATACAACAGGGTCTTTGCACTCGGGTGGTACCCACATTCGGCATCTGGTGCCATGTTGTTGGAAATGAACTTCGTCCACAGCCCACATATCGATATCGCCAGCAACAGCATACTCAGCGATTTTTTTTAAAGGCCTTTTGCTTTTCCGGATCTGCCTGCGCTATCAATGGCCGGGGCTTTCGTAGTCGAAAACCTAACTGACGGAATAAGCGCTGGCACTGTCGGAGCCCTAATTCTAACCCAAACCGCTGGCGAATGAAATGAGAAAGGCGTTTGCCATCCCAGAGATTGGCTGTGGACCCATACTTTGCTGGGCTTGAACGCAAAGCCTCTTGCATCTCATGTTACCTAATTTAAGAACTCGGATCAAGCATTAAACCTATAATTAAAAGGCCCTTACAACTCGATCAACCCATTTTTGCCAACCTTAATTTGTCGTTCTTATCCTTCCTTGTTGCTTCGGCCCACCTTTCTTATTTCCTTAAATGTCAAACATACGGTAGATTCATACTATCTTCCCCTAGATTATCCGTTCAAGTGCTTGCCCTGCGGTATCCGATATAGCTTTGTTTCTATTCGTCGGGCATTAATTTTCGGACACGCTTTTAACTAATACTCTGCTTTTATACCCCAAGATATTTCTTCATCAAGTCCTTCCTATGCTGAAGCTCAGCAGTTGTACCCTCATAAGAAATTTCGCCTTTGTTCAATATGTATACCCGGTGCCCTATATCCATCGCAAACTTTACGTTCTGCTCAGCTAATAGGATCGCTATTTTCCGTTCCCTGAACCCTTCGATTTTCTCCCCCAGATCTCTTAATACCAAGGGGCTAAGCCCTGTGCTGGGCTCGTCCAGCAGCAGCAGTTTAGGATTTCCTCCTAAAGACCTTGCGATCGCTAACATTTGTTGCTGTCCACCACTAAGCCGGTCGCCCTGACGTCGATCTAACTGTTTCAAAGTCGGGAACAAATCATAAGTCTCTTTTATCGTCCTCCCGCTGCCTCCCCGAGTAGGTCTATGGGTAATCCAGAGGTTTTCGTGCACTGTTAAGCCAGGGAAAATGCCCCTGTGCTCCGGGACGTAGCCGACGCCCATGCGCCAGATCTGAAAAGCCGGCCTTTTGCTAATTTCCATCCCTTCAAGCTTTATGCTACCAGACTGGGTCGGCGTAAGCCTCATTATGCTCCGTAGGGTGGTTGTTTTGCCCGAGCCATTCCTGCCCAAGAGGCAAACAATTTCCCCTATTTCTACATTCAGAGAAAGGTTAAACAGTATATGGCTGCGTCCGTAATATGTATTAATTTCGTGAACTTCAAGCATCTGTAAATTCTCCCAAGTAAACCTTTTGTACCTTCCTATTCTTCCTGATCTCTTGGGGAGTGTCACAGGCAATTATCCGTCCCTCATGCATAACTATGATGGTGGTTGCGATGCCAAAGACTACATCCAAATCGTGCTCACTGAAAACAATAGTCATCCCAAACTGGTTAACCAGTTTGGACAAGAGGCTTGTAATCTGCAGCGTTTCCTCAGGAGATGATCCGGCCACCGGCTCATCTAGAATCAAAATTCTCGAACCAATGGCAAGCGCCATGGTTATGTCTAGCTTTTTCTGGTCGCCCCGAGCCAAAGCCGCGCAAAGATTATGCGCATTTTGAGACAGACCCATCATCTCCAGAAGGCTTAAAACCTCTTCTCTAAACAAGTCCTTGACACCGGCGAAGAGATTCAGGTGTCTTTTGTGCTTTGATAGCAGTGCTACTTGCAGGCTGTCAAACACACTAAGCCTAGGGAAGACCTCAGCTACCTGAAAACTTCGCCCGATTCCCCTTCGACAAATGTCTCTAACTGGCAAGCCCGTAATCTCCATACCTTCAAAGAGCACCCTTCCCGAATTGGGCTGTAGATACCCAGTTATTAGGTTAAATAATGTAGTTTTACCCGCGCCGTTGGGGCCAATAATTGCAGTGAGGTCCCCCGCATGAATCGTGAAGCCGACCTCGTCCGCAGCTTGCACTTCGCCGAATGACTTACACAGTCCTATAATCTGTAGAATTGACTGCTCGTCCCTCTTCTTCTGGCTACTGTTTGAACGACCTGACCAATCCAATTTGCGACCCCCAAAAAACCTTCACACTGCCCCAGGCATTCCTCAGTTTCTCTGCTGATTCCAAACCCATTCAGCGCACTTAAAGTTACTGTCCTAGCTTCTTCTTAACCGGGAGTCTTTCTGCCAAAAACCCTACCACCCCGTCCGGAAGAAAAAAAATCACTAATAGCACAATGCCCCCCAATACCAACTGCCAGTGAACGGTGACATTGAGGACAAGATGCTCCAAAAGGAGCATAATTGCGGCTCCTATTGCTGGGCCAACGAAAACATGAATACCTCCCAGCAAACATGCCATCACGGGCTCTACCGACTTAATCCAATGAGCATAGTCAGGGAAAGCGGCAAGGCTAAAAATAGTGAGCAATGCGCCAGCCAACCCCGAAAAAAAGCCAGATATCACGAACGCAATGAGTTGGCACCTCTTGACATTAACACCGAGGAACTCCACTCTTTCTTCGTTCTCGCGGATAGCAAGCAACGTCCGACCAAAAGGCGAATCTACAATTTTCCTAATAATGAAGATGCTGATAATGACCGCAGTTAGTACAAAGTAATATAGCCCAGTTGAAGACTTAAGGGCGTCAGGGATATACTCACCTATAAGTAATCCGTACTCTCCCCCAGTGATGTTATAGGCCTTCCAAATGAGAATCCAGAACAGCTGTCCAAAAGCAAGCGTCAGCAAGGCAAAAAAGAGGCTGCCTAAGCGGAAAGAGAAGTAACCAACAATTAGGGCGAAACCAGCAGCAGCAACTGGTGCAGGGGCGAGAACAACAAAAAAAGGCCAGCTTGTTTTTGCGCAAAGGAACGCTACCGTGTACGCTCCAACGCCGAAAAAGGCACCGTGAGCAAGGGAAAGAGTGCCCATATAACCAAAACACAGATTATAGCCGGTAGCGAAAAAAGCTGCGATCAATAATCGGATGCCGATGGTTAACCACATCTCGTTACTAATAAATGGCAGAGTAGTGAGCAATATTAACATTGCAACGCCCACTAACAATCCGAGGTGACTACGAGTCGGAAGTAAAGTATGCAAGCTGGTTTTCCTTCCTAATCGCTTATTTTACGACCCAAAAGTCCATGCGGGCGAGTAGTCAGAACCGCAATCATAACCAAGAATAAGAAAGCCATTGCAAGCTCTGGCACTATTAGAACACCGAGAGCGTACACTACCCCAATGATGAGAGCACTAGCCAAGGCCCCAGCAATACTACCAAGGCCACCGACGATCACTATAATAAAGCACAGAAGGATAATATCCATGTCTAGCCCAGGAGCAATTGCAAACACAGGTGCCATTACCACCCCGCCAAGCCCAGCGAGGAAAGAGCTGAAAGCGAAAACTAGAGTGAAAACCTTCCGCACATTTACACCCATAGCCTGTGCTGTTTCAGCGTCTGCTGCTGCAGCTCTAGTTACACCTCCCCACTCTGTCTTATATAGCAAAAACCAAATGACAACGGCCACCAAACCTCCAAGCCCAATCATCCACAGGTAATAAATCGGAAAAGAATTATTTCCGATCAAGACACTACCCGCTAGACTAGATGGCATAAACATCCCCTTTATATCGGCACCCCAAATCATCCTTGTAAGCTCGCCGATTATCAGGATGAACGTGAACGTAAGCAGGATCTGGTAGGCGTGTTCCCTCAGATAAAATCTGCGGATAAAAACTACCTCTATCACAATACCTAATCCGGCAACACCAATCGGCACTAGGATCATCGCCAACCAGTAGCCTAAGTTCGGCCCAAAGGTCACTGTCACACTATAAGCCAGATAGGCGCCTACCATGAAAAACGTACCATGGGCGAAATTTATTATCCTAAGCACTCCATAAGCTAAGGTGAGGCCGGAAGCCGCAAAGAAATACCCCATCCCACGGGCAATCCCGACCAGCAACTGCACTCCGATGAACGCTGGCTCACTTGACCACAATGGATGATCGCCTCCAATCTTCCTGTTTTTCCTTACCACCACAACCCAAAATACTTATGGCGACTCGGCTCAAATTAAATGTGGTTCTTCACACAAATGCCTGCAAAAGGTAGGGTGTTGGTAGATCAGCCAAGCAATGATAAAGATTCACAATATAGGCCTTTGAAGACCGGAATCCCTATAGTCCGTGGCTGACCCCTTTAGCTTTATTATTGAGATTTTCAACGCTCCAGAACCATTTCTGTAGAAATCCATGCAGGCTCCGCACCCCACCAAACCGTTCGGAAAGCTTCTTTCAGAAAATAAGTCCGACTTATTTTCAGATTTAACTTCTCTAAAACTGGCTTTTTGGCTTTCAGAGAGAAGATCCGGAACAACAAATCGCCACCTCATCGCATCTCTATCCCGGGGCCGAAGGTACCTGCGTTTATCCTCAATCTCATCCAGAGGGAGTAACGTACCTAGAGACAGCCTCTTTCAGCGCCTTTTCCTCAAAGCAGTGGGGGAGTATTTTCTACTATCCCTGATGGTTGATCCTTGTAATCCTCTGCCTCCGGTTTTCTCAAATGTATGCCTTTCAGCCACGCACATACGTACTTATCTTGTTCGTAGTAGCTTCAAATCGCCCTGCTTGCCGATCAATCAGCAGGTCTCTTAAATCGCCTATTTACTCTATTCCGGCCTCGTGCTATAGCCACCTTTATAAATCTTTGCGTGAAACAACAATATACACTACTTTTCGGCGCCAATAGCCCTCTTATCCCTGTCTATGTAACACCGGCTGCTTCAGTCATTGATGCTTTCCCTTACTTATATGAGCAGATTTTACGATTATCTTCCCTGCTTTTTCAAGGTTTCTTCTTCAGAACGCCACAGCTGCTCAGCCGGGTAGTGTGTGCCCACAATACCAGGATAGTCAGTATTCCAATCAAGCCATTTCGTCACACCAACTATTGCCCCAATGGAACTCTGGTGGTCAATAGCTCGCATCGTCGTTCTACCCCAAGGAGAGGGTATTGTAAGCCCCTCCAAAGCATCGATTATTCGTTCCCTATCTGTTGTTGTGCCTGCCTTCTTCATTGCCTCCACCCAAAACTTAACTCCCACGTAACCTGATGCTGAAGGCATAGTAGGCCAGCCCGCGAATCTAGTGCGGTATCTTTCGCAAAACTCCATATTAACTGATATTTCAGGAGGAATGTTGCATTCAAAATAAGTCAGGCCCCATATGCCTTCGGGCAGTGCCTTCCCCATCGCCATTCGCTCCTGAGACTGTATGGAGTTGCCGAAGATTTCAGTGGTCTCCAGAAGCCCAAAAGGTTTTGCTTGCTTCAGGAAGGTTGCAAGGTCAGCTGCATAGATTACGCAAAAAACCACATCCGGCTTAGCCGCCTTTATCTTTGTGATGAATGGAGCGAAGTCCTTTTCCCCAAAGGGCGGATAATCCTCGCCGATAATTTTCACTTCAGGGCAGGTCGTTAAGTGTTCTTTAAAGCTCTTAACAGTGTCACGCCCGTATGAATAGTCGGGGGCTATTATGTATACCTTCTTCCATCCCCGTTTCTTCATCCCTATGGCCGCCGCCTTCCCCAGCATATAACTATTAGTCGTGCTTCTGAAAAAGTAGCGATGGAAGCTTTCCTCTGTTAGCTTTTGATCCACGGCAAGTACGGCCCAACACGGGAATTTTAACTGCTTAGCCACCGGACTGATCACCCCTACTAGGCCACTAATGATTGGCCCTAGTATCCAGTCCACCTTGTCACTAAGCACCAAAGCCCTATACGCGCCTATCGCTGCGTCTGGTTTGAGCGTGGGGTCCCTATGTAGGATTTTGATTTGCCGTCCCAAAACCCCACCGTCCCGATTTACCTCTTCTACAGCTAAAGTAGCCCCGTTAATGCAAGTTTCGCCGTATATGCGAAGTGGTCCCCCCGTCTCAAGGAGTAAGCCTAACTTCAGCGGCTCGTTGACGGCTGGTGGCTTAGCGGTCACCGCTGGCGCCCAATCAAGCAACAAAACTAGCATAGCCATGATTACCAAAATAGGGATAAACTTTTTTCTTTTCATTTTGGCTCCTTTCTTGGTCTTTATTCTTGCAAGATTTCCAATTAGGCTTTTCTACACATAGGGTCCGCCCTCTTGGATAATTCCGTAACCACGTTCCTTTTCCGACCTATGACTAGATTCTGGACAACCTCAATTTGTACCCTTAAACCTCTAGTCTCTCACCTTGTCCTGAAAGCATAGTGCAAATCTTTAATCGTTCTTTTACCTTTTGGACTCCCCTTTCACGAAAAGGCAACGCTGGATGCCCGTGCGGGAGCACCGAGTTGTTTATTATTTTTCTATATCCTTGCCATAACACCTCCTTTCTGAACCTATTTCATTATCGTTTATCCGATGCCCACTATGCTTTCTGTTACCTCCCCCTTTTGACATGTTTTCACATTTTATCCTACAGTGTCACACTATATCAAATAATTGTCTAGTAAACCCTTCTAGAATGCACGTAGAGACTTAAATCACAGATATTAGGGCTTGTCAAAAGGTAAATCTAAAATCATGCGACATTTTTCTATTAAATTAACTAACTGGTTATTTAGTTTTTGTCAACAAAAAAAGGTGACTTTGTCAGGTATTTTTCAAAAGTGGACTGTTTACGAATTCACAACGAGTATCATCCTATTTCTTACGCCGCAAGCGGCGGGGAATTAGACCCTGATTCATTAAACCAATAAAATTGCTTGATTGTGAGGTAATTACAAATAGTTATTTTGCTTTTCTAGTAGCCTTTGACTCGTAATCTACGTCATGTAAAAGCAAAAACATGAGGGGTCATTTTTGCCCTCAGGATAAGGTCTTTTTGACAATTTTTGGCAGGTTGTGCAAAGGTCTCACTCCGTAGTAGGTTTACCAGCCACAAAGACCTGAGGCAAATATCAAGACATTCATCAAAGGCTAGGACAAAAAGTCCACCGCTTTCATTTGGGTCACGGCAGCTGATTCATTCTTGCCGAAAGCGCAACAACTTTATACAGCTATTCCATGATACTAGCCGCTTTTTTCAAATCAGGTTAAAAGCCATACTTTCCCCATATATCCTCCCTGCGCCGGAAAGCTTCACTGGCCCCCTCCTCGCTTCGTACTTTAAGAAAATTAAACTCGTCATCACGCCATTTTACATTGGTAAAAAGAGGATGAGCTATGTTGCTTGCTGTGAAAGAACCGTGCATTCCTAGCAAGTCAAAAAGAATATGAGTCATAGTTTTTCCAATCATTAGTCCGTCCGTGGAATGAGAAGCGATAGTTTCCGCCCATTGGAGCGTCCTTTCCTCAAGTTTCTCCCTTGGAACCACCTCGTTTACTACTCCCCACTCCAGTGCTTTCTCAGCACTTATTGTTCTTCCGGTTAGATACCACTCCCTATACCTCTTAGGCCCCAAGGTTAAGAAGGCCATCATCGCAATGTACGGGGGAAAGCCTGCAAATCCTATTCTCATTTGATAGTTCGCAAACTGCGCGTCCTCTGCAGCCAGTGCAAGATCAGACATAAGAACGAGATCCGTTCCCGCACCTGCCGCCCAACCATGGATCTGCGCAATGATCGTTTTCTCAGAATAGATCAATGTGCGATAGACATCCATCATCATCCGTCGAATCCCGTGTATTCTCCAACTCTGCGGGGGCCTAAATTTTCTCGTTGCACCAAACGCCTCAAAAGGGGCTCTGTTCAGATCATCTCCCGTGCAAAAATTTTCTCCCGCTCCCCTCAAGATGATAACTTTGACATCATCGTCTGCTTCTGCTGCTTTTACCTTCTTCGCTATTTCTTCAAAGCCCTCAATCGGGTATAACGCATTCCCTTTTTCGGGCCTGTTAAGCGTCAGCTTTACTATATGAGACTCCACCTTTTCATACAGAACAGTCTCCTCAATAGGTTTCTCAAGCTGATACTCCTGCCCGGTCTTAATCTCCTTTTTATCCATGTTTTCCCTCCCTTTCCCTTAGATTGATTATCGATTTGGGCAACAATGGACAGTTCACCCTCCGTGAGCCAGTACCATTGTGCAAACATCCATAATAGACCGTACCCGATCACTCCTGAATAACACAAAGAATGCACCAGGCCACTCTTATACCCTCATACATTACGTGCTTTGCTTGCTGTCAACTTCATCTTTTCTTTATAGGCCAAACCTTTTGGAGCTGTTCGATAAAGTCAGGTTCACGCTTCGCAATAGCACCGTATCTTTCGAATAGTTCTATGTTGAGCCCGTGTTCTTCAACGACTTGATGCTCTTTGGGGGGGGCTGTACCTATCACGTCCCTAGCTTCAAGTTTATTTATTTGCTCTTCAGACATACCCAGGTAATCTTCAAAAACTCTTCTGTTATGCTGTCCAAGCAGCGGTGCTGGTCTTTCAGGCCCTACCCATCCCGAATTAAATTTTGCTGCCAGCTGTTTCAGCATTGGTCGTCGTCCTGCTTGAGGATGATCAATCATCTGGAAACAACCCCGGTCTTTAAGTTCCCTATCCAGTAAAATCTCTTTCGCATTTACAACCGGCGCAGCGCATACTCCTGCTCCAGCTAAAGTATTGACTATTGCGTCACGGTCATTGGTCACCGTCCAACCTTCGACCAACCCATCCAATTCCGCTTGGTTTTCCATTCTTGAGATCCCATCTGAAAACTTCCTATTTCTAACCCAAGGCGGGTTACCTATAGCGTCGCAGAACCTCCGCCACTCTTCATCGCTTGAAATAGTAATCGCCACCCACTGTTCCTTTCCTGCGCACTTATAGCAACCGCACGGACCCATGTTTTGCTGATGGTTCCCTTCAGGCTCCCTCACTCTACCGTTCATGGTGAACTCCATAACTGCTTCTCCAATCAAAAATAGAATTCCCTCAAGACCCGCAACTTCTATGAACTGTCCTTTTCCTGTTTTCCTGCGTTGCTGCAAAGCACATAGAACGGCACCCGCTGCATACATCCCCATAACCCAGTCAGCATACCCAGTGCCAGATATAGTAGGAGAGCCAGCTCTGCCGCTTATAGATGTCAATCCCGATGTCGCCTCCACGACATACGCATAGGCTGCACGATCCCTATATGGGCCCGTCTGCCCGAAACCGGAGATTGATGCCATTATGATATCTGGCTTGCATGCTCGAAGCACATCGTAATCAAGCCCGAAATTCTTCATTACCCTAGGACTGAAATTCTCTATCACTACGTCACTAATCTTAACTAACCGTTTAAAAACGTCTATGCCTTCCGGCTTATGCAATGCAAGAGTAATTCCGAGTTTATTTGTATTAAAATAATGAAAGTACCCACCACGATTCCACGGCTCATTACCCGGAACGTTTTCCGGGTAACATAGCTTCCTACAGGGCATATCCATCCGATAGTGGGACTCCACTTTGATGACTTCTGCGCCCAGTTCTGCTAATATCTTCACTGCAATGGGACCTGCAAATACCATCGTCACATCCAGAATTCTAATCCCCTCTAAAGGCAATTTCATGTTCCGCTCCTTAGATTATTCCCAACTCGCGCAGCTTCACCAACTCTTTTTTACCATACCCGAGCTTATTACAATAGATCTCTTCATTATGCTCCCCTAACAAGGGAGCCCGTTTCAACACCGGCGGCGATTCGGACATTCGGAATGGCGCACTCGGATACTTAAACTTGCCTGCCATAGGGTGTTCAATTTCGACAAAGAAGTTGCTTTCTTTCAAATGGTCGTCCTCAACAACTTCCCTCATATTTTGAACAGCTCCAAAAGGCATTCTTAGCTCCTGCGCCTTTTCTACGATTTCATGCTTACTATGCTCCATGAGCCAGGGCAAAATCATTGCGTCAAACTCATCCCGACGAGCGAGGCGCTCTTGTGCATTTGTGAATAAAACGTGATCAACTAACTCCGGTCTCTCAATAAGCAAAGCAATCCGGGATGTTGCACCTAATCCTGGAATAACAACGACATGGCCATCCTTGCAAGGATAGATTTTAACCGGATGTCCCTGCATCAGTTGTCCGAAACCTCTTTTTCGTATTAGTCCCATGTAAGCATATAGTACAGGAGCGAGTTCAAGATTACTGGCCACACACTCCCTTATAGAAACATCAACATGTTGCCCCTTGCCTGAATTGTCTCTCTCATAAAGAGCTGCCATCGTAGCCACAAATGCCACCAGTCCCGTCATTTCCTCCGCTCTGAGTCCTCCCATCTTTACCGGTCTCTCCACGCATCCTTCCAGGAAGAGTGCTCCTCCCCACGCCAGTTCTGTGAGGTTCGTTGCTCTGCTATCTCGGTACTTTCCAGCTTGTCCAAAATTAGAAATCGATGTCATCACTAATCTCGGATTGATGTCCTTCAGCTCGGGATACGATATTCCTAAAGAAGACATCACCCGAGGTTCGAAATTTTCGACCAGAATGTCCGCATCCTCCACCAGTTTTCTCAAAATCTTCCTTCCTCGCTCGGTCTTAAGATTAAGTGTTATGCTCTTTTTTCCCGTGTTCAGGTAAAGAAATAGACCACTCTTTTCCGGATGCGGTTCGTCCTTCGGAAAGGGCCCAAAACGACGAGCTCCATCTCCTTCTCCCGGCTTTTCAATCTTCACCACTTCCGCACCAAGGCCAGCTAACAACTTAGTACACAACGGCCCTGCGGTATAATGAGTTAAGTCAAGCACTCTTGCTTCGGACAAAGCCAATTCCATAATGTTCACCCTCCCAGTGAAAATCTAACAATCAACTTTCCTACCTAAAGGAAATACCTCTCTCTCTAATTCCTTTAAGAAATGGACCGAGTCTATTCGCTGTTTGTCTGTAGTGACTTTGAAAACCTGTGCTAATTTTTCTGTACCGGCCTTAAAGATGTCCTCTTCGAGATTATTTTGTGCAACGATATTTCGATTGTTCCACAAGGTTTTCAATGAAATATATTTGGCATCATCGGTTTCTTCACGCATATCGAGCGAATAATGCCATTGAATATTAAAGGCATAGTGCTGCACCGTTTCTTCGTCACTAAGATGGAAGGACTGCTGCAGAACAAGAGCGCCCAACATGGAGTAAAGTTCCTTGGTGGACCGGCCAAAGGTAGCGTCAAAATATTTGCTGATCGTATTGACAGGAATTGAAGGCAGTATATGCTCGCGGAACACGCCGGGCCATCCGGCATCAAGCATCTGCCGTGTTTTGGGAGTAAGAAAGTCCCAGGGATCAAAAATGTCAAGCTGATTTGGATTTTTCACTTCTAACTAAATATTTTTTTATATTAAATTAACTAACTGGTTATTTAGTTTTTGTCAACAAAAAAAGGTGACTTTGTGTAACGATTCAGTTTTAAGTGGGATGGGATTCAAGGTGGAAGACAGAGCACTGCCCCTCCGCGGCCCAAGCTTGTATGAGCTCAGCGGTATTGTGTGATTTGAGATAAGGAGCTCACCTCTGGTTTTTTAGGGGGGCTGCGGGAAAAGGAGCGGAAAGGGATCTTTGCTCATATCCTTGGCCAGTTCATCCAACACGTATTTGAGGCGAGCTGCTACATCCTCCCCCCGTTTTCTCAGGGTGTGTGCTACAGTCATCAATATACTTCTGGTATGGGCACCCGCATCGGACTGGGACCCGAAACTTACTTTTCTGGCAATGACCGTAGGCCGCAGATCACGCTCGGCCAGATTATTGTCGGCTGGTATTTCACAGTTTTCTGACCAATGATAAAGGCGTCCTTCGTGCTCTGTAAAAATATCTTGGATGCGCCGGATGCCCATGTGCTGAGCTGGGCTCTGCATGGCCGCCTTGATCTGTGCCTTGAGCTCGGAAGCCTTGATTAAGAACTGGGCATCGGAGAGGGGTTGTCCTCTCAGTCCCATGGCTAAAGCAAACAGAGGGGCCACGACACTCACAAAGGTTTTGATCTCTGTCTGATCTGGAAACTCCTTCTCCAGATCCTCCACCTCTCGCAACAGATGGCTGTAGCAGTACTGGATCTCACAGGGCATCTTGTTATAGCCGTTGTAGCGATCCACCACCAGGGTTTCAGGTAATTTTTCATCTCCGAGGAGCGCACGGGGCACGCTGGAGGAGCGAGTCTTTTTGAACAGAAAGATGCTGATCTTTAAGGTGGCAAACAGCCACGCATACCCCTTCTTCCCATCAGTGCGCCAGCCCGTCTCGTCAGCATGCTTGACAAGAGCCTGACGGTACTGTTCGGTGAGTGTGGGCACAACCCCCGAAAAAAGGCGGGCCATGCGGTGGAAGATTTCCACCAGGCTCCCATCTCCAACCCCTAATTGGTCACAGACCCTTCCCAGGGGAATACCGTGCAAGTAGTGCATGGTGGTGGCCGTGGCCATTAACTGGTTGCTGTACAGATTCCTGGGCAGCACCCCAGGAACCTCCCCTCGAAAGGTTAAAATAGCTGATTTTACTAGATGCGAATCGGCCAAAAATGCATAAATTGCACTTTTTCGACAGTCTCATATATATTATGGAGAAAAATATGGCAAGCATTCAATCATGGGAAGTATCTGATGCCTTTTGGGAGAAGGTTGAACCATTGATACCCCCAACCGAACGTGATCCGGACAAGACGTATAAGCGCAAGGCTGGTGGTGGCAGAAAGCCCATTGTTCCACGTAAAATTTTTGAGGCTATCCTTTATGTATTGCGAACAGGGTGTCAAGGGAAGGCCTTGCCTAAAGAACGCTTTGGTAGTCCGAGCGCGAATCATACCCACTTTATGCGCTGGATGAACGTTGGGTTCTTCGTAGCTCTTTGGCGTGCCGGGCTTGCCGAATATGATGAGATCGAGGGGATCGCCTGGAGTTGGCAAAGTATCGATGGTGCTCTGGTCAAAGCACCACTTGCGCTGTAAGCAGTCGGTCATAATCCGACCGATAGGGGGAAAAAGGAAGCAAACGCCACGTATTAACGGACGGCCGTGGTGTCCCGCTATCAGTCGTCGTTACCGGAGCAAACAGCCATGACGTGAGCCAACTTGAACTTGTGCTTGATGAAATCGTTATTCAACGCCCAGAATACATAAAACAACACCTATGTGCCGATAAAGGCTATTCAGTTGAACTAGCGATTAAGGCTATGAGGGATAGGGATTACATATTACATGTAAAACAACGACGGGAGGAAATCCAAGAAAAGAGAACTATTCCTGGTTATAAAGCACGCCGCTGGGTAGTTGAAGTGAGCCATTCGTGGTTCAATCGTTTTAGAAAGCTTCTTGTTCGATATGAAAAGCTCACTGAAACCTACATGGCTCTATTACATATGGCTGCCGCAATTATCGCTTTTAGAAAAACTGTAACGTGCCTCTTAACAATTAACAGCGCAGTGCTTATATTTTCATAATAAGATCAAACAGATAAAGCAAAGGAGGTCTTATTATGAAAATGCCAGAAGTTTCCTTGTTGGAATGGCAAAAGCGATACGGCACTGAACGAGCTTGTGAAAGAGTTTTGTTTAAAATTCGATGGCC
>Ga0307378_10003563_pt1 | contig 22782 bp, 29 predicted proteins | sample UN1MG_FD_202238 | JGI IMG/M metagenome (GOLD analysis project Ga0307378, IMG submission 202238) | Soil microbial communities from Risofladan, Vaasa, Finland - UN-1 | ecosystem: Environmental > Terrestrial > Soil > Coastal area > Acid sulfate soil | place: Finland: Risofladan, Vaasa | collected...
GGCTTGTTACGGCATCAGGGTTTTACACAATAAAAGCTTTTGACGCCTTCAGGTTTGATGAAGTGACCCTGCCTGAGCAAGTAACTCCATCTTATCTTAAAAACTTAGAGTTTCTTAAAACCGGAACTAATATTGTTATGTATGGAAATGTAGGCACAGGCAAGACTTTTTTATCCATTGCTCTTGGAATGGAGGCCTGTAAGAGGGGGATTTCTACAAAATTTTTTAGGACCTCAGCTCTTGTCAACAGGCTTGCTGAAGCCAAGAAGGCAGGCGAGCTTTCTGCTTTTATGCGAAAGCTATCAAAGGTTGAACTTTTGATTTGTGATGAGTGGGGGTATGTACCCCTTGAAAGGGTGGGAGCGCAGCTTCTGTTTGAGGTGGTATCTGAATGTTATGAGCGGAAATCTCTGATCATTAATACAAACATAGAATTTTCAAGGTGGGTCAATATATTCTATGATGAACAGATGACAGGTGCAATAATCGATAGGCTCCTGCATCATTGCCATCTGCTTTTATTTCCAGGGCCAAGTAACAGAATAAAGGAATCAGCATTAACATAGATATATTTAAATTTTTAACGGGAGGTTAGATTATGTGATATAAAATTAGTATGAAACTAAGCGGCCCTCTGGTTTAATTGACAAAAAAATTCCCCACCGGTGCCTGGGGGAAAAGTTTTGCAAAAGTGAGGAATTTTAATTTGCAAAAAACACCTATCACCCCATAGAAGGCAATCTTAACATGCAGACATTGGTATTCGGAAGTCCCGGGAGCTTTAAAACTACAAGTGTTGTTCTGCCGAATATTTTTCATATACCATACATATATAAGGACCAGGAGAAGAAAGCTGATCTTATAATAACCGATCCTAAAAGCGAAATTTACTCCCTTACCGCCGAGTACCTTAAAGAAAAAATGAATTATGATATTTATGTCCTTGATTTTATTAATTTAAAGTATGGAGATAGCCTTAACCCCATAGAATACATATCAAGCGATAAAGAGATTATGGAAATAGCCGAAGGATATATAAGTTCCATATCAGATTCGAGTAGCGTAACCTTCAGCAGCGATTCATTCTGGGAACAATCTGAGGGGCAACTGCTTGGGGCGCTTATAGGTTTTGTAAAGAAGGTATACCCAGAAGGTAAACAAACCTTTAGACAAGTCTTGGGAAATTTAACTTCTGAGAATGTCAGAAACCCTAAAAAAGCTTTAAAATTTTTTGATGAAAATAAAATTAAAGGTTCTGCTCTGCAACTTTGGAGGAATTTTCTTTTAGCAGAAGACAAAGTGAGAGCTAATATTCTAATAGGACTTGCAACTAAATTAAAACTTTTTTCCATAAGTGGTATTAAAAATATAACCAGCTCAACAACGGTGGATATAAAAAAATTTGGAGCTAAAAAGGAAAAACCTATGGCTCTTTTTATACTAATGCCTGATAAGGACCGTACTTTTTCTCCTATTATTAATTCAGTAGTTACTTCAATATTAAACCAGTTATATAAAACTGCTAATGATTATGGCAATATCCTCTACAACCCAACATTTCTTATTCTTGAAGAAATGGCAAATATAGGAAGAATCCCTGATATAGAAGTTATGCTTGGCACAATGAGGTCCCGGGGAATATACCCCATGCTTATATGGCAGTCTCTACCGCAAATGCAGAGTAGATATAAGTATTGTTGGGAAGATATCCTCTCTATGTGCGACACACATTATTATTTAGGTATTAATGATAATCTTACAGCTCAATATTGCAGTAAATTTTTAGGCAATACCACTATAAAAATTCAGGGTACCAGCAAAAGGTCCGGTGGTATTTTTGAAAATAATAAACAAAGTGAATCGCTTAGTTATTATATGAGAAATCTTATGCTCCCTGATGAGTGCAAGCGGCTTGATCAAAGTAAATCAATTTTAAACCAGAGATCCTTTTACCCTTCTCTTCTTTATAAGGTTCAGTATAAATTCTGGGAGGATAAAAATAGGATCTGCGATATTTCTAATGTTAAGGATCTCCCGGAAATTAAAAATGTTTAATATATATATTTGTTTATTGGGGGGAGAAGGAAGATGAAATTAATGACTTCTCATTTTAGGTGGTCAGGTTTTTCTTATAACAAATCAACAGGTGGCTTTTTATACAAGATACCTTGTTATGCTTTAGTGAACCCAGGTTCACCTTCTCTCGTGTACGGTTTTTTAATACTTTGGTGTTTTTTAAATATTAGTGGACATTAGTTTTAGTTTTTGTTATAATACCTTAAATTATGTTATTGTTTGTTAAATTGTGTATTATTTAGTTAAATATTATGCCTGATATTATTTGTTGCTTAAACATAAAAGAAAGTTACTTAAGGATAATCAATCATTTTAAAGATTGCCCTTATATGAATTTTGAAAATTATGTTTATGATATAGGGGAAGTAAAAAGTAAATTTTTATATAAAAAATGGCAATATGCAGTAGTTGATAAAAAGCTTTCCTGGTTTGAAGAAGCAGAAAAATTTTTTAAAAAAAATAAAATAGAAATAATATATTTTAAAGACGACTACAGTGAAGTAATTAGCTCTATTAAAAATAAGATCCCCGAACCTCTAAAAAAAGAGATAGATGAAAGCTACGAAAGACCTTTTAAGGGTACCGGGGTAAGATATGTAGAAAAACCAGTTACTAAAATAGTAGAGAAAACAATATACACAGGTATTGAAAAAAAGTTAATTATTGTATCCAGTCTTTCAAAATGTGCAGGTGCCACTACAATTACTTTGAACCTATTAAAATATTTATCTAATTTAGGCATCTTATCCTCTGTAATCGAGCCTCCCATAGGAAGACCTATAATATTTAACTGGATGGGGATAGAAGAAATTATAAATAAAAGCGGAGAATATTGTGAAGATAGCTTTTATTCATATCCACATAAAATTGCCAGTGGAAAAAGGATAAAGAATAAAGCCGAATTTATTTTTGATAATATTGTGTGGATTGTTCCGGACGAAAGAAAAGAGGTAATAGATAATTGGAAATATAATCAAATGCTCCAACTATTATATGTTTCAAATGTGGCACCAATAACTTTAATAGACGTAGGGGACAATCTTAACCATGAGGTAGTTAGGCCTCTGCTGTCTTTGGTAGATTTGGTGCTTGTTGTTATAGATCCATTCCCAACTAATTTTAAGATAAATGATAATAGGTTTTTAGAGCTTTTAAAATTAAAGAGTGATGGTTGCCCTATAAACTTTATTATAAATAAATGGAATAGCGGAGTAGAAGAAAAGGAGTTTTTAGATTTTATTCAGATAAAACCTCTTACTTTTATACCGGCAATAGAGCTGAGTCTTTTATACAAAGCTAATTACCAGTATAAGATACCTTTGTGCTATAAAGAAGTTTCTGATCTATTAAATAATCCTTTGGCCAAGATTTGTTCTCTTTTTATCCCTAAAGAATTTAGCGGTGGTGTTTCCAAAAATAAAAGTATTAAAAAGAAAGGTATATTTAAAAATATTTCTGGTAAATTTAAAAAATCTTAATTTCTAATCATAAGTAAAACAGAGAGGAATAATTTATGAAATACTTTAAAACCAGAAGAAAAAAGGGGAGTCTTATATTTGCAATCCTGGGTATAGTTTTAATGATAGCTTCTATAATTACTATATGCTGGTGGGAAACTACTGGAAGGGCCCAGTTTTTATATAGTGAAGTATTGGTTTTAAATCAAAGTGTAAAAGCTAATACCGCAATTACAGAAGATATGCTTGGGATTATAAAGATAAGCCCTGGTACTTTTATAGAAGGCGCTGTAGTTGATAAAGAAAAAGTCATAGGTAAAACTACTGCTCAGTATATACCTAAATACAGCCAATTAAATTTAACATATTTTTTAGGTGAAAAAGTAGAAGCAGTAAAAGAAGACCTGTATATTTTCACTATTCCCGCAGACTGGATCATAACTTTCCCAAATTCCTTAAGAAGAGGAGATATGGTTTATTTTTATCCAGTTAAAATAGTAGATGAAAAGGTGGAGGAAAATAAGTCTTTAAATAGTTCGGGTAGCATAAAAGTTACAAAAGAAAGCGACCTGGTTAAAAGTGAAATTGCATATCTAAAAGATTCGGGGAATAGGGAAGTAGTAGATACTGTAGGAGAAGATAGGTTTGATGCAAGCGCTAATATTGCCAGTATTGAAATTATAACAAACTGGAAAGATTTTTCTTATTTACAAGGCCTGGCTGAGGTCAACTATAAATTTATTATTTTATATAAAGATTTAAAATGAAAAATATTTTAATTATAAGTGAAAATGGGAGTCTTAAGGCTGAACTTGAAAATACCGGCTTTTTTGGGGATGTTAAAACTTCCGTATCTTTCTCCGGGAATAAACTAAACAAGATAGATATTTTAATTGTTGATGGTTTAACTATTTCCTATGATCAATATTTAAAAAATATTTTAAATGTTGTAGAGAAGGTTAAAAGCAACTATTATATTTCAAAAGATTTAGATGCATACTCAACTATAAATAAAAATCTTTCAGGTCATGGAATAATAGTAATACCCCCGCTTCTTACAGATACACAGATAACTCAAAAAATATGTTCTTTGGTTGTTGATGATTTTACAGTTAAAAATAATATTGTTTGTTTTTTCGGTGCTGGTCCAGAAGTGGGTACTACAATGATAAGTCAATCTTTGTCCCAGGTTCTGGCTGATGTCACAGGTAAAAGTATAAATTATTTGGTTTTGAATGGCAGTATGGGGAGTAATTATTTTAATATATCTTCTATTGGTTATGGACTGGCTGAAATTAAAGATAGGCTTATAAATAATATTTTATCATGCGAGGAGCTTAAAAACTCGTGCTTAAAAATTAATTCGCTATATATTTTACCAGGAGATAACGATATATCAAAAGTAAGACATTATCACCCAGAATATATTGAAAAACTTATTAATCTTTCCTCCAAAACATTTGACATCACTATTATAAATTCAGGCAGCACCATTACCGGCATGAGTATAGGCGCTCTAAATTCATCTAAATTAAAATACCTTATAACCACACAAAGCTATAAGCATTTTAGAAATTTTGAAAAACTTTTAAATCAGGTTTTTATAAATTTAGGGATAAGCCCAGATGATTTTTCACTTGTAATAAATAAATATATAGAGTCTGGGGAGCTTGAAGATGAAATAAGTCTCTCTAAAAATTATGGTATGCCGCTGGCTTCTGTTATCCCTCTTTTAGATTATGTAACCGGTCTGGAAGCCGAAAATAAAGAAAAGACTCTAGTAGATTATGACAGTATGTTTGAAAGCTCTATCATGCAGCTATCGGTTTTACTTTGTAAGGACCTTGGTATAGAAATTAAAAATAAGAAAGTAAAAAAAAGTAGTTTCTTAAAAAGGATAATGAGGAAGGGCTAATGGTGAAGATAAAACAATTAGAAGAGACTGGTAAAGATACGGATTTTTATATTGATAATTATTTAAATAAACTAAAAAGCGGGGAACTAAAGACAAAAAATCATTATTCTGTAAGTGATATGGAGCTTTTTATAAACCTTTGCCGAGCTGTCCAGGCTCATTTTGAAAAACAATTTAAAAATCAGGAAGGTCAGGAATTAAATATACTTGAACGCCAGACTAAAGCAATAATAGGAATCCCTGATCATGTAAATTATTTTAAGGATTTAATTCAAAATTATTTAGAGGATAATAATAAGCTTTGTGTCCCTTACCCTAAATGGTATAAGAACCTGGTTGATGGCATATTTCATGAAGTATGGGGACTTGCAGGTATAAGTGCCTGGATGAATAATCTTGAAAGCTCCTCTGCCAAGATCATCGGGGATAGGATATATTATCTTATTGATGGAAAAATGATCCTACAGGAACAGAAAATATCTTTGCAAAGGTTTGATGCGCTTAAAAAGGCTCTGCTTCTTCTTACTCCTGAAATATCACAGGTCAGCGCAAACGTTGAACTTTTTATGCACTCTGGGGAGAGAGTTTCTATATATGATACCCCACTTACAAAAAACGGTCAGCATATTATGGTTTTTCGTAAATATATTATAGAAAAATATACTCTTGAAGAACAGGCCAGGAGAAAAACTATTCCAAAAGAGTCTATAGAGTTGCTTAAAAGTCTTGCCAAAACTGGATTTAACATTCTTTTTTGCGGGGCAGTAAGAACCGCAAAAACCACTATGCTTACCATTTTTCAACTGCTTGAAAATCCAGAGCTTGAAGGAGTACTTATTGAAACTAATCCGGAAATACCCTTGCATGAGCTTATGCCTAAAGCTCCTGTAATGCAGCTTGTTGCCGATGGTGCGGCTCTTAAAAATATAACAAAACAACTAATGCGAGCTGATGGGGACTATATTGTTTGCGGAGAAGCAAGGGATGGAGATATGTTAAATATGTTGGTTGAGGTGGCTAATAGAGGGACGAGACACTGTAAGAGTACCATACACCTTACAGACGTATGGGATCTCCCTTATGATATTGCAAATATGATCGTAAATGCCAAAGGGGGGAGTCTGGAACATACAATAATAAAAGTTACTAAAAGCTTTCATTATGTTCTTGAGTTTATACAACTTCCTGATCGTTCTAAAAAAAGGTTAAAAGGGATTTATGAGATTAGGTTTGAATACTTAACATTTAGAATTTCTATACACCAGATATGTAAGTATGTTTTTGAAACCGATAGCTGGACTTTTAGTTGTGATGTAGGAGGAGACAAGGAAGCTATCGCAATGGAAGAAAATTATTGTGCCTTCTTATCATTTAAGAAGGAGCTTAAAAAACTTTCTATTAAATTTCCAATGGAAAAATCTATTGTCAGGCTACCTTTTTATTCGAAGGTCAGGAGTTAAAATATATGAGTGGTATTTTTGATATAGGTATAAGAGTTTTTTTATATTCAATGATTCTAGCCGGGGTATGGTTATTTTTAGGGAAGTATATTCTGCGTTTTTTAAAACGAGAAAATAAGAAATATAGATTCGGTTTAAAACCGGTAAGGCAAGCTGATAATAAATTCACAGCTCATATCAGACTTCTCCTTCTTCTTACATTGGGAATAAAAGATGTAAATAGTGTTTTTTATTTTCTTTTTTTATCTATATTTTTATTTTTTATATTCCTTTCTGTTTTTATGGGACTGTTCGGGATAAGCATATTTTTTGTTTTAATAGCCCTACTGGCTGGTTTTCTTCCTTATATCTTCCTACGGTTCAGACTTAAAAGTCTACAGCTTCAAGGAAGTTATGAGTCAGTAAATCTTATAAGCGAGCTAACTAATATGTATAAAATTTCAAGCTTTAATATGAGCTCTGCGATAGATAAAACTATAGGAACTATTAAAGATAGCCCTCTCTCAAAGAAGGCCCTTTTCTATTTGAGTTTGAAAATAAAAGAATATAAGGGTAAAGAGGAGCTTAAGGCTATAATAGATTCTTTTGTTAAGGCTTTTGATACTGAATGGGCCACACTGCTTGGAATGAATATTTTTGAGTCCCTTTTAAATGGCAGTAATGTTTCAGTTTCATTAGATGATATCCTGTCTAATTTAAAGCAGGTAAAGAGTTCAATAGAAAAGGACAAGAGGGCAAATTATGAGGCCTTCACTATGGTAAAGTTTATTATTCCAGTTGTGTATATTCTATCAGTTTTTACCGCTGTCAAATTTTTCGGTTTTACTATAAGCAGGTTTTTTTATTATCAGTTTAATTCCAGTCTTGGTATAAAATTATTTATTACTATTATTGTGCTGTTGATTATCGGTTTTTGTGCCATGTTTGTTTTAAGTAAACCTAAATTTGATTATTAGGAGAAAATTAATGAGGTATCAAATATTTTATTTTTCGCTGGTTGGTCTTATTGCTGTGGGAGCTATTGGATTTTTTATCCGTAGCGGTTTAGATTCTTTACCGTTGAAAAAAGGAATATTTGTGAGTGTCAGCCGTTTTAAAAATAAGATTATTACAAGCAAGACAATTTCATTCGGTAGAATAAATATTCCTGTTTTATTTTATCAGTCTGTAAGATTTACGGTTTTAGGAACATGGTTTGTTTTAATAATATTTTTGAAAATTATAAAAGGACTGCCCTCTTTTGGTATGCAAGTAGTTTTATTACTTGTTATGTTTATATTTACCATTCCAAAAGAGAAAATAAGCCGGATAAAATTACCATATTTTTATATCAGTAACTTCTTTAAAAAAATTAAAAGCGAAACTTCTAACAGGGAAATATACCGGACCATGTCACTTCTTATTAACCTTTTTACCATAAAAGGTGAAAAAATTTTAGGATCAAATTATATCCTGGGAGAGATTATAAAGACTGTCAAGGTTACCAAACCGATATATCTTCAAATGCTTTCTCTGTGGAATATGAACATGAAAGTAGAAGCTGCCGAATACTTTTCCATGGCAATAGGAACAAAGGAAGCTAAAGATCTGGCGAGTGTTTTTTTAAAGCTGGACCATATAATCCCAAAAGAGTTAATAAACCAACTTGTGCATTACCGGAACAATATTAAGACAGAAAGGACAACGGCAAGGGAAAGAGTAAATGAGAGAAATGGTAATCTTATTTACGTACTGGCCATAATCTCAGCAATGGTGGTTCTATTAAATTTTTTAGCGGTGGTTCTAACAGATATTTTTACGTCTTATAATTTATTATTATTTTAACAGGAAGGAAGGAATTTAAATGAAGACATTTATTGTAATAATGGCCACGGTAATTTTAGGTATTTTAATCTGGGGCTTAATACTTGGACCAGGGGAAAATTCCTTAATAGGTCAAGCAACTAGGCTGTTGGATTGGGGGATAGTGCAGCTGCAAACAATTCCTTGAGGGTAATTTTTATTAAGGATTTTTACTAAGGATTATTAGTTATGAAAACTTTTATAGTAACTGTTGCAGCTATGATTTTACTTTTAGTATTTCCTATGCAGATTGTTCAGGATATAGTAAATTCTCATAAAATAGAAAGATTTGATGAGATAGTTTATATCGCTTGCCAGAAGGCACGAACTAACGGCCGATTTACGGAGTCCAATATCTCTGAAATGAAAAATAATATACTAGCAGAGTTTCCGGATGTATCTGAAGATGAAATTATAATAGAGGTAACTGAAACTATGAAATATAAAAGGTTTGAATTTGATAGTAGAGAGACTATAAATTATAAGATCGTAGTACCTATAAAGAAAATAGTTAATTTGGGGAAATTATTGGGAATAAAAGACGAAGATAACAGATTTAATTATGTTATGGAAGGCTATGTCTTAAGTGAGGCTTTGGAATGAAAGTATTTATTGTAACAGTAGCTGTTGTTATACTCTACTCTTTTATAGTTGTATTTTCTCAGGACTACAGACAAGCTCAAAGAAACAGCTACCGATTAAAATATGTGTGTGAGGAGTTATCCGCTACCGGAGCATCTTTTTATGATCAGGAGGAGTTCGGGGAAGGGTATACCATATTTAATACTGATGAGGGTATTGAGGCCATAAAAGATCAGATGGTTAATCTGCTTTCAGTAGATAGTGATTTAACACCTGTGGCCAATTCGTACTGGTCTAAGAATATGGAATATAAGGTTTATTTTTATGATGATTCGGAGATATGTAAAGTTTATACCAATGGGGAAATAGAAAGAGAAGAACCGTTTTCTTATGGTTCTGCTCACAAAGACGATTGGACCTCTTATAATGAGGTTATTATAGATCCAACCGTTGTTGTAACTATTAATGCTGGGCCCAGCAGATTTAGGATAAAAATTCTAGATCCTATTCCGGATACTATAAGAAGTTCTTCTCATGAATGGGAAGCAAGGTAAGGAATAGTGTTTTTTTGTAAATTGTTAAAATATTGAAGCTATAGAATAAGTTTTAAGACACGAAAAATATTTTTTAATAGTTTACCATAGGTTAAAAGGACAAAATGGAACAGATAAAATGTAGAATATGCGGAAAGTCAATAAATATAAAATACCGCAATAAGGACTATGGGGTTTATACTCATTATTTTTCAGAACATATAAAAAGAAAATACTTTTGTAGTAGCTGTCAGCTTAGTGTTGAAGATATGATTGAAGATTTAAAAAAGATCAGTAAAGAGGAGTATTTAAAAAAACACCCGGAATATAAATATTTTTATTATTTGGGTGTTAGCCGGGAGACAGGACTTCTTTTTTATTCATTAAAAGATAAATTAGAAAAAGAAACCTGGGATAAGATATCAGACTTATTTTACTTCTGTGGATATAGTTCCGTTGAGGATGAAAAGGATCCCCCGGATTCAGCCAGAGGAAGATGGATAACTCATGCTCCGCAGAAGGTTATGGAAAGATTAAACTGGTAATGAAGTTGTTATTAAGGGGAAGGAAGGAAATTATGAGAAAGAAAAGAATAATAATTATTGTGGTTGTGGGGATTGTGCTTGTTCTTCTTGCCGGACTGTTTTTCCTGGTTAAATATGATGTTATGGGTAAGCTTTATGATGTTACCTTTGGACATAGCCATGAGAAAGAAGTTGTTGAGGCCACAGATGAGCCGATAATAATAGAAAATAAAATGTATAAAGGAGAAATCACAAAAATTGAGGATAATAAAATTTATTTTATGGTGGATGAGGAAGGGAACATTGCTGATGAATTTATGGTTGAAGATGTAGAAGATTATGAGGTTGTTTTTGATATTGATACTTTAGATTTGGAAGTTGATTCTTCTGACCCATACCCTTTAATTGATTACCTTTCATTTGGAAAAGACCTCCTTTACAGTGCTGCTGATTTGGTAGATATGATAGGGAAAAGTTTGAGAGTTCAGAATATTCTTATTGAGGATTATTACACCGGAGAGGAATACAGATCTATTGTTTTTTATTTAGAAGAAAAAATATGATTTTATAAAAGTGAAGTAATGCTATGTTTAAAAAATTAATAAAAGTTGTGGGGATTGTGCTTGTTCTTCTTGCCGGACTGTTTTTCCTGGTTAAATATGATGTTATGGGTAAGCTTTATGATGTTATAGATAGCCAAATAGCAGAGGATACAACTTCCGATGAAACTCCCGGCAGAGTACTTCTTACCGATAAAGAAGGTAATGAAGTTGTTATTGAGTATGAAAAAAAGTTTGTATATGACGAAGAAGGGAATAAGGTAGAATTTTGGGAGGACACTTCCCAAGCAGAAGAAATCTATCAATATACTTATATAGGAACTTTAGAGAAGATAGCTAATAATAAAATTTATTTTATGGTGGATAAGGAAATTATACTGGGTGTTTTTTTGCCTATTGATGTTGATGATTATGAGGTTGTTTTTGATATTGATGACTATGCGTTAGACTTTGACCCTTATGATACTAGCTACTTTTTTTCTGATTGTTTGTTTTATAAGAATGCTTTATTTTTTAGTGCTAGCGAGTTAGAGTTTTTGGTAGGTGAGTATTTGAAGGTTAAATTTTATGAATTTAAGGATGCTCATACTGGTGATATATATAAAGGGATAGAATTTTTTTAAAGATGAGCCGTGTATGATTAAAAGAAGGTTATTTTCTACACTAACGGTATTTTTATTTGTATTTATATCTGTAACTTTTTTAATTCCTTCTGATCTAAACGCAGAAACCCGGGAGTTCTGGGTGGATACAAGTCACTGGGAGACTAATAATGTCTGGGTTAGTGAGGGGCACTTTCAGGATACTCAGGAAAAAAGGTGGGTGGATACCTCTTACACGGTTACCCAGGGGTACTGGGAAAACTCTACAAAAAATGTTTGGGTAAGTAGTGGGTATACTGCAAGCCGGTGGGTGGATACAAGCCACTGGGTAAACCAGGCTTATAGTGTTTGGGTAAGTAGTGGGTATACTGCAAGCCGGTGGGTGGATACGAGCCACTATGAGACCAGGTATAGATATGTTGATAAATGGATACCTACGTCTGCTACTTTTTCTTCTGGAAGTAGGTGGGTTCTTTATGTAGGTTATCCTTATTCTGTTGGATACTATGTGGGTACAATAAACGGAACAAGGTATAAATATAAGAAAACTGTATATTTCCCATATTGGGTTACTAGTACTGCAACGTATACATTATATGAGTGCTATCAAAAGCTTGTTACGGTATTAGAATCTTATAGTGTATGGGTAAGTAGTGGGTATACGTCTTATTACTGGGTGGATACGAGCCACTATGAGACCAGGTATAGAGATGTTTGGGTTACGAGTGGATACTCGCAGAGTTACTGGGTGGATACGAGCCACTGGGAGACTCAAACCGGTAAAAGGTGGGTTGATACGTCTTATACGGTTACCCAGGGGTACTGGGAAAATTACACTACGAGTACGTGGGTGAATACGAGCCACTGGGAGACTAATAATGTCTGGGTTAGTGAAGGGCACTGGGTAGACGCTGATTTGGATCCTTATGGAAAAGTGCTGCATACTGAGCAGTGGAATCTAAACAGGATTAACTACAATCTTTCTAAGACCGGGGATCCTGATAAGCCAAGAGGGTATGAGATATTTTTCAATGGTGAAAAATTTGTACTTGAGTGCGATTCTCCTGGAGACTTTCAACCGGAATCCGTTCATGTAGAATTTTTAGGGACTGGATTCGAGACTGATCTTACTAAAACAGGAGATAGCAAGTGGGAAGGATCTATCTGGGATAAATCCTTTATCTACTTCCACGATAGAGATTGTGTTTTTAAATTCACTGCTTCATATGATTATAATGGGGATAAGTTTGATCTTGATGATGAGGTTACTGTATATATTGTGCGTGATTATTACTGGGAACTTCACAGGGGGTTTTAATTAAAGAAGATAAAAAAGAAGATGAAGTATATTGCCCTAGTTGTGGAAAGGCTATTAAGAAAGAAGCTGTTCTTTGTCCATATTGTAAAACTCAGGTTAAGGAATTTAAAATAGTAATACCGGAATTTAAAGATAAAAATGAAAGGATACGATGTCCGGTTTGTAGTTCTGCGCAAGTAGCACTAGGGACCAAGGGTTATGATGTTGGGAAAGGTTTATTATGGGGGTTAATCTTGTTTCTTATATTCCCTTTTGGGTTTCTTTTTGGTCTAATAGGGTCCAATAAAACTATTGTTACCTGTATTAGTTGCGGTTATAAGTGGTCTGCCGGCAAGAAAAGTTTGTAATGTAATTGTGTTTGATTTTTTTTATAGATTTTTAGTTAAAATTTTTAGTGTTTTTTCTAATACTGTATTTAGTATGCCGGTGAGCTCCCTGCAGGAGAATTTTATACTATATGTGGTGTGCGGTCCGGATAGATTATAAAAATAGGTATACAATATATTGAAGTTTAGAAAACAATCTGCTTTATCCGATTAGGGAATAAAGATATTTTAGTCTAATGACTCATATGATGTATTCCTTCAGAGTAGAAAAAAAATTAATAGACAAGGCTAAGAAAGAAGCCAAAAAACTGGGCTTGTGCACCTCTGCGTTTATAAGACAGGCTATTATAGATAAGGTGAGCTATAATAACAAATTAAAAGAACTGGAAGATAGAATCGTTAAACTGGAGAATAAAAAATGAATGAAAAAAAAGAAGATGAAATCTATTGTCCGGAATGTGGTAAGACCATAAAAAAAGACTTTGCATTATGTCCTTATTGTAAAAAAGATTTAAGCAAAAAAGAACTTGATGGTTGGCAAAAAACTGCCGAGGTTGGTAAAGCTATGCAAAATATTGGGTGTTTATTAATTAAATTTATTACAATCCCAATAATATTGATAGTTATTTTTTTGGTAATGTGCGGAAGACGTTAATTAAAAATTATTACTGGATGGAAGGATAGTATTAAAATGAGAAATAATAGATTTATAATCTGTATTTTAGTAATTGTTTTGTTATCTTTTAGTTTAATTTCCTGTGGCAAACAAGTAGATACCACGGCTACAACTAAAGTTGCAGAAGCTGCAACCTCTAAATATCCAGATATAGTAAAGTTAACACTTGATGGTGAAAGAAAAGGGTCTGATATAATTTTTTATGGCACTACAAATCTGCCTGATGGAGTTTTACTTGCCTATGAGGTATCACTTCCAGAAACATTACTAGAGGAAGAATATTTTTGGGAAGAAGGCAGATTAACAATAAAAGATGGTAAATATTCAGGTAAGATAAGCAACGTTCCCGAAGGGAAAGGTAAAGCTGAAATTTGGGTTGCTTTTCAGACAATATTAGGTACAGATGTTGAAGATAAACAACCGCAAGGCGTAATGGATAAATATGGTGAGCTTGGTGAAAAAATGAAAGGAGATAATGTAACTGTATTTGAATTCGAAGACGGAGATTTTAAAACAATAGAACTTATAATAAATAGATAAATTATTAATTAAATATGAAGAACTTAACGCAATAGAAACTAATTTAATTTTAGAAGAGGAAATAACCCTGATAAAACAGGCAAATAACAGCAATACGGCACCTGGAAGGAAGCTATTTTATAAGCATATTAAAAAGGATATTAAGATAGGATAAAAAATGAGACACAAACTAAGATTGTTGAACCTGATATTAATCGTGGTATTTATTTTTAGTTTTACAGCTTGTAATGTTCCCAAAACAGCTACGGAAACCACCGCTGAAGCCACGGTAACTGAAACCACCGCTCAAATTGAAGAAACCGAAACAACAACAGCTGTAGAAATAACGGAAACAGAAGAAGAATTCGAAGACAGCAACAAAGATTTTTCTGGACCAGAGGATAAGAAAATTTTTGAAATTGGAGACATAATTAAATTTGATGATTTGGAGTTTAGTGTCAATGGAATAACAGCTGAAGAAGGTTCTGAAGATATCAATTTATTCATAGAAGTATCAATTAAGAATAATGGAGATGTTGATAGGAAAATAAGTTCCTACACGATGTTTGAATTACTGGATGAATTTCAAAGAAAACAAACATACTCTTTATCTGGCTCAAAGAATGATATAGAAGGCGCAGTAATCCCTCCGGGGAAAACTTTAACTGGTGAAATATCATTTATTGTTCCAGAAGATGTTAAAGAATTTGATTTAAAAGTAGGTCTTAACTTGTCAACAGAGGAAGTAGAATTTTTAAATAATATGTTGAAGCAATTTTTTGCAGGTGAAGATATTAGTGCTGCAGATATAAAAAGAGCAGAAGAGCTTGAAAACAGAGAATATGTGATGGTAAAAATATTTTTAGAATAATTAAACAATAAAGAAGGGATTTAAAAATGTTTATTTGCACAGGAGATATTAAACAGAATTACGAAGTAATAGATATAGTATTTGCAGTCCAGGTAATAAGAAGTCATTTTTTCAAGTCAGGCGGAAGAGAGACTTTAAACTTTCTTCCCGAAGTCAATAAAAAACTAAAGGAAGCAGGTCAAAAAGTAGGTGCCGACGCCGTGATATGGATTGATTACGACTTTGCCAGAGATCCTACTGTCCAGATAATTACTGCTTATGGAACTGCTGTTAAATTTAAATAATGGTTTATAAATGCATAAGAAAAAACCTGGTTAATTATTACTGCCCCGCATGTTTAAACTTAATAGCTACAGGCAAGGCAGATAAAAAATACAGCTTGGAAGGTTTATAATCATAAATACAGGTGGAATACGGGCTTTATGACATACATAAAATTATGCGGGGATTGGAAAAAACATTACTGAAAAAGATGGAAGTTATTCTTTTTTAACGTAAACTAAAATGGGGGAGCCTATAGCAGAAGTAGTTTCAGAAGAATATAGATCAATCGAGATTGATTGTTTTATTTAACAACTAAAAAATAAAAATGGCAAAGTGGAACTTTATAATATAGAACTTTCTAATCTCTTCAAAGCCCTGGAGCATGGTTTTGCAGGTTTGTTAAAAATAGAAGATATTCCGGTTTTTATTCTGCCCAATGAATAAACTCTACGAACTATCAGAAAGTGAAAATATAAAAGTAAAAGAAGAATATGATAAGCTGGAACTAGAATATAGAATAAAATAGACGGGAAAAGTGAAATTAGAAAATATAAAAGAGGAGACAGAGTAATGAAAATAGTAAAAGTAGAGGTTGAAGGTAATCAAGAATTTAAAATCACGGTTGAGGATAAAGATTTAGATACCCTTATTAAGGTGATTAAGGTATTTGAAATCAGAGAGAGTGGTAAAAAATAGGAGTTTAAAAAATACATTAAAAATATCATGCTTTCTTTGTGGTTAAAATTAATAATAAAGCAATAAGAATAAAATATTTTATAATGGTATTAAATAATAAATCAGGAAAGGTGAAAATATGAGAAAATTAAGATTTTTTATCCTTTTTTTAGTTTTTTCTCTATTTTTAGTTTTTATTCCTGCCTGTACCGAAACAGAGCCATTAGTAGAAGAAGTTACTGGTGAACCTGAAGAAGCTTTAGATGAGTCAGAGACAGAAGCCCCAAAGGTAGAAGAAACTACTAAAGAAAGTAAGATTGCCTTTATATCCGACCGGGACAACCAGTATGGAAGCATGGAATTTTACATAATGAATGTAGACGGATTGGAACAGACAAGACTTACAGATGTTCCGCAACGTAATTATGAGCCCTACTTCTCACCTGATGGCTCTAAATATGTTTCCTGCCCAGAGTGTGGTGATAACAGAGAAATCTATATAATAAATATTGGCAGATCAGGAGAAGTAAACCTTACAAATAATCCAGCAGATGACTATGGCCCTTCTTTTTCACCTGATGGTTCCAAGATTGCCTTTACATCATACCGTGACGGAAACTGGGAAATCTACATAATGAATGTTGACGGGTCAGAGCAGACGAGGCTTACAGATAATCCGGCAAATGACGATACTCCTTGTTTTTCACCAGACGGATCTAAAATTGCTTTTAACTCATGCCAAAATGGAAATAATGAAATCTATGTTATGGATGCCGATGGATCAAAAAAAGTAAACCTTACAAATAACCCGGCAGATGACTATGTCCTCTTTTTCACCTTAATGTATTAGTTATCTTCCTTACTGTTAATTTGTAAATTATTTTGTAAGAGTTTCCGGTAACAAATGGAAGATTAAAACTGATAAATTTATCATAATAAATCTGAGTGAATATGGGTATCTATGAAAACTAAAATAACTCGCTATTTAATGCCTTTATTAACCTTGACAATAATTATAACTTTTTATTCCTTCTCCTGTAACACACCAGGCCCAGCTGATCAAACGATAGAAGAAACGGCTCAAGAAACTACAGAGGAGATTACTATTGAAGAGCCTGAAGAGGAATGCATTTCATATGCAGAATGGATTAATCAACTGGCAAAAGCTGGAAAATATGACGAGGCTATTGAAATGGCAGAGGACGCAGATGAACCAATTATACAAGCTGAAGCATTTACAAAAATAGCTGATACTTATGCTGAAGACGGAAAAAAAGATAATGCTTCGGAAATGATTACCCGGGCACTTGAAGCAGCTGAAAAAATTAGGAATGTAAGTGATATAAGTAGATATGAGAAAACTATAATATTAAAAGAGATAGCTAATATTTATAGAAAGATTGGACAGACTGGTAACGCAGAGGATATTTTAAATAAGGCAACTGAATTAGCAATGATAATTGGTGAGATGGAAGATGAAATAATAGACACTTATTATTACAAGATAGACGCTTTAACAAAAATAGCCAGCGACTATGCAAAGTATGAACAGAAAGAAAAAGCTTTAGATATCACCAATCAAGCTTTAGAGATAGCACCGGAAGTGGAGAATAAAGATAATAATAAAGCTTCATCATTATCAAAAATAGCCAGAAATTACATAGAATTAGGACAAATAGATAAATCTTTAAATATTCTTACTCAATCATATGAGCTGGCAGAAGAGTCAGAGGATAATTATAGTAAAGTAAACATATTGACAGAAATAGCCTGTAATTATACAAAAGCCGGAAAAGAAAATAAAGCATTGGAAATTGCCGATCAGGCATTCAAGCTGGTCAAAGAAATAGGTTATGGCGCACATGCTCTGGCAAAGATAGCTCATATTTATAAAGTAATTGGACTGGAAGAAAAAGCTCTGGATATTTTCAATCAAGCACTAGAAACCGGCAAGAAAGAGGCAAGCGAATTCAGTGAGGGAGAAACGATATTAATGGAGGTAGAAGAAATATATGAAAACGGGTGGTAATAAAAAAAGGTGGCGTTAGTTATATCTGTGAGAAATATGGTAATGAGATGTTTAAATTTTCGGTAAAAGATAAGAATCTATTTATCGCTGATGATCCTTTTATATACAGAAAATATTTAAATACTGTAGATCCTAATGGACCTTATTATACTTGTCAGTTTTGTGACACAATTCACAAAGGCTACTATACAAATGGTGGTTTAAAGATTGATTTTAGATCACTAAACAAATTATAAGCAAATAAATAATTTTAAAAACAGATTTGGTATATACCATAAATGAGAAAAAACAAGCTTCCGTTAATTTTAGAGACAGAAGAAGCTCAAAATTTATTAAAGCAGCCGAGTAAAAGTTATCCAACCGGGTTAAGGAACAAGGTCATAATGTCTCTAATGCTTTATTTCTTATTCCGGTAGGGTAGCACCTATTGGGTTGTTTTAGCAGTTATTCTGAGCCTTTTCGCTGCTTATAAAAAATAAAAGCTATCAATATCTTTATTTTAATCACGAATATATCTTTCAAATCAATTATTTAAAGAATTGGTCGAAATTTCACGCACCATGTTAGGTAAAGCTAAACCTTATGATAATGCAAAGTTAGAATCATTTTTTAGAACACCAAAAGTAGAAGATGTTATTTATGCACATAATAAAATTTTTTATTGCTTTGTTTACCTTTTATACTATATAAGTGTTATATATATGACTCTTGATTATGCATGCATGAAATCTAATGTACGAGAGGTGACACATAATTGGCAATGAGTTCTATCAATTAATAAAAAATGATTTAACAATAATATACAGATACCTTATAAAGATAGGTGCTTCCCGTGAAGATGCCGAAGATATTATTCAAGAGACTCTATGCAAGGCTTTACAAAACCTTGAATTATTGATACCTGGAAAGGTAAAAGCATGGTTGTTTAAAGTATCAATAAATTGCTTTTATAACATCTGCCGGAAAAGAAAACCTGTTATAAGTCTGGAGGTGATGGAAACACCTGATAAACTGTTTTATGAAAGTTATATTAACTTTGAATCTACAAAAATTGAGATGAGAATACAAGTCCGGGAGATTTTTAACAAGTTAAAGGACAGCCAAAAATCAATATTGATATTAAAATATTACGTAGGTTTATCTTGCCGGGATATAAGTAAATTGCTTGATACTGATGAAAATACCATTAAAACATTGTTATATAGAGCACGAAAAACTTTTAAAAAATTATGGGAGGATAATCAATATGAAAAAAACAGATAAAAATGTTAATAATGAAAGCATTCAAGAGGAAGATAAAATTGATAAACTTTTTGATGAAGCAAAAGATGACAGGATGGAGAAAATCTTAAGAAAGAATAAAATATTATCTTATTTAAAAATAATTCTTATATCTGCAGCGGTAGCAGTGGTTGTTTTATTTGCAGCATATATAGCAATTGATTCTCTTAGCTTTGATTACTGCCAATCAAAACAGATAATCGAAGAAAATAGATTAAGCAATTATTATAGAATAGGATATCCAAACAGGTATATCGGTGAGTATTCCCGCTACAACGACCTGTTTAAGGGTGAGCTTGAGTGTACAACATATAAAAATTTGAACGGCCGAATTTTATATGCAGGAACTGAAAAAAGAGTATTTGGGCTTTTTAACTTTTGTAGTGGGGTTTTTGGGGGTGGAGCGATTGCTCAACAGATCGAAGATGATAGTATAAGTACCGAGTTGAAAAATAGACAGAGCAGTGTATATGGCCTTAGATATATGACCTTTTACTATCCATACGTAGAATATAAAAACGGTATCGATGATATGCAATTGTTAAGTCAGATATCAAATGATAAAATAGTTGAAATTGGCATATCCTTTGATAAGGAGTACTCACTAAATAATGCCAAGATGCTTATTCCAAAAGATCTTGCCACATTTTACTGGGTTGATGATGAAAGTTCAAATGAAAAGGAGAGCCTTAAAGAGCAAAAGCGGGCATGTGGTGAAAACGATATTCATGGAATCAAACTATTAGATGAGTGGGGGGAAATAGTTGAAAAACCTGAAGAAGTTTTTATTAGAGCACTTATATTGTTAAAAGATACAGAGAATTTTTATAAAGATATATATATAAAAATGGCCGGGAGTGACGGTAATCTTGATGAATCAGATATTTATATCCAGGGAGCAGTACTTGTGGGTAGCCCTGATAACATTGCTCAATTAAAGGATAAGCCGTTTATCAAATATGCAACACTGGGTAGTGTTGTTGATAAATATTAAATTTAAATAAGGGGATATTATAATTATTAAAATAAGTTTTTAGTACTTTTCTATTAAATCATAACATAATAAAAAGAAGAAACGAAAATGAAAAAACTATTAAAACCATTATTATGGGTACTTATTTTAGCAATGAGCATATCATTGGTAATAGTTTTTAGCTCAGGTGGCTGCAGGCCTGCAGTATCAGCGGGAGAAGAAAAACCCGGGTCAGAGGAAGCCCTGAGGCTTTCAGAAAAACCTGATAAAGAACTTTTTGATAAATATTTTTGTTGCATAAGCTTGAATAAAAGTATTTTATTGCCACACCAGGAGGGTTGGTTGAGTGCTGTATTTAAAAATAAAAAGAATTTTATATTCAAAATAGAAGTTCTTAATTTGGAAACTAGTGATTTTGTTGAAAGATATGCCACGACTGCATCATCAGAGGGATCAGATAATTTGAATATGGAAGCTTTGGAATGGGTATTTCTTCTTCGTCCCGGAAATTATGAATACAGAATTTATGTAGAAGATATGCTTGTAGCGGCGTTACCGTTTGAAGTTATATCATATTTCGATTATTTTTTTAGAAACTCGGGAGAAGAAGAAGCAGTACCGTCAGATGGAGTAGAAGAGGAAGCCGGAGGTAGTCCAGCTGGACCTAAGATTGCCTTTACATCTGACCGTGATGGAAATAGTGAAATCTATGTTATGGATTCTGATGGTAGTAACCAGGTAAGGCTTACAGATAATGACTCAAATGATATTAATCCTCACTGGTCTCCTGATGGGGGTATGATTGCTTTTGAATCGTATTATCATGGTATGGACTATGAAATTTATGTTATGGATTCCGACGGTAGTAATCCGGTAAGACTTACAGATACAAATTCGGATGATTGGTGTCTTTCTTTGTCACCCGATTGGTCTAAAATTGTCTTTGCGTCTCAGCGTGACGGAAATGCAGAAATTTATGTCATGGATTATGATGGAGGTAGCCAGGCAAGGCTTACTGATAATGATTCATATGATTCAAATCCCAGTTGGTCCCCCGATGGTTCAAAAATTGTTTTTGAATCCTTCCGTGATGGAAATGGTGAAATATATGTTATGGATTTTGATGGGAGTAACCAGACCAGGCTTACAAATAATAATTCGGATGATTCATTACCCCGCTGGTCTCCTGATGGGTCCAAAATTGCTTTTGAATCTTATAGTGATGGAGATGATGAAATCTATGTTATAAATTCTGATGGAAGTAACGAGATGAAGCTTACAGATAATGATTCATGGGATGGGGGTTACTTCTGGTCACCGGATGGATCCAGAATCGCATTTATGTCTGAGCGTGATGGATATTCTGAAATCTATGTCATGGAATCCGATGGGAGCAATCAGTTAAAACTTACTGATAATGATTCAAGAGATTCGTTCTCCGGCTGGTCCCCGGATGGATTGAAGATTGTGTTTGAATCAAACTGTGAAATTTATGTTATGGATGCAGATGGGGAAAACAAGGTAAGACTTACAAATAATTATTCATTGGATGGGGGCCCTTGCTGGTCTCCAAGGTAAATAAGAGTGTATCCTGCTCTTATTATAGTAGTAAAGATAGAGTCTATATAAAAAATTATAAAAGATAACCATGGATAAACTGAACTATTTAAGAGTTGTGTTTACAACTCATTAATATTTGTATCTTAAAAACCAAATAAAATATAGATACAAATTGGTAAGCGAAACACTACCTCCAAGTATACAATAATTGATTTTATATATTTTATGCTTGGATATTTATTAATTATTTTGTCAGAGTTTCCGGTAGTAAATTAAAAGATAAAACTTAAAAAATCTGCATATCAAGTTGATGTTGATTAGACTTGTGAAATTTTAGTTACTATTTAAACGGCGATTAAGAGCTTTAATGAACTCTGGTGATACAGACCAAAAAAGAGATTCAGCAACTAACCAAAGATGCGCGTGAGCTAAAAGAATATATTTAAAAAGCGCTTTCTTGGTGGCAAAAATTGCTACAAAGAAAGCAGGAAAAATAAAATCAGAAAACGTAATTTATTGTGAAAATAATCTAACCTGGTTAAAGAAGTTTCCAGACAAATGTATTGATTTAATTTATTTAGCAAATTGTATAGCTAAGTTTTTTGAATTAAAATATATAGATATTAAAATGGAGTGAACCCACTCGGGCCTGTTGCCTAAGGCACCTCAATTGCTAATTTTTTTACAAAATTTCTAAAAATATCATTTAAAATTTGGGCAATATCTGTAAATTTCCTGG
>Ga0307378_10003564_pt1 | contig 22781 bp, 20 predicted proteins | sample UN1MG_FD_202238 | JGI IMG/M metagenome (GOLD analysis project Ga0307378, IMG submission 202238) | Soil microbial communities from Risofladan, Vaasa, Finland - UN-1 | ecosystem: Environmental > Terrestrial > Soil > Coastal area > Acid sulfate soil | place: Finland: Risofladan, Vaasa | collected...
CAGACCCTGCTCGGCGTGACCGGCAGCGGGAAGACGGTTACGATGGCGGGCGTCATCCAGGAAACGGGCCGGCCCACCCTGGTCATGAGTCACAACAAGACGCTGGCCGCCCAGCTGTACGGCGAATTGCGCCAGTTCTTCCCCGCGAACGCCGTCGAGTTCTTCATCTCGTACTACGACTACTATCAGCCGGAGGCATACGTCCCCCGCACGGACACCTATATCGAAAAGGACTCGTCGATCAATGAGGACATCGACCGTCTCCGCCTGAGAGCGACCTCGGCGCTCATGGAGCGCCGGGACGTGATCGTCGTCGCCTCGGTGTCCGCGATCTACGGTCTCGGGGACCCGCGCGCGTACCGGCAGATGATGCTCACACTCGGTCGCGGCAGGACGATGACCCGCCGGGACATACTCTCCGGACTGGTCTCGATCCAGTACCGCCGCAACGATCTCGATCTGAGGCGCGGTACGTTCCGCGTGCGGGGAGATGTCATCGAGGTACTGCCCGCCTACGAGGAACAGGCGGTGCGTATCGAGCTGTTCGGAGACGAGATCGAGCGGATCGCGAAAATCGATCCACTCACCGGTCGAACGATCACCGAGCTTGACCAGGCGGCCATCTTCCCGGCGACCCACTACGCGATCGAACCGGATCGACTGGAAAGAGCGATCGACGGCATCCTCACCGAGCTCGAGGAGCGCCTGTTCGAGCTGAGAAAGGGCGGCAGGTTGCTCGAGGCGCAGCGGCTTGAGAGCCGCACTCGCTTCGACGTCGAGATGCTGCGGGAAGTAGGTCTCTGTCCTGGGATCGAAAACTACTCCCGATACTTCGATGGACGGGAACCCGGTGAGCGGCCGTACTGCCTGCTCGACTATTTCCCGGACGACTACCTGGTGATCGTGGACGAGTCGCACGTCTCGATTCCGCAGATCGGTGCTATGTACAAGGGAGACCGGAGTCGCAAGCTGACGCTGGTGGAACACGGCTTTCGCCTTCCGTCGGCCCTGGACAACCGGCCGCTCGAGTTCGATGAGTGGGAGGAGCTGGTCCCGGCAGTCATGTTCCTGAGCGCCACTCCGGCGGCGTACGAGCTCCAGAAGTCGGGCGGTGTCGTCACGGAGCAGCTGATCCGACCGACGGGCCTGCTCGATCCGCGCGTCGAGGTAAGGCCCGTTGCTACGCAGGTGGACGACCTGCTGGAAGAAATTCGCGCCAGGGCGAGTAAAGGCGAGCGGGTGCTCGTCACGACACTCACGAAGCGGATGTCGGAAGACCTCACGGACTTCCTCGCGGCCCGCGGGGTTCGGGTCCGCTACATGCACAGCGACATCAACTCGATAGAGCGAGTGGAGATTCTCCGGGACCTTCGCCTGGGAAACTTCGACGTACTGGTCGGAATCAACTTGCTCCGGGAAGGTCTCGATCTGCCGGAGGTCTCGCTGGTGGCAATCCTCGATGCCGACAAGGAAGGGTTCCTGCGATCGGAAACCTCACTGGTTCAGACGATCGGCAGGGCGGCCCGGAATCTCAACGGCACCGCGATCCTGTACGCGGACCGGATCACGGGCTCGATGGAGCGCGCGATCGACGAGACGGACCGCAGGCGTGCCGTCCAGGCCAGGTACAACGAAGAGCATGGAATAACCCCTCAGTCGATCAAGAAATCGGTGCAGGAGATCCGATTCACGACGGCCGTGGCGGACGTGCGGGTCGTCGAGGTGGCCGAGGAGAAGACCGGCGCCGCCGTGGCCGAGTCGGTTGCCGGATACGAGGCTCCGGATCCGGAAGTGCTCGTGCGTCAGCTCGAGCAGGAGATGCGTGAAGCGGCGCAGGCTCTGGACTTCGAGACCGCCGCCCGGTTGCGGGACGAGCTGTTCGACGTGAAAGCCCAGCTCGAAACGGGAGCCACACCGCGACGTCGACGACACGGGCCCGATCGCCGCGCGGACTTCCGCCCGGGGAGGGGATCATGAGCGGGGAGCGCGCGGTTTCCGCTCCGACCGACGACCCGCGAGAGCTCGATGAGCAGTCGCTGTGGCGCTGGGGGGGCGAGCTGGGCCGCGCCGCGATCGAAGCTGACGCGTTCGTCTGCCTGTACGGACCGCTCGGAGCCGGCAAATCGACCGTCGTGCGGGCTGCCTGTCGCGGAGTGGGGGTTACGGGGGCGATTCCCAGCCCGACGTTCACGCTGTTGATTCGCCACGAGACTCCCGAGGGACGCCCCGTGTGGCATGCCGACCTGTATCGACTGGACTCCCCGGGTCTGCTCGTCGATGCGGGCTGGCCGGGACTGCTCGAGGCGGAAGGAGCCGTATTCGTGGAATGGGCGGAGCGTGCGGCGGACTGGCTTCCAGCCGACCGGTGGGACGTGGAGCTCCAGTTCACGAAGCACCCGGAAACACGCAGGGTGTCGATCCGGTCCGTCGGTGCGGCGCCACCGCCGCCCTGCCCGCCGGAGGTACCGTGCTGACGCTGGCGCTGGATACGAGTACGCGCACTGGGAGCATTGCGCTGGGGCTGGATGGGCAGCTCCTGGCAGAGTCGCGGCTCTCCGTCCAGGTGGTCCATTCCGAATCCGTCCTCCCCGAAATCGACCGCCTGTTCGAATCCGCCGGATTCGTCCCGGCAGACATCCGTCGCATCGTGGTCGGTTCCGGACCTGGCTCGTTCACCGGCGTGCGGATCGCGGCGGCGCTGGCGAAGGGGATTCGGGCAGCGACCGGCGCCGAGCTGTTCGCATACTCGAGCCTCGCGGCGATTGCAGCGGGCTCGGGCGCGAGTGGCCGGGTGTGCGCGGCTATCGATGCCCGTCGAGGACAGGTGTACGCTGCCGGGTACGAACTCGATTCCGGACTCACCCGGGAGTTCGAGCCCGTGGCTGAGCCGTTCGACGCGCTCCTGGCACGCCTGGAGCCTTCGGCCGAGTGGACGCTGGCCGCAGCCATCCCGGAGCCGCTGCGGCAGCAGGCGAGTCTCGAGGGCGTCAACGTGCTCCCTCCGGCCGCCGGCGAGCCGGGCGCGGCGAGCCTGCTGTTCCTCGTCGGTCTCGTTCCGGAGCTTGGACTGGTCCGGCATCCCGAGACCTGGGAGCCCGGCTACGTCAGAGCGTCATCGGCCGAGCGCGAGCTGGCGGGATGAATTCCGGACAGAGTTCCCGTGCGCCGGTCGCCGTACGAGCGATGTGGCCGGACGACATTCCGGACGTGATGCGGATCGAGCGACAGTCATTCGGCATGCCGTGGCAGGAAAGCACCTTCCGGGCTCTCATGAGACGCCCGAGCGCGTCGCTTCTCACGGCGGAATCGAACAGGACGGTCGTCGGATTCTCGGTGCTGTGGTTCGCTGCGGACGAAGGAGAACTGGGTGACCTCGCCGTCGATCCGGAACATCGCGGTCGCGGAATCGGCCGGACCCTGCTCAATCGGTCGATCGAGGAAGCACGGTTGCGGGGAGCCCGTTCGCTGTATCTCGAGGTCCGGGAAAGTAACGAAGCTGCCCGGGCGCTGTACCAGACAGCGGGGTTCGAGACCGTCGGGCGGCGGGCCGACTACTATAGCGGCCCGCGCGAAGATGCGTGCGTGATGAGACTGGATCTGCAGAATTCGGCACGTTGACACCGCTTTGGAGCGGCGCCTAATATGAGGGCTGCGGCACGTTCTCTGACGGAAGGCGCCCCGGACGGTACCTTCATGAAACGTCTTTTACATCAACGAAGTACGAGGCTGGTATGTCGCGTTCCCTGAACCGTGTACAGATCATTGGTAACCTCGGGGCGGATCCCGAGCTGCGTACGACCACCGGCGGCGCGAGAGTTGCAAATCTTTCGGTGGCTACGAGTCGCCGCTGGAACGATCGGCAGGGTCAGGAGCAGGAGAAGACCGAGTGGCACAAGGTCATCTTCTGGGAGAATCTGGCGGAAGTCTGCGAGAAGTATCTAAAGCGCGGCGACCGGGTCTATGTGGAAGGATCGATCGAGTATCGGCAGTACGAGGACAAGGAAAGCCAGACGCGGTACATCACGGAGATCAGGGGTCGGGAGATGATCATGCTGGGCGGGCGCGGGGAGAATGCGCAGTTCGACGCGTCCTCGCGTTCAGCCGGCCCATCTCGCGGCGGCCCATCGCCGGCGAAGGACTCGTTCGAGGAGTTCTCGAGCGACTCGCTCACGCCGGAGGACGACCTGCCGTTCTGAGGAGTTGAGGATGAACACGAAGGCCCGTACGGCGATGGCGGCGGCCGGAGCCCTGGCGCTCTGGCTCGGTCCGGTCGAGGGGGTGTGGGCCCAGGAAACGCCCGACGGTGAGACGCCGCGGCACGAGGTGCGGCGCGGTGAGACCCTGTGGGGTCTCGCGGGTCACTACCTGGCGAATCCGTTTCGCTGGCCCGAGATCTTCCAGCTGAATCCCGATGTCGTCCAGGATCCTCACTGGATCTATCCCGGCGAGGCCTTGCGGATTCCGGACGGCGGTGTGATTCCGGTCTCGGATCTTCCGTACGTCCGGTCTACCACGACCGCGCGTCGCGGCGCAGCTCGTCGCGGCGGCTCCGCCGACCTGTCGAACACCGTCTTCATGACCCGCTCGGATCAATTCCTGACGCATACAGGGCTGGAGGTCGATGCCGCGGCCCGCCTGGGTGTCGTGAGCCTGAGCGATTTCTTCGGGGCCAGCCAGCTGCTGGATCCGTCAGAGCTCGGACCCACTGGCACGACATCCAGGGTGATCGAGGAGAATCCACTCGGACTCAGCCTGCCGGAATTGGCGACGCTGAATCAGGACGTGGTCGTTCACCTGGGCGAACTGTCCACGTGGGAAGGTGACTTTCTACAGTCCGTCCGCTGGGGACGAAGCATCGGATTGCAGGGCATCGTGCTCGAGTCGAAGGCGATTCTGAAGGTCACGCGAGTGGCGGGTGACAGCGCGCGTGCACGGGTCATTGAGATCTTCGGCGACTACCGGGTTGGTGACCCGGTCGTGCAAGCGGCTGACTTCTTCGTCGATCCGGAGTCTGACGTAGTTGAGGCCGCGAGTCGATTGGATGGCACGATCATCGCCTTTGCGATCGAGAATCAGACCATCCTGGGCCTGTACGACGAGGTGTTCCTCGATGTTGGCAAGCAGGCCGGTGTGCGGGTGGGAGATGAATTCCTGGTTTTCTCCCACCTCGAACCGACTCCGGAAACGGCCGAGGCGGCTGATGCGCTCTGTCACCTGCGCGTCGTGCGCGTGACCAACGGCACGGCGACCGCCGTCGTGTTCAAGATCCGGGATCCCGGTACTCGCGAGGGCAATCCCGTCAGACTCGCCGGTCGAATCTCCGACTGATCGCGTCCGGCGAGCCGGATCGCGGCGGGCACCCCGCCCGCCGCGGATGCCCTGCCTTTCCCACCCCGACGGATCCCGGTAGCTTCGGGTCGAAATCCCCGGCGAAGTCGCGTCGTACCGGCCTTCGGGCGTGGTGACGCCGAATCGCCCGGGGCGGGCTTCTTCGGCCAGAATCTGGAGAACAGGGTGAGCGGATCTCGGCGCGTTCTCGTAACCGGCGGCGCAGGTTTCATAGGGTCTCACGTCTGCGAAGCGTATCGAGACGCGGGTTGGGACGTGACGGCACTCGACGATCTGAGCTCAGGGAGTCGACAGAACGTCCCCGAGGGTGTCGAGCTCGTCGTCGAAGACATCCGCTCGGATGCCGCGGGAGACCTCATCCGACATGGACGTTTCGAGCTTCTGAACCATCATGCGGCACAGATCGACGTACGCGTGTCGGTGTCCCGTCCACGGCATGATGCCTCGATCAATATCGATGGTTTCCTGAACCTGCTCGAGGCATGTCGAGACGCCGAGGTGGGCCGGGTTCTGTTCGTCTCGTCCGGCGGAGTCGTATATGGGGAGACGGACCAGCTTCCGGTGGGTGAAACGGCGCCGAAAGCACCGGTCTCGGGGTATGGGGTAAGCAAGTTGACCGGCGAGAACTACCTGTTCGCGTTCCGCAAGCTGTTCGGAATCGAGAGTGCGGCGCTCCGCTACTCGAATGTATACGGACCCCGGCAGGATCCGAACGGGGAGGCAGGTGTAATCGCTGTCTTCTGCAGCAGGATACTGGCTGGCGAGCCGCTGACTGTGTTCGGGGATGGTCTGCAGACCCGGGACTACGTCTACGCCGGGGACGTGGCACGCGCCAATCTGGCGCTGACTGAGGCCGCGCTGCCCGAGCCGGAGTCGATCGACGATGTGGCATTCAACGTTGCCACGGAGCAGGAGACGACGGTGGTCGAGCTTGGCCGGACCCTGATCAGTGTGGCCGGGACGGAGGTCGAAATGCAGCACGCGCCCGCGCGGACGGGGGAACTTCTTCGCAGCTGTCTGTGCACGGACAAGCTGCGAGGGCTCGGGTGGGCTCCCGAGGTTCCGCTCGAACAGGGACTGCGCCGCACGTTTGAACATATCGCGAACGAGAGCTGAGGTTTCAGGACATGTCGTTGTCAGTATTTCCAGCATTGCTCCAGGCGGGCCAGCAGATGGCGTCGCGTCCATGGGACCTCGTGCTCGGCGCGACGCCGATGACGAAGATCATTCTGATCGTCCTCGCGGCGTTCTCGCTCCTTTCCTGGGTACTCATCTTCTGGAAGTGGACCGAGTTCCGGCGGGTGCGCGCCAGCGGTAACGAGTTCGTTGCCGCGATGGATGATGCGGCGGGACTGCGGGACGTGTACCAGACCCTGACCCGCCTTCCAGAGTCTCCCTATACCCGCGTCTTCCGCCGGGGGGTGAATTTCTTCACCGAGCTGCGACCGACGGCCCTGCGGGATGAAGTGCATACCGGTCCCGGACTCACGCCGGCCCAGCTCGAGGCCCTGCGGCTCGTGCTGGAGAAGGAACTCTCCGAGGAACGCGACGACATGGCACAGGGACTCACGTGGCTGGCGATCATCGGATCGGTCAGCCCCCTGATGGGGCTGCTGGGCACTGTGGTCGGCGTGATGAATTCGTTCATTGGAATCACGAGCCAGGGAAGCGCGAACATCGCGGCTGTCGCTCCGGGAATCGCCGAAGCGCTGATCACGACGGTAGTCGGGCTCGCCGTCGCGATCCCGGCCGTGATTGCGTACAACCACTTCGCCGGGAAGCTCGGCCTGTTCACCGGCGAGCTGGAGGGCTTCGCCGCCGAGTTCATCGGAACGCTGGCGAGGGAAGGCCGCGTATGATCGGTCGGGCATCGCGGAATGACAGCCACGGCGGACTCCCGGTCCGGGCCGAAATCAACGTGACGAGCCTGGTGGATGTGGCGTTCACGCTGCTCGTGATCTTCATGATTACGGCCCCGATTCTCCAGGGAGGTGTCGAAGTCACGCTTCCGAAGGCGCCGGCGGCGCCGTTCCAGGTCAGCGAAGGGCTCGTGATTTCCATCGACCGGGATGGCCGGATATTCGTCGAGGATGACGAGGTCAACCGGGACGAGTTCGCCGCAGCGATCGGAGCGCTCGTGGAGCGTAGAGGGGCGGAGACGGTATACGTGAAGGGAGACACGGACGTTGCCTACGGCTCCGTGCTGTGGGTAATCGGCACGCTCAAGCACGCGGAAATCGAAGCGGTGAGCCTGGTAGCCGAACCGGAGCTGGAGCGCTGAACGGGGGCGGGGTCATTTTCGGAATCGTGAGGGTGGGGGAGCGGGTTGTCGAACGGTAGATCGAAGGAATCCCGGGGCGTATCGAATGAGGAGCGGACGTCGCGACCCTCGCGTCGACCGCCGCCCGGGGCGCTTCTCGCCTCGACGATCCTGCACCTGGCATTCGGAATTCTGCTCGTCATCGGCTCGGCGACGATGCGCCCACGCACGCTTCCCGCCCAGACGTACCGGGTCCGGCTGGTGGCCGCGTCCGATGAGTCGGCGCCGGAGCGCCTGAAGCCGCAGCCCGCGAAACCCGCGGAAGAAGAGAATCGTCCGCCGCCTCCTCAGCCGACTGAGCAGCCGATTCCGCGGACCGATCTCCCCACCGTCGTCGAGGAAATCCCTCCGCCGGTCGAGGAAACCCGGGAACCGGCACGTTCCTCTGAGGAAGGTGACGAGGCGATCAACGTGCAGCTCGAGGGCGCCGCGTTCGTCGATCCCGCGTATCTGCAGAATATCATCCGGCAGGTGAATCGGTACTGGCGGCCACCGGCAGGTGGAAGGCATTTCCGCGCCGAGGTCGTGTTCGTGATTGAACAGGACGGATCGGTGGAAGAGATCGAGATGCTCACGAGGTCGGGTGACATGAGTTTCGACCTCGAGGCGAGAGGCGCGATCGAGGCCGCCGGCAGGGCCAGGGCGTTCGGACCGCTGCCGGAAGCCTGGCCGCGCGACCGGCTCCGGATTTCCTTTTTCTTTGACCCGACCACGAGATGAAAACCGATATGATCAAACCGCTGCTGCGAGGCCTTTCCACTGGCCGGGCCAATTCGTCCCTTGACCACGGATCGTCGGCGGGGAGGGCACGTGCCAGGGGGAGAGCGGCCCTCGTGTTGCTGCTGGCGCTCCCGGCCGGAGCGCTGGCGCAGGAGCCGGGAGATGTCCGGATCGGCATCACCTATACGCCGGGCTACCTGCCGGGCCTCGTCGTCACGCCGGTCGAGAGCACCGAGGGCCTCGGTGAGGTGGCCCGTGTGGCCGAGGCGATTCTCGGCCAGGACCTGGAGTTCAGCGACCGATTCGAGATGATCGAGGTTCCGGGAGACTTCCGGCCAGGCAGCGCCGTAAACTACGGATTGTGGAATCAGCTCGGTGCCGTGTGGCTCGTGTCTAGCCAGGTCTCCGGAAGTGCCTCGGCCCCGGTCCTGCGCGTCAGTCTGCACGACGTCGTGTTCGGAGAGTTGAAGGAAGTGAAGGCGTTCAGCCTTCCCGCGGCGGGTTCGTCCGGCTTTCGCATGGCCGTGCACAGGGTGTCCGATGAGGTCGTCCGGTGGGCGACCGCGGAGACCGGCATGGCTGCCACCCGGATCGTGTATCGACGCAAGTCGGACGACGGCGCGTCGGACATCTGGATCATGGACTCGGACGGCGAGAACGCCCGTCGTCTGACGAACGACAACTCGATCGTCTACTCTCCGGACCTGTCTCCGGACGGATCTCACCTGCTGTACGTCTCGTACGTGAACGGCGGCCCGGTGGCATACGAGAAGAACCTGGCCTCAGGCGCCGTACAGACGGTGTCGGCCGAAGAGGGCCTCAACGTGACGCCCGTGTATTCGCCCGACGGGCGCCATATCCTGTACGCCCGCACCGAAGGAGACCACACGGAACTGTTCGAGCTCCAGCGGCAGCCTCTGTGCTGTGGCCGCCGCGTCACGTACACCTCCGTCGGAGAGACCCTGAACGGCGGCTATTCCCCTGACGGGCGTCAACTCGTGATGACATCGTCGCCACTCGGACTGCCGCAGATCTACGTCATTCCGAGGGAGGGTAGAGGTGAACCCCGTATTCTGAGCCGCTACGTGTACGGCGAACGGGGGTATGCGACATCGCCGGACTGGTCCCCCAGGGGAGATCGGATCGCGTATCAGGCCTGGATCGAGAATTCGTTCCAGATCGTGACGGTCGGGCCGGACGGATCCGACCGCCGGGTGCTCACATCTCGCGGAAGCAACGAAGATCCCAGCTGGGCGCCGGACGGAAGGCACCTGGTGTTTTCCTCGACCGGACGCGGCGGGTCGGGGCTGCTGATCCTCGATACGGTAACTGGACGGGTGCGCAATCTGACCTCCGGACGGGTCGATCAACTGGCATCCTGGTCCACGTCGCTCTGAATGCGCGACATAGCGCCTTCTACCGCTTGGCAAGCCCACGTGGCAAGCGTATGATACCGCGGGTGCGCGTCGTTTCAACCACTGGCGGGGCGTTGAAGTTCGTCCTCCTGTCGCGTCCTCGCCATTCATTTGTTTAAAGGAGTACGAAAATGCGTTTCAAGGTCGGTTTTGCATCACTGATCGCCGTTTCGGCTATCGGACTGTCCGCATGCAGTGGGAAGGCCCCGCCTCCGCCTCCGCCAGTCGTCTCCGAGACCGTGGCCACGCCGAACGCCGACAGCCTCGCTGCAGCCGAGCTTGCCCGGTATGAGGCCGCGGCCGCGCAGCTGTGCGCCGATGCCCGAACGGCGATCGCGAACGGCGACTACGACCGCGCTCGCATGCTGCTCGAGCAGGCGATCCGCGACTATCCCGGGACTGAGTGCGCCGACGGAGCAATGGTGCTCGCAGATGCGGTGGGTGCGATCATGGTGGTCCGGGATCCGATCCACTTCGAGTTTGACCGGGCGCGGATCACGGATGACGCAGCGGCCATTCTGCAGGCCAAGGCGGAAATCCTGCGCAACTTCTCGAATGTGGCGATTACGATCGAAGGCCATGCCGACGAGCGTGGTTCGCTCGAGTACAACCAGGCCCTGGGTCAGCGGCGGGCGGAGTCAGCGAAGACGTATCTCGTGAACCTCGGCCTGTCGGCCAGCATGTTCCGCACCGTGAGCTACGGTGAGGAGCGGCCGGTCGCCCAGGGCGCGAACGAAAGCGCGTGGGCGGAGAATCGTCGGGATGAATTCGTTCTCCCGAACGCGGACGCAATGCTGAAGTGAAGATCCGCTCCGCGATGGCTCTGTGTGCTGTAGCCGTGTCGGTTGGCGGCTGCGCTACGAAGAGCGACATGGCTGACCTGCAGGCGACGCTCGTCGGCGAGTTCGAGTCCGAGCGATCTCAACGGGAAGCGCTGATCGCGGAGATACAGGTATTGCGCGCGGTGCTGCTGGACAGCCTCAGTGTCCAGCAGCGCCGCGACATCACGGGCCGGGTCGATCTGCAGCGACAGATCCAGGATCTGAATGTGAATCTCGGGCGGCTCATCGAGCTCACGGGACAGACTCAGAGGGATATGGCGCTGAGGTCGGTGCCGCCGGCGGACTCGTCTCTGGCTGCAGGCAGAATTGACGGGCAGCCGGGACCGGTGACGGACCAACCCGCGGCCGAGACGACACCCGGTGATCCGGAGGAGCTGTACGAAGCGGCGCTTCGGCAGTTCCGTCGCGGGTCGTACGGAACGGCACGCGCCGCGCTGGACGAGTTCCTGGCCCGGTATCCGAATCACGAGCTTGCGCCGGACGCCCAGTACTTCAGGGCGGAGACGTACGCGGAGGAAGGTAATGCGGCGACGGCACTGGACGAGTATGCGCGAGTGCTCGAACTGTATCCCAATTCGCGCCGCGCGCCCACGGCACTGTACAAGAGCGGACTCCTCGAGCTCCGCCGCGGAAACGCCGACGACGCCCGCACGTTCTTCAACCGGGTGGTCCAGGGGTACCCGGACAGCGATGAGTTCGAGCTGGCCCAGCGGGAGCTCGACCGGCTGAACAGCTGATCCGACTGGCCGGGCGCCGGCGCCCCCGGGACCGCAAAGGGCCAGATCGAGCCCGGAGGAGAACGCGTGCGCTGCCCAAGATGTGATCACGTCGAGGACCGCGTCGTCGACTCCCGCACCAGTCGGGCGGGGCGGTCCATCCGCCGTCGCCGTGAGTGCCTCGGCTGCAGCTTCCGCTTCACCACCTACGAACATATCGAGCAGGAACAGCTGACGATTCGGAAGACATCCGGGTCGATCGAGCCGTTCGACCGTGCCAAGCTTCTTCGCAGCGTCGGCATAGCATGTGCAAAGCGTCCGGTATCGCTGGCGAGGATCGAGGAAATGGTGGACCAGGTCGAGGAGGAGCTGGAGGCGCTCGATGAGCGGGAAGTCAGCACTCAGCACATCGGAGAACTGGTGATGGCTCACCTGAGAACTCTCGACCAGGTCGCCTACGTTCGCTTCGCTTCGGTGTATCGAAACTTCCAGGACACGACGGAGTTCATGGAAGAGGTACGCGAGCTCGTGAACCGGGCCCGGTACGAGGCACGAGGCCAGCAGGAGATGTTCGACGGTTCCGGGGAGGAGCAGGGGGAGGAAGAACAGGCGTGACCAACGAAGCGGCGGAAATGCCGTTCCTGGACCATCTCGAGGAGCTGCGCCGTCGGATCATCTGGGCGCTGCTGGCGCTGGCGATCTGTGCGGTGCTCGGGTTTTTCGTCGTCACGGAGCTCGACGTGATCGGGATCCTCGAGCGCCCGTTCCAGAAGGTGATGCCGGGTCAGAACCTGTTGTTTACCAGCCCGACGACGCCCGTCGTCGTGACGTTCAAGCTCGCTTTCGTGGTCGGCTTCATCATGGCGCTTCCCGTCATTGCCTTCCAGGCGTGGTCGTTCTTTTCGCCCGCCCTGTACGAACACGAAAAGCGCCTGGTGATTCCAGCGATCGGCGTTGGATTCCTGCTGTTTCTGGCGGGAATCGCGATGGCGTACTTCTTCGTTCTGCCGCTCGGGCTCAATTTCCTCCTCGGGTTCCAGGCCGAGAGCCTCGAGCCGATCATCACGGTCGACGAGTACCTGAAATTCGCGACTCGGTTGATACTCGCGTTCGGCATCATCTTCGAGATGCCGGTAGTCCTCGTGCTGCTCGGACTGCTGGGCATCGTCACCCCGGATGGGCTGCGGAAGTACCGGCGCCACGCGATCGTGATCCTGGCGATCTCCGCGGCGCTGCTCACGCCAGCCGATGTGGGAACGATGTTCATGCTGTTCACTCCGATGATCCTCCTGTACGAGATATCGATCTGGCTCGTGCGGCTCGTGGTGAGGAGAGATGAGTCCGACGACGAACCCGGGGCGGACGAAGAGCCGGCCGGGGCATGAGGCCGGTCCTGCCCCTCCTGATCGGGGCGGTCGCCCTGGTCATCGCCGATCCGGCAGCAGCCCAGGTGACACCGTCGAGGCGTCGTCCGGCCCCCCCGGGCCAGGACACCCTGCGCGCCGCCGACGAATTCTACGACGACAGCCTGGGGATCAACCCGGCCGACACGATCCCGAGGATTGATGTCGAAGCTCGACGACAGGACCTGGGCGGCACCGCCGGTTTTCCAAGTAGAGACCAGCTGTTCAAGGACCTGATGGAGCTGTCGGGCTTTCACGCGCTCGAATACCGGGGTAGACAAGCGCAGATCGAGGTCCAGACCCAGACGCTCTCCCTGGTCGGAGAGGCCCAGGTGAATCGCGCGCGGGACGTGCTCATCGCGGATACCATCCTGTATCGCGGCGACGTGAGGTTCATGGAGGCACGGCGTGGCATCGAGCTGGCCGGGCTGGATGGCACGGAAGTCACGAGCGATTCCGTCCTGTATTTCGATCTCGCATCGATGACGGGAACCGTGTATCGGGCTGAAACGCAGTTCGCCCAGCGGGGTGCGAACTGGCGTGTGATCGGAAACGTGATCCCCAAGTCGCAGGATACGCTGTTCGCGGTCCGCAGCGAGTTCACGTCGTGTGATATCGAAGAACCGCACTACTCCTTCCATGCAAAGAAGATCAAGCTCGTAAACAACGACGTGATCGTCGCATGGCCCGTCGTACTCTACGTCAGCAACGTGCCGGTCTTCTGGCTGCCGTTCTTCGCTTCGGAGATCAAGCAGGGGCGCCGGAGTGGAATTCTGCCGCCGCGCTTCGGGTTCAACGATATCGTACAGACCTCGAGCGGTGCGGGCAGGAACGTCACGGACTTCGGCTACTACTGGGCGATCAATGACTACATGGATGCCCAGGCCAGTGTCGACTGGTACAGCGGCGACTACACTCGGGTCAACGGACGCTTCAACTACCGATTGCTGAAGAAGTTCGTCCGCGGAGGTCTGCTGTACTCCCAGAGCTTCAGTGAGAGTGGCAAGAACCTCAGGTTCGACCTCGATCACGATCAGACCATCGGTCTCAACACGCAGCTGCGCGCCTCGATCCAGTACATCCAGAACAAGCAGATCTACCAGGATCAGAGCTTCCGACCGGACGAGCAGACGCAGACGATCGATTCCGACATCGGGCTGAATCACCGATTCCGGTTCGCGAATCTGTCGGCGAGTGCCCGGCGTCGTCAGTACCTGAATGATGATCGGGTCGAGACGACCCTCCCGTCGTTGAACCTGTCGTTCTCGCCTCTCACGCTGTTCCGGGCTCCCTCCACGAGTCAGGGTCTGCTCAACAACATCGTGTTCAGCGCCGCCGCGAGCGCGAACCGGCGGCTCGTGGAGCTGGATGTGGGCACCGACATCGACGCGACTACCGCGTCTGCGAGCGGGAGTCTAACACTCAGGAAGTTGACCCTGCGGGCAGGCGCTGATTACGGGCGAGCCAAAGATACACCGTCCGATTCGGCAGGTGTCGAGCTGACTCCGCTGCTCGAGCAGACGATGGGGTGGAGCGCGGGTCTGAATTACCAGGTGAATCTCGTCGGATCCACCACCTTCCGTCCGACGGCACAGATCTCCGGGTCGTCGATCAACCTCGACACGCTCGGGCTGGGATTCGTATCTGCGCCCGTCCGCGCGAGCTTCGGAGCTGCCCTGTCGAGCGATGTATTCGGATTCTATCCCGGATTCGGATCCTTCGAGCGGATCCGGCACAAGTTCTCACCACAGCTCACCTGGGCCTACTCTCCCGCAGTGAGCATCGATTCGGCGCTGAGCGAAATCCCGGGACTGGGAGCCGCTTCCGGAGCACGAAACACCCTCAGCGTCGGGTTCAATCAGACGTTCGAGGCCAAGGTCCGCTCGACCCCGGTCCCGCGATTGCCGGCAGATTCAGTCGGGGGGGGCTGGCCTGACTCGCTGGTGGTGACCGACTCGATCAGTCCGACTGTAGAGGGTCTCGAGGTCCTGGCAGACGACTCTGTCGCTCTCGGAACCGGTCCCGTAGGAGGGTACAGCGACCCGGCGAGCGTGTTCAGAGGTGCTGAACCTCCGACCCGCAGGGCCCAGAGCCGGACGGTCACGGTGCTGGCCATCCGCACCAACGCGTTGGCATTCGATTTCGCAAAGGAGGATGGCGGCTCGAGTCTCGTGACGGAGAAGCTGAGCAATGCGTTCAGCTCGGACCTGATGCGCGGATTTCAGCTGAACATCAGGCACGACCTGTTCGAGGGCCTCGGTACGGACCGCCGGTTCAAACCGTTCATGGAATCACTCGCCATGAGCTTCTCCCTGCGATCCGGGACGGGGCTCGGAGATATTTTCGGACTCGGATCCTCCACGAGCTCGGATCGGGACAGGGCCAACACCGATGCCGAGTCGCCGCAGAACGTGGACTCCCAATATCGTCTGAGGGAGTTCCAGGGCTCATATCGGACAGATCCGTTCGCCAACTCTCGCGGCGGCGGAAGCTGGACCGCCTCCCTGCGCTATTCGCTCGTCCGAACCAGGCCGACGGAGTCGGGGGGGCAGGAGAGCCAGACGATTGACGGAACCCTCTCGTTCCAGCCCACCCCCGGGTGGTCAGTGCGCTGGACCACACAGTACAACTTCACGCAGGGCGAATTCGGGACCCAGTACATCACCCTTGACCGTGACCTCCATCGCTGGCGCGCATCATTCCAGTTCTCCCGCAGTCCGAACGGCAACACGCTGTTCCAGGTCGGCGTGCGGCTCAGCGACGCTCCTGAACTCCACGGCGACTACAACCAGCGCACGAACTGAAGCTCCGGGCTTCCGCAGGTCCTTCCCGCGGGGTCAATAACGCTCCCTGTGGCCGGTTTCTTGAACGTCACGCTGGACAGGTACGGCGCGGTGCAGGCCGACGGTCTGGAATCGGTGCCGGCCAGATACCGGAACTCTGCGGAATTCCGCGGCTTCCAGCGTTCAACAGGTTCCACCGGCTGCCAATCGCATCGGGGGGTCCTCAAGTCTGCCCGTCTGTGTGTGGGCAGACCGCCAGAACGACTTGTGACCTGCGGGAATCCGGACGCACGCGGTACGGTGAATGAGAGGTCCATGACGACGTTTCAGCGGCTCAAGCACGAGGCTCGCAAAGCCGAGCAGCGTTCGGACTGGCGGAAGGCGATCGCTCTGTATCGCGAGGCCATGCGCTTCGACGAGCGGCAGAACGACACGTCTGAACTGGGCCTGTTCAATCGGATCGGCGATCTCCATATCCGACTCGGAGAGGTGCCACAGGCCGTCGAGTGCTACGAGCAGGCGGCCGATCGCTATGCCGAGCACGACCTTCCTACGAGCGCCGTCGCTCTGTGCAACAAGATTCTCCGGGTCGCCCCCGACAAGACGGACGTGTTCCGCCGCCTCGGTCTTCTTCACGCCGCCACCGGACTGCTCGCCGAAGCCAGGACAACGACGCTCCAGTACGTCGATCGAATGGAGAAGGCCAGGAGTCTCGGCGGGGCGATCGAAGCCGTACAGGAATTCGTGAGTCTCACCGGGGACGAGACGATTCGCGTCCAGGTGGCAGACCTGCTGGCCGAGCGAGGGCACGCGGACCAGGCCCGAGCCCAGCTCCGCCTCGCTTCGGACGCCGGCCGCCGAAACGGACTCGATACAGATGAGCTCGAGCAGCGCATCGAACAGCTCAGGGCCTCGGAACCGGATGAGAGGCCCGCGGAGGCAGTTGAACCACACACCGAGCCGCTCGAGCCGGTTGCTGTGCAGTTGGGAGAGCGGGTGAGCGCCGCCCTCGCCGCGAACGGCACCCACGGTCCGTCGCTCGAGGTCGAACGACCCGTGGTGACCGATGAAGACGCGATCGTCTCCGGCCCGCCTGAGGGCCCCGTTGCGGAGGCGCTGAAACGGTTTCGGGCCCGAGTCCAGCCCGAGCTTGACCGGGCGGGACCGGAGTTGCACTACGACCTCGGTATCGCCTATCAGGCGATGGGACTCGGCTCGGCCGCAATGGAGGAATTTCGACGCGGAATCGCCGCGCCTGGGCGGCTGCAGGCGGCACATGCGAGGATTGCGGAGATCATCCAGCCGGCCGAGGCCGCGCCCGAGATCCACTCAGGGCCAGAGATGAAGCCCGAGCCCGCTGTCCGGGAACCGGAAGTTCTCGCCGAGGTCCTCCCGGAGGAAGAACCGGAGGATGAGCCTGAGGCAACGCTGGAGGCAATGCTCGAGGCCGCGCTGGAGGCTATACCTGAGGCCGCGCTGGAGGCTATACCTGAGGCCGCGCTGGAGGCTATACCTGAGGCCGCGCCGGAGGCTATACCTGAGGCCGCGCCGGAGGCGCCCGATCCTGGCCCCTCGTCGTTCGAGCTGGCGGAGGTGTCCGCTGAAGCGCGGGGCGCCGATACGCTCAACCCTGATCTCCAGGGCCTGCTGTTCCGGGCCCGGCTGGCGCAGTACCAGATCCGACAGGCAGAAGACTCGGGTCGCACGGACCACAGGGCTCATCTCGACCTCGGGGCCGCATACTCCGCCATGGGCCTGCGCGAGGAGGCGATTCGCGGGCTCTTCGAGGCGGTGGCCGGACCGAAACAGGTCGCCTCGCGGGCGATCACGATTCTGCTCGACATCTCCCGCGATCCTGACACGGTGTGGGAACTCGCCATATCCATTGTCGAGCGAGTCCGGGAGCTGGGCCAGGCGGGCCCCGTGGAGCCTGTCCTGCACGAACTGGTCGGGCGGTGGGGTGAGGACCACCCGGGGGCGGGACGTCTGGGTGAGCTGCTCGGGTGGGTGGTCACGATTGCTCCTCCACCTGCTGAGCTCGAGCCGGCCGACCGGCCGGAAGATCCGACCGGCGCCGAGCCCCCCGTAGTGGATTCCTCGTCGTTGGAAGTGCTCGATCAGCTTCTCGATCAACTCGGAGACGAAGCGGTCGGAAGCGAGGCGTCGAATTCGGACGAGCGGTCCGACCCGGTCCACGCCCGGGAAGAGGCGGAGCGCATGGTAGCGGAGGGGCGCGACAGGGAAGCCGTCTCTCACCTGTACCGGGCGCTCGAGATGTTCGAGGACGAACGCGAGATTCGCGAGGCGACGGCGGTTGTCGACCGCCTGCTGGAACTCCGGCCGGATGATGTCGTGCTTCATCATCAGCGAGCGGAATTCGCGTTGACCCTGGACGATCGGGATCTACTGCTATCGTCATACATGAGTCTGGCGGCCTGTCTCCGCCGGCAGAAAGCTCCGGGCAATGCGCGAACGGTGTATGCCAGGATCCTCGACATTGATCCGGAGCACCAGGAGGCACGCGAAGCGCTCGCGCAGCTCTCCTTCGGTCCGGGGACCCCGGCCGGCAATGGCGTCCTCGAGGATGCCGCTTCGAGCTCCGCGGTTGGCCAGGCTCCCGATCCAGGCCGGCCTCCCGGGCAGGTGGTGGAGGGCCGCGCAGAATTCGACGCGTTGCTCGATGACCTGCGCGACCCCGGGCCAGACGAAGATGCGTTGGAGGGTGATGCGGAAGCACATTTCGAGTTGGGAGTCGCGTTCAAGCAGATGGGTATGTGGGACGAGGCGCTCGCCGAGCTGGAGAGAGCCGTCCCGGGGCTCCCGAATCCGATTCGCGTCTGGGAAGTCATGGCGGAGTGTCTCGAGCGGGCGGGTCGGGCCGACGAGGCAGTCGAGATCCTGATTACTGCCGAGGCTCACCCGGGAAACCGGGAGTCCCCGGCGTTGGGCGTGTTGTATCGTCTCGCTCTGCTTCTGCAGGAACGTGGGGATCAGGCCGGCGCCGTCCAGCGGCTCCAGAGGGTCGTGGATAAGGATTCCTCGTTCCGGGATGCCGCCAGCCGGTTGTCCGCCCTCTCCCGGTGACGGTATAATCCGGTCGTTCTCCAGGCCGGCGGCGATGCGTCGCGTACCTGAGCCCCAGGGAGAGTATGCTCGAAGCCGCAATTCCGACGCTTGCCGTTTTGCAGGCTCCTGTCCGGGACCGTCTCGCGGTCATGGATGCCGAGTTGCACGGCATGATCACGGCGGACTTCGGCGCGATCAACCAGATCAGCGAGTATTTGTTCGCCCGCCGGGGGAAATACCTTCGCCCGACCCTGCTTCTGCTGTGCAACGAGGTCGGTGGGCAACCCGCTCCAGAGGCAGCAAGGCTCGCCGCGATCGTCGAGCTGATGCACGTTGCGACGCTGGTCCACGATGACGCGGTCGATCATTCTCCAAAACGCAGGGGCATGCCGACGGTCAATTCCCGCTGGAGCCACCAGGTCGCGGTGATCATGGGTGACTACCTGTACTCGCGGGCGCTGGTCGAAGTAACGAGAATGGGTGATGTCGAAGCGATTGCGCTTCTCGCGAATGCTTCGAATCGAATGTCGATCGGGGAGATGCGTCAGCTGGCAGCTCACAATGCGCTCGGCGCCACGGTCGAGGACTACTTCAGCCTGTGCGACTGCAAGACCGCGTCGTTGATGTCTGCGGCGTGCGAGCTCGGAGCGCTCGTGGGTCGGTCCGAGTATCGGGGAGCACTCGGTGGATACGGTCATGACCTGGGAATGGCGTTTCAGATCGTCGATGATCTTCTCGACTACACGGTCTCCTCCGAGGTCACCGGTAAGCCCCACGGACTGGACCTCAAGGAACACAAGGTTACGCTGCCTCTCATTGCGGCCCTGCCGCGCCTGAGTGCCGGGGCTCGACGTACGGTCGATGAGCTGTTCGCGGATCTGGCCCCGGTCGACGATCATGTAGATGTGGTGATAGAACTCGTCAGGGAAGCCGGCGGTCTCGAGGATGCTCGCAAGACAGCGCGTTCTTTCGCCGCGTCGGCCAGCCGGTATCTGGAACCGCTGCCGGACGATCCGGCAGTCGAGATCCTGCGGCTAACCATGGAATTCGTCCTGGAGCGTCAGAAGTGAGCATGGACTTCGGCGGCCGCCGACGACCGTCGGCGAAGAGGGTCGGTCTGATCTTGGCCGGGGGCATGCTGCTCGGCTCTTTGCTCACTGAACTCGCCGCGCTCGCGTTGCCGGCGAGTGCGGCGCGTGAGTTCTTCATCACGACCGTCGCCGCATCGCTCGGACCGCTGACTGTGGACCTGCTCGTGATCGCGGTGACGCTCGGTCCGCTCGTGTTGAGACTGAACATTCTCAGCGTAGTAGGGATACTACTTCTGGCGTGGTTCTCGCGATCGTTGCTCTGATCGCTCCCGTCCTTCGGAAGGTGCGCATATGTTCGGCAATCTTGGGATGTGGGAAGTACTTATCCTCCTGTTCATCGTTCTTCTCCTGTTCGGAGCGAAGCGCCTCCCCGAGATCGGAGGCTCGCTCGGCAAAGGGATCCGTGAGTTCAAGGGATCCCTGAAGGAGGTCGAAGGGGAGTTCCGGGAGATCAGCAACGCGACGGACACGGATACCGGGACTGCGAGTACGGAGCGCGAGAAGCAGGAGCAGAGTTCCACCTGAAGATGCAGCAGGGGCCCGGAATCGAGTGAATTCCGGGCCCCTCTCTATTCCTCGCGGCCGGCGGCGGAGCCGGTCGGCCTGGGGCCGCTCTCCCGAAGGATCTCCTCCTCAGACCTGTTCCGGTGCGCGCAGTCTGTCACGCAGATCGACGATCTCCGCTTCATCCCGAAGCGCCTGGACCCAGCGGTCCACGCTCATCTGCGACATCTGCGATTCCATCTGCGCTCGCAGCTGGCCCCGCATCACCTGGAATCGTTCGATATCCGCCTCGGTGCGCTCGTCGACCCGGAGGAACACGATGGCATCGCCCGCGTCGTACGGGCCCTGGACGGTGCCCGGCGAAGCGCCGAAAGCGGCCCCGACCGCTTCCGTTCCTCGCCCGAGACCCTGGACGAATTGACCGCGGAGGAATGGCCCTGCCTGTCCGTACGTCCAGCCGAGTGACTCGGCAGCCGCCGCGAGGGATGGGGCGGCGCGCGCTTCGTCCAGACTGCCTGCCGCGATCGCGAGAGCTTCCTCGGTCCGCATCCGGGCGCGGAGCGTCTCCTCGATCTGCGGGCGCACATCCTCGAACGGGAATGTGCCTTCCTCGGTCCGTGAAACCACTTCCAGCATGTGATACCCGGAACCGTTCTCGAAGAATTCGCTGGCTTCTTCGAGCGGCGTCAGCGGATCCACCGCCCAGTCAACACCGACACCCAGAGATCCCGCGCCGGGCACGAAGTCGAATCCGTCCGTCAGAGTAACGTCTGAGCGAACCGGCACACCGAGATCGTTGCCGGCCTCCGTGAGACCCCGGTTCAACGCGATCCCCTCGAACTCGTCCATGGTCCGGAAGATTTCATCCTCGCCAGCCTCGGACAGCATGATCGGGAACAGGATGTGCGCCACGGCAAGTGTGTCCTGCACCCGATCAGTGACCGTGAAGATCCGATAGCCCGCGGGCGTCTGCAGAGGTGACGAAATGTCACCGACGTCGAGATCCGACACGGCCTCGGCAATCGATTCCACGAGCTGATCGCCGGCGAACCTACCCAGCAGTCCGCCACTGGTCGCGGTCAGGGAATCGGCCGAGAACTCGGCCGCGGCCTCATCGAAGGTCAATTCCCCAGCTTCGATCGCGGTTCGTACAGAATCCGCCAGCGCCTCCGTGGCCGCCGTATCAGTGGCCGTCGGCGTGGTGGAAAAGCTGGAGAGTCGAGCCACGGCCGTCGCCGGCCGTACGAACAGATCCTGGTTCTGGCGATAGTACTGGCGCGCGTCGGCCTCCCGGACTTCGATCTCGGAATCCAGGGTGAGGGCATCCGGGCTGACCGAGATGTAGCTCACAGTGGCAGACTCGTTCTGGTCCCGGAATGCCTGCCACACCTCTCCATCACTCATTGCCGTGCCGCCGGCGATCTGCTGGGCGAGCCGTGTCCGCGGCAGAGTCTGCCGGTAGTACGTTTCGATCTGAAGCAGCAGCTGCTCGTCGACCGAAGGATCTCTGAAGAAATCCTGGTACTTCGAGTAATCGAAGCTGCCGTTGGTCTGGAATGCAGGGTGCCGCATCAGGTCGGGAGGCGGATTGGTCCGAAACGCCTGGCGGATCTCGGTCTCCGTGACCTCGATACCGAGTCGCTCGATTTCTTGTTCGACCAGGATATCCTGGAGCATCGCCTCCCACGCTTCGCTTTCGATCTGCCGCACCTCTTCATCGTTCAGCGACCGACCGGACACTGCCCGAGCGCGGTCGATAGCGAAACTGTAGGCTTCGCTCCACCGCGTATTCCGGATGTCCTGCCCGTTTACGGTGGCGACGACCGGATTCACGCCGAGTGTCGCGGCCTGGTCTTTCTGGCGCACCCAGTCAAGGACGAGCCAGCCGACGAAAGCCACGGCCATGACTATCATGACCCACTTCGTATTTGCCCGAATCGAGCGCATGAACATGCGGCACAACTCTCCAGCGTCATGGTTTACAGCCGGGGGATCCCCGGGCGGGTCCGACCCTCGAGCCTGACCGAAAACAAGCGTCCAAACCTACCGGCGAGGCGGCGTGCGGGCAACCAACATATTGGCTCGCGACCGTTTGACACTCTGGAAACGTGATGCCTAACTTCGGTCAGTCGGCGCGACGGCGCCGCGCTCGCTCCACACTGTAAATGCGGGAGAACGGGATGCCGCTCGACGAGTCCACCGAGGACGAGATTCGCCGGTTCGAGGAACAGTTCAGACGACAACCCGAGAGCCTCGTGTTCGCTCGCCTGGCCGACGCCTACCGCAAGGCCGGAGACCCTCATCGCGCCCTGGCGGTGCTCGAAGAGGGAATTCGTCGACACACGGACTATCTGAGCGCTTACATCGTACGAGCGCGCACGTACGGGGACCTCTGCCGGTTCGAGGACGCCCGGTCCGCATTCGAGCGCGTGATCGAGATCGACGCCCAGAACCTGGTGGCGATCCAGGGCCTGGCCGAAATCGCACGTGAAGCGGACGACACGGTGGCCGAAATCGCGTGGCTGGAGCGGCTTGCGCTGGCTGATCCCCAGGATCCTGAGCCGGGTGCGCG
>Ga0307378_10003566_pt1 | contig 22781 bp, 25 predicted proteins | sample UN1MG_FD_202238 | JGI IMG/M metagenome (GOLD analysis project Ga0307378, IMG submission 202238) | Soil microbial communities from Risofladan, Vaasa, Finland - UN-1 | ecosystem: Environmental > Terrestrial > Soil > Coastal area > Acid sulfate soil | place: Finland: Risofladan, Vaasa | collected...
TATTGATCTCTCAAGACTGTATACGCCTCATAACAAGAACTTCCACGAGAATCTCCCTTACCTCTTTTGTATGGAAGGAAAAAGTTCTTTTCAGGGGAAATGCCACGCCCACGACTTCTTTAATAGTGCCCCTGCCCCTGATGTATTCTTCCACAAACTGCCGGCTCCCGCGATTGAATATACTGTAGACGACTTCACCGAGTTCAAGGGCGGCGTCGATGAAGGGACGGTCGGCATGGGCTGCCTGGGCCCCGAACGGGGGGTTCATAACCACTGTATTACATGACCCCAGTTGAGCCCTTACCTCCAGGTCCCTGATATCGCCTGTTATGAATTCCGGATCCACCCTGAAAGATTCAGCATTTTTTCTTGCAGTATCCACCGCATGTCTGTCGATATCCACGCCCTTGACGCTCGCAGCCCCCAGGAGGGATGCTCCGATTGAGAGAATGCCTGTGCCGCATCCCAGGTCCTGGACGCTCATGTCCTTAATGTCTCCCTGCATGAAGGCATGGTAGAGAAGCCTGGCTGCAAGAGGTGCCGGTGTGGCGTACTGCTCCCGCCTGGCTGAAGGGTCTGCAAATCCCTCCACCTGCTGGAGGGCCATTTCAAGTTGCTTCAGCCGCATATTCTATTCTATCTCGTCGATTCGGTAATCTTCCCATGATCGAACGCCACATACAATTTCATACTCCCACGGGGTGATGACCGGGACGGGAAATCGTATCTGGTCATCATATGCCAGTCTGGGGCAGGCGGTATTCACGTAGCAGGGAAACCCGAGATTCAGAAGCTCGTCCGGCGTCACTTCCTCCATCACCACGATAAATGCGCGGGGAGAGAGATCTTTTAGTTTCCTGGCAAGCAGATACCGATTCTGCCCCCGTTTCAGGCTCACGATAATCCCGTAATTTCCTGCCTCCCTGGCTTTCTCGATCAGGGCATGACGCCTGCGGAGGAACCGGCCGGCATCAACCTCAACAGCAGCTCCCGTATACGGGTCGAGGGCGACTACCCTTGCACCGGTAGCCAGCTGCACACCCAGAGGGTGGAAAACACCTGTACCTACAAAGAGAATCTCGGATATGCCGGGTATCCGGGCAGCGGCAAATGAACATCCCAGCACCTGTCCAGGATATTTCACCCTGTCCCCTCCTTCCTCGAAAAGGGTCTCAATACCCCTGGACTCAAGATAATCCTGAATTATCTTCACCATGTGAACGTGCTGTACAGTGGTAACAACACCGATTTTTCTGGCCGTGATCAAAGGAATTGCATTTTCCAGTATTGAAGGATCGAAGTCCATGAAATGCGGTTCAAAAATGATGTTGGGGTGAGACTCGATCTCGGAATGCCCGAACTGGACCAGAACATCTGCGTAATCGAGCAGTCGAACAGCAGGATCACAGGCCCCGTAGCAGGGATCACCGCTTATTATCACCTCAAACCCTGCGTCTCTTAGAGCAGAGGCAACAGGAATGGACTCCCTCTTGAGTCCGGCCGGGAATTGCAGGGCCACAACCCCTGCATTACGATCCTCCAGTTTTTTAATAAGTTCAGAAATATCTGTCAATTATCTGCACCCTGTCTGTGACATCGATGGTGACAAGGGCCTTGTACGGACGCCCGATATCTGCATTGCCCCTCCTGATTGCAAAACATATATCTGCTACCTCAGCACCGGCTATTTCCAGTGCCTTTAACAGGGCCCGGGTGGTTCCACCGGTGCTCACTACATCATCGACGATTACTACCCGATCCCCCGGATGTATCCCGTTCAGGTAGAGCTGGCCCTTGGAATACCCCGTGGTCTGGTGAATGGCGATTTCACCCGGGAGCTTATACTCTCTTTTCCTGACTATATTCATCGGAATATCGGTAAGGGTGGAAATGACCGAACCAATGTGGATCCCCATAGCCTCAGCTACCAGGATGCGGTTCACTCCATTAAGGTCGAGCACTTTCACCATGGCTGTGGCTACTTCCCGCAATAGAGCAGGCTGGATCTCGGGCACCCCGTCTGTTATGGGGTGAATAAAATAATGATATTCGCCTCTCTTCACAATTGGACAAGATTCGAGGGATTCAATCAATTTTTCAAGCATATTTCTCACTTATTTCCTGTAGAAATGATTCCACTGTTCCGGCATGGGTATGCGGCATACAGACGATTCGGAGATGGCCCTGCCGTGTCCATGATACCTGCCACGGTCCGGGTATCTCACGTGGAAGAAATGTTGCCACATTGACATCGGGAGTCACCACCCTTGTAAAACCGAATGACTCCAGGCCGTCAATTAACCTGTATGTATTCTTCATGCACCCCTGTACAATCGCCTTCATACCGTTTCTTCCCAGGTAATCCAGTACTGCCAGTGCCCCCACTACCGGTGCACCGGGCCTTGTTCCGCTCAAGGTGAATTCCTGTTTGACGGAAAGGTAAGGGGTGTCTATTGAGAGGGAGCATATGGAACCTGGGTCCCTGACCAGCAGGCAGCCTGCCGGGATGGTACTCATTCCCATTTTATGCGGGTCAACGGCCAGGCTGGACACCCCTGGCAGAGAAAAATCAAAGGGGACAGGATTATCCAGAAACGGCAGGACCATGCCCCCGAATGCTGCATCGACATGGAGAAAAATTCCTTTGTCTATTGCAATATCGGAGAGTGCGCAAATAGGGTCCACCATCCCGTATTCGGTAGTGCCGGCGATGCCCACCAGGCTGCATGTCTGGTCATCGATAACTTCTTTGGCTTTTTCAACATCCATCCGGTAATTTTCATCCAGCGGGACAGATCTCATCTCCAGGCATAGAATATCACAGGCCTTTTTGAAAGAAAAATGAGCCGATTCAGGCAGGACAACATTTGGGCGTTGTTTATTTGCCAGCGTCTTCGCCATCCTTAAAGCCTGGATATTTGACTCTGTCCCACCTGATGTGGCATACCCGCAGGCATCCGGAAGAGAGAAAAGATTCCCGAGCCTTTGCACCAGAAGCTGTTCAAGTGACGAGGTTCCATGGAAAAGACCCGGATCTCCCAGGTTAGTCTCCATAAACATCACGTGTGCCCTGACCGCCACGGGGTGCGGTTTTGTGCACATGGAGGAGAGAATGTACTTGTAGTTCAAATCCTCTTTTTTCTTTGAGGAGAGAAATTGAAAAAGCGCATCCTCTGATATTCCCTGTTCTTTCATATCAGTATCCCGCAATGAAGTAGTATGAAAAGTCTGTTATTCATATCCGATTCAAAATAAGGGTTTTTTTCATCCTATTACCTGGTTCAGGTTTTCCTGGCAGCCTCAAGGATGATGCTCCGTTCAGTGCGGGCCACAGTCTCCCGGATCTTGGCTATGGCATCAATATTTGCCGAGACACTGGAAATGCCATGTTCGACAAGCCATTTGACCATTGGAGGCTCGGATCCGGCCTGTCCGCATATGGAGCATTCAACTCCATAGTCACGGCATACCTGTATGGCCGAATCAATCAGCGCCAGCACTGCAGGATGTTTAGGCTGGTACATAGAAGCGACATTCTCATTATTACGGTCAATTGCCAGTGTGTACTGGATGAGATCATTTGTCCCAAATGATGCAAAATTGATGCCGGCCTCTATAAAGTCCTCGATCATGATGGCGCTGCTCGGGATCTCGATCATGATTCCCAGAGTTGCCTTTTCCACGTCCACTCCATATTCCGCCATCATCTCTCTGGCCCGAATAAACTCGGAAGGATGCGAGACCATGGGGAACATAATCCCCAGGTTGTCGTATCCCTGCTCCCAGAGGCGTTTGAATGCCTCAACCTGCAGCCTGAACTGTTCAGGGGACTGAAGGTCCCTGCGTATCCCTCTCCAGCCAAGCATGGGATTGGGTTCGTCGGGTTCATTCTCCCCGCCCTTCATATTCCGGAACTCATCGGTTGGGGCATCCAGTGTCCTTACCCAGACCGGTTTGCCATAGAATGCATCGAGCACGATTTTTATCCCGTTAAAGAGTTCCTGCACGAACTCCTCTTCCTTCCCGTTGGTAATGAACCATCCCGGCGTGCGTCCCAGCCCGAGGATGAGGTGTTCGATGCGTAGCAGACCCACGCCGTCGGCTCCCGTTGCAGCCGCCCGTTGAGCTGCTTCAGGTATGGAGACATTCACCTTCACACTGGTGGCGGTAATCAACCCCGTCCCTGCCGTAGCGGCCGGTTGCATTGCTTGAGGCTGTAGCGTTGCTGTCTCCATTACACCTTCATACACCTGGCCTTTTTCCCCGTCAACGGTGATTACCTGGCCGGGCTGTAAGAAAGACGTGGCTTTTTTGGTTCCGACCACTGCAGGCGTGCCCAGTTCCCTGCTGACAATGGCGGCGTGGCAGGTCAATCCGCCTTCATCTGTGACAATGGCTGCAACCTTACGCATGGCCGGTACCATATCCGGGTTGGTCATTTTTGTAACCAGGATATCTCCTTCCTTTACCTTCCCGGCATCCTTCATGTCTCTTACAAGGACAACTTTGCCCGAGGCAACCCCCGGGGATGCACCCTGGCCCTGTAAAATTATTTTTCCGGACCATGATCCTGACTGGGCCTTGGCCGCTCCCGCTCCGATTGTGGTGATGGGCCTTGACTGGAGAATATAGATTGTTTTCCCCATAATGCCCCATTCTACATCCTGCGGAACGCCGTAATGCGTCTCCGCAATCTTTCCGAACTTGGCCAGGCGGCTGACCTCGGCATCCGTGAGTACAGGGGCATCCTGCCGGTCTTTGGGGATATTCACTATCTTGGTGCCATGATCCCCGTCAGAGATGATTTCAATCTTCTTATTGGCGATCAGGCGGTCGATAATTTTCTCCGAATGCTGATCAAAGACATATTTGTCCGGGGAAACGGATCCTGATACTACTGACTCGCCAAGCCCCCAGGATCCCTCAATGATACTCAATTCTTCTCCGGTGACGGGGTGGGAGGTGAACATGACCCCGGCCTTCTCGGAATTCACGAGTTCCTGGACCACCACAGCGATATTCACACTCCGGTCATCAAATCCCTGTTTTGCACGGTAATATAAGGCGCGGCCGCCATATAACGAGGCCCAGCATTTCTGAACCGCTTCCATGAGATTGTCGTTTCCCTTGATGTTTAAGTAAGTCTCCTGCTGTCCTGCGAAACTGGCATCAGGAAGGTCCTCTGCCGTTGCGCTGGATCGAACTGCAACAACCAGACCGGACGCATCTATCTTTTTATATGCCTTCAGTATACTGGCTTTAATGTCATCGGGAATTTTTACGTTCATGATGGCATCTTTTGCATTTTTCGAGGCCTTTTCAAGATCATCACTGTCATCAACGTTGAGATGCTCCAGTTCGTCAAAGATAGTTTCTTCCAGCCCCGTTTCCACTAAAAAATTGCGAAATGCATAACTGGTGACTACGAATGCTTTCGGGACTGGGAGTCCTATTGCCGACATCTCCCCAAGAGATGCCCCTTTTCCTCCCACAGCGGCGATATCTTCTTTCCGTATTTCCTCAAGCCAAAGAATATCCGGCATTTGTTTCATGCACGCACCACTTATATCTCACTCTTTATGAACTTAATAAATTATCATCAACAGCATCAGGGAAATCTTGGCCACCAGAAGTATCTGACCCGTATAATGATGGAAGAAAACCATCAATAGGTATGCTGCAGAGTATATGTGGGTTTTACTGTGAGCATCAGAATACTTGTCAGTGATCCGCTGGCAGAAGAAGGCCTGGAGATCTTAAAAGAGCAGTATGAAGTAGATGTCCGGACTGATCTCAGGGAGGATGACCTCGTAGCGATCATGGGTGAGTACGACGCTCTCCTGGTACGCAGCGGCACCCAGGTCACAGCAAAGGTAATCGAAGCCGGAACAAAGCTTCGTTTTATCGGCAGGGCGGGAGCAGGTGTAGACAATATCGATATGAATGCCGCAACCCGCCGGGGTATCATCGTTGCCAATGCGCCAGAGGGGAACACGCTGGCCGCAACTGAACATACTATGGCTATGATGCTATCTCTGGCCAGGAATATCCCCCAGGCCAATACCTCCCTCAAGACCCGGGAATGGAAGCGCTCGAAGTTTGTCGGAGTTGAATTAAATGAGAAGACTCTGGGAATTGTGGGCCTGGGACGAATCGGCAGGGAGGTGGCCAAGAGAGCAAATGCCATGGGTATGCGGATCGTCGGATACGATCCCTTCATCAGCGAAGAGAGAGCTGCCCAGATTGGTGTTGAGGCTATGTCGCTCGAGGAGCTCTTCCGTGTTTCCGATGTCATCACCGTGCATACTCCGCTGATCAAGGAGACCCGTCACGTCATCAATAAAGAGAGCATTGCCACCATGAAGGACGGGGTGCGCATCATCAATTGCGCCCGTGGTGGCATTATTGATGAAAGCGCCCTCTATGAAGCGGTGAAGTCCGGAAAAGTAGCCGGTGCGGCTCTTGATGTCTTCGAAGAGGAGCCTCCCCTGCAGTCCCCTCTGCTGGATCTTGACCAGGTCATCACCACGCCACACCTGGGTGCCAGCACTGTTGAGGCCCAGCAGAATGTTGCAGTATCAATTGCCAAGCAGTGCATCTCGGTACTGAGTGGAGGTTCTGCAAGGTACATCGTGAATGCGCCTATCGTGCCCGCAGATAAGCAGGAAACAATCGAACCTTTTGCCTACCTTGCAGAGAAGATGGGCCGGTTCCTCATCCAACTGGTTGAGGGGAGGATGGAGAAAGTTGAACTGGTATTTGGGGGAGATCTCTCACAGCTGGGCAACAACAACCGGTTCATCACCCGGATGGCACTGAAAGGTCTCCTTGACCCTATTCTCCAGGTGCCTGTCAACATCGTAAACGCGGAATTCATTGCAAATGAACGCGGGATTGGGTTTTCTGAGACAATGACCCAGGAATCGGGCGGATTCAAAAACCTACTGACCCTGAAGGTAAAGACCGACAGAATGGAGGAGGCGATGAGCGCGACGGTCTTCATGAAAGGCAGGAGCCGCATTGTGGCAATAGGGGGCTATACTATGGATATGATCCCCGAGGGCTATGTCATCGTTTCCCGCCACCTCGATAAACCGGGAGTGATCGGCAGGGCATCCACGATCCTGGGGAAGGGAAATGTCAACATTGCCGGCATGCAGGTAGGGCGCATCAACCCTGGCGAAGAGGCTATAATGGTCCTGAACGTGGACAGCGAAGTCTCTTCAGAGATGATGGACGAGATAGCGTCGATGCCAGGAATTTTTACGGCCAAGTTTGCCAGGATATCTGATAATCTTATTTAGAAATCTGATTTTTGAATCTACTTTTTATTAGCGAAACCAGGGTTTGGCGATGATTATTACTTGGCAGGAGGGGGCATGCTGCCCCCTCCCGAACCCTCCCCCAGCAAGAGGATAGTCAGTGGGCAGGATTGTTTATGATACGATAATTTCGAACAAATCCCGTTACAGTCTCAATCCCTATCGTCTTTTCACTCCACCTGCTCGAATATCCTGACCGAATCGGGAAGAATTTTCGGGCGCCTGTCAGTCATGAAATAGATATAACTCAACCGGTGGACGGTGTACTCGAGGTAACCCTCCACGAAATCGGAAAGTCCCTGCTGCCGCCTTCCCAGGATGAGGATATGGAACCATTGCAGCACCAGGCACATCGTGGCAAGGATGCTGTATATCCAGGCTACAATTCCGATGGCAATCCAGAAGAAAATGCGGGCCAGGAGTTCAAGTCTCCGGGCATCACGCTCATACACGAAGAGCTGTTCAATTATGGTGTCGGTCATTAATTCACCTCTTCTTTTATCAATCAACTAAATCTTTTCTCAAACCTGCCGATTGGAGGAGAATCAAGTATCAGAATTATTTTATACTGTGTTCACCCAAGATTATAAGCACAAATGTCCGTTTTCGGGCTCGTGGTCTAGTTGGTTATGACGTCGCCTTGACATGGCGGAGGTCCTGAGTTCGAATCTCAGCGAGCCCATTATTTTCTTCCGGTATTGTTGTAAAAATTCGAGGTTTATAGTGATACCTGCCCTATTCCCTGAATCGGATAATGGAATTGTCCGGAATTTTTTATTTTTTTGATGCTGCGTATGTTTTTCGTATGTTTTGGTGCTGCGTATATTTATCCTGCATTTGCAGAACCAGCAAGATTGCGGACCGCTTTTATGGGTATTTGATTAAAAGGGAGAGAGTGCATCATATCACCGAAGCAGTTTGACAACAACGGTCAGGATTGCCACGATCAGGAATGCCATTCCGGCCCACCAGAGGCTGAAAGTTAAGAAAAATACAATGGCAGCAACAATTGCGGCCGGGACCAGCATCCAGACGATTTTTACGACGAGGAGTATGAGGGCTATACCCACGATGATAAGGGCGGCAAAGCCAAGGAGCGAGATGATATCCATATTGGTTGTATGTATGAAAATCTGTGATAAAGAACATTTTGGTACCAGAAAACACTCATGGAAAGGTTTCGAGAGGGAAAGTGAGACTAAGAGAGATCGAATGTCAAAGAATTTGTGAATATGTTAAGTACGTAGACATGCAACAGTCTCGCATGAGTATATCTGCCCTGAAACTACGGCTTTACCAGATTCTTGAGCCCGCAAAACCAGGTGACAGGATAAGTTTTTACTTTGATGCATTCATCACCATCGTCATCGTCATTTCCGTAATCGTAATGATATTTGCATCAGTGCAGAGTTTATATGACCGGCACTTTGTGCTCATCCATTCATTGTTCCTGTTCAGCATGATCGTTTTCTCCATCGAATATCCGCTGAGGATATGGTCATGCACTGCTGATCCCATGTATTCGAAGCCACTGATGGGGCGTATACTCTGGGCGCTGACCCCCTTCGCACTGATCGATCTCCTGGCGGTACTCCCCTTCTACCTTGAAGTATTTGTGGGGATCAATTTGACCGGACTGGTCGTATTGCGTGTATTCCGGCTCTTCAAGCTGGTGAGATATTCCGATTCTATCAATCTCATCATACGGGTGGTCAGAGCACAGAAAAATACCCTGTTTACTGCGTATGCCGTTCTATTTATTGCTCTCATAACCTCTTCGACCCTGATGTTCGAGCTGGAATACCCGGTACAACCCGCTGCATTCTCCAGTATCCCCGCAACAATGTGGTGGGGTGTAGTCACCCTTACTACGGTAGGGTATGGCGATCTAGTCCCCATCACAATAATGGGGAAGGTACTTGGGGGAATAATAACACTCATCGGGATTGGAATTTTCGCCCTGCCGGCGGGTATCCTTGCATCAGGTTTTACCGGCGAACTGGAGCGACAGATGGAGGAAAAAGAAACTGCAACCGTGGGAGAAGATCATAAAGTGTATCTATGCCCGCATTGCCACCAGGAAATAACGCAGAATGATTTATGGAGCAGGTAAAGGCGACATGCAGTGACAGGATTGCTCTGCATCAGGTGGATTGGGAAAAAGAGTCAGTCAGGGCAGATGACTATATACTTCATTTAGTTTATATATCGAAGGTGAATACCCATGAACGAGCGTCCCACCGTGTCTGATGAAGCGGTCATGCGAAGGTGGATGGGCCTCGAGCTGCGCAGGATGAATGATGCCATCGTAGCAGACAGAAAAACACTTATCCGGCTGCTTGAAGAAAAACGCCCGTCTGCACGGACCAAGGGAGGCGATGAATACGTCTTTGACCTGGAAGTGCTCCGGGGAATGGCCAGTCACATCTCCCCGGAGATACAAAGACGGCTCAGGCTCCCCATCCTTTTTTATTTCGATTCCACGGTTTCGGACAGTTGTTTTCTATCCGATGAGACTGCGGTCAGGGCATTGCAGGAACTTGGTGAAATAAGCCACCTGCGTGAGATGAATGAGGGGCGGCTCTGGATTGGTAAACCGATTGTATTTGCCATTGCCGGGAAATACCGTAAAGCCGTGCAAATCGTGATGCGATAAATGTAGGAATGAAAATCCGCGGATAAAGAAATGGTCTAGAATAACCCCTGCCGCCCCTGTGAGACTCATGTGCGTGTTCATGCATGAGAATGATAATTGTTCTGTGGCGCGTGGGGTGAGGGTCAAATTGAGCATATCTATCATCGATGCGATAGGTTGAAAAGATGGAAAAAAATTAAACAATAAATATTAATTATTCATTTCATAAATTCAACCATAATATGAGACTCGTATATATGCCGGTAATCGGCGTCATTGTCTTCACCCTCCTCCTATCTTTCTTCCCGGCGGTAGCAGAAGACTGCGGCTGTGATTTTGGGTGGGACGGCGACTCCGGCCCGTCTGATTCCGGGGATGACAGCAGCACGGATTCAGGGAGTTCATCAGGTGGCGATAGCAGTTCATCTGAGGACAGCTGGGATGTAACCGACAGTTCCTGGTACTCGGATATTGACAGTGGGGGTTCTTCTTCAGATTCATCAGGATCTTCCGATTCCTGGAGTTCTTCGGATTCATCAGGATCCTCCGGTTACTCGGGATCATCGGGAAATTCAGGTGACTCCGGAAGCTCATCGGCATCCAGGGTTGGAGGAGGATCTGTCGATGATGCCCAGGGTTGGCTTACAAAGGCCAGGGATTATTATGATCAGGGACTTTACAATGAATCTCTTGCCGCGTTTAACGCCTCTCTCTCCATGGATCCCTACTCAAAACCGGCCTGGATGGGGAAAGGGGAGGTCCTTATGCGCCTGGGATATTACGAGACTGCGGAAAAGGCCTACCAAAGGGTAATAAAACTTGATCCTGCGGAATATATGGCATATTTTATGTCAGGTGAAGCGTGGTTCCATACGGGAAGTTACGAGGATGCGATCGCCATGTACGATCGGGCATTGGCGGTCAACCCGCTCATGGAAGATGCTGCCCGGCAGAAGGATCTGGCCCGGGAAGCAATGGCGATGGGGTCTGTGGAACTTGATGAAGAGGAGGACCCGGCCTCCCCGCAGGAGCAGGAAAATGTCACATTAACCCTTGTGTCAGAAGTTACCGATGAGAGGAACACTACCGTTACAGCCATTCCGTCGGCTGCCGGAATGGCACCGATATATGTATTCATCGGGCTATTGATGGCTTCTGCCCTGGTGCTTTTTCCTATGAAGGCAAAAAAATAATTTTTTCCTGTCTATATCCCTCATTTCATGTTTCCGGTGAATCCTGATGAAAGTGAAAAATCTTCTGATAACCGGAATGCCGGGAGCAGGAAAGACAACCCTGTTGATACGCCTGGCCGAGGCTTTGGAGAAATACCCTCGGGCAGGATTTGTTACAAAGGAAATAAGGGAAGAGGGGGCCCGTCGCGGCTTTGAGCTGGTGAGTATTTCAGGGAAGAAAAGAGTCCTGTCTCATGTGAACCGGAAAGGTCCGTACCGGGTAGGAAAATATGGTGTCGACCTGGAAGGATTCGATGCATTTCTGGGAGAACTGTCATTTTTCCAGCCCGTGACCCAGATCATTCTCATTGATGAGATCGGGAAGATGGAGTGCCTGTCCCCAAAGTTCCGGGATCTCGTGATCCGGCTTCTTGATTCAGATAACCCTGTTATTGCAACGATTGCCAGGACCGGTCCTGCATTTATAGAGAGGATCAGGGCGAGGCCGGATGTCATGCTGGTGGAGATTACGCCGGGAAACAGGGCATCGGTTACGGGAGATCTCATTGTTGCGGTAAACGAAATGATAAAAGACGATTGATTCCGGCCGGAATAATCCGGCTTACCAGATACCCCTCTCCTTCGCAGCCCGAAGGTGCTCCATCACTTCTTCGTCACTGAGATCATGCCAGTGCCGGTAGGCATCGGCAACCGCATAAGAATAACCTTCTCTGATGTTCAGGCAGACAACCCGGTCTGCCCTGCCGGATATCATTGATACCGCACCGTCGGAGCCTGTTGGTACCGCCACTATCACTTCAGTGGGATCATACCCCCTGACTGCTTCTATAGCCGCAAGCATCGTGTATCCGGATGCAAGTCCGTCATCCGTGATAATTACGCTGGTATCGCTGATTGTTGGAAAGGAATGACCGACTGTGAATCGTTCCAGTCGCTCACTGATATTTTTCCTGGTTTCTTGTACTGCAGCCTCTATCTCCCGGTCAGAAAGGCCGAGTCTCCGTACCAGCGGTTCGTTGAGAAAGAGTCGCCCGTCCCAGGTCATAGCCCCGAAACCTGCCTCCGGGTTTTGGGGCACTTTTACCTTTCTCACCACTCCAAGCATCATTGCGGCCTGATATGATTCTGCCAGCGGCAGTGCAACGGGAATGCCTCCTGCAGGTATGGCACAGATAAGGGGTTTTTCCAGCATAATGTGCTCTTTTGTGAAATGAGCCAGCTGTATCCCCGCGTCGTTTCGGTCCCGGAATATCCTGGTGGCGTTTCGAAGACCCTGATCTTCGAACACTTTTCCCATGGTTAATCCTGTGAGCATCCATCGCGGTTATCTTTTTCCGGGTGGAAAAAATCACTGTAATTTTTAGATCTGCAAAGTTCATCAGCATTAAGAGTCTGGAATGCATTCATGTATCTGAGAAAAAACCTCGAAGATACCGTTTATGATAGAAAAGGATACTGAATCGGGCAGGCTGGTGATGGTGGTCCATGGCCCGGAAGCATTTGATTGCGGCGATGCGGTACGCCTGGCAACGCGTATCCGCCCTTCCAGGATTGTGGTTGCAGGTGTAATGGGGCGGACCGCTGCTGAAGAATCGGGCCTCCCATGCGAGTATGGGGGAATCCCACCAAGCAGGCTCATCCCCACCCTCGAAGGACGGGTGTTTTTGCTCAACAGGGGAAAGACGCCGGAATCAGGGAAGATTTTTGGGGAGATCGTGGCATCCAGGCTGGGCGAATCAGGACTGGTCCAGGTTGAATGTTCAAATAGCCGCATCTATTGTTGGAATAAAAAAAAGGATAAATTGATCCGTTTTCTTTCCTCTGTGACCGGATTCCCGGTCGAATATATGCATTCACATGAAACCGGAAACGGTGATGTGAGAAGAATCAGGGGGTGCATCCCGGGTGAGGCTGTCTATGTGAACGGCATCGTTATCGGGCAGGCATCTGATAAGGAAGTGGTTCTCACCCGGAAAGACGGATTATTGACTCCCATCTCCGGCCTTGTGCCCAAGGCACACGGACTGGAGAAACTTCACCGTTTCGGGGGAATTGATATCACCACTGCCTGGTGTAAGAGCGGGAGGGTCAGGATGTCGGCGCCGACTCTCTCAAATCCAAAAAGGGAAGTCGGAGTTGTGGTCTATATAGATCACTGCGGCCATCTGCTGTATTCCAGACTTGACGATCGGATCTGCGGGATCGTGAGTGTGGGTGACGATACCACTGCAGTATGCGGACATATCGGGGCCCATCTTGGGCTGCCGGTACTGGGGATCGTTGATGGTGACGGTGACGGAATCGTAAACCCCTCTTTTGTATCCGGGTCGGTCATTCTCCATGTACTGGAAGAGAGGGATGACGATGTCGGGCTGGAGATAAAAGATAAAATAATTGATGCCCCGGTGAAATGGAGCGAGTTTGTTGAGGAGATCATCCGGATACTGGGGAGCCGGGTAAAAGTTGTAATCCCTGAAGGGACATGAGAATAGACTGTGTTCTCTGTAAGGGAAAAGGAATGTGCGGCCTTCCACGGTGTCCCGTCATGGCCAGATTCCATGCCCGGCTTCCTCTCGCCCCGAAGAAGGAATACCAGGGAGCTTCGCCCTCTGTCTTCATCGGCAGTCGGGGATATCCTGCGATGAGGGGAGGCCCGTTGCTCATTGACCAGCCCGATATCCCGCCGGAATGGCTGGCCGGTGGTATGGGTATCGAAGAGATCGTTGCGATGCGGGCCCGTACTATCCGGGGGCTTTCCACTCCTGGCAATGATACTGAAAAGATCCAGGAAATCGCCCTTTCCAGTATTCCAGTTGATGTAGAAGTGGGGTTTTGCAAACCTGTCTCCTTTGATCTTTCATTTGACGGAATAATTGCCCCTGTGGGAATGACCGGTGCAATATCTTCACTCCTCGTGACAGGGTCCGCACGGGTTGAACGGCCCGTTGACAGGGTCTCATCAGACTATGATCTAGGTGCAGGGAATGCCTGCAGCATACTCCATACGTCAGGGATTGATGTATACCATATTACCCGGCTCCTCTCTGCCGGATTGCTTGGCAAAAAAAGGAGGATGGTTCCTACCCGGTGGGCCATAACTGCAGTGGACAATTCTGTATCTGCGGATCTTTCCAAAAGGATAAGGAATTATCCAAATCTTGGTGAAATTGAGGTCTTTTGTGCAGAACTTTTCGGAAACAAGATAGCATTCCTTTTATTTCCCGGAGACTGGCGGTTTGAGATGATAGAGATATGGGGGAAAAACAGTCTCTGGGGAAGGGACGGGGAATGTATCGTCACTGACGGAGAAGGGAAAAAGAAGACAGGATATTCTCCCATCACCGGGGCCTATTATTCGGCCAGGCTGGCAGTTGCCGAATACCTGCATAAGATCCGGCGTTGCGCCCGAATAGTGGTGATAAGAAGTATTTCCAGTGAATACTGGGCACCACTTGGAACGTGGGTGGTAAGGGAGGCCGCAAGATCGGCTGTTCGCTCCACACCGGGGAGGCCGGGCAGCCTGGAGGGGGCGGTCGCAGCAGCCTCACTCCATCTTGGAAGCAGCGCCTGGCTTGCGCACAGCCGGCTCATCCCGAGAATTAAAAGCCAGAAGACCCTAATGGACTTTCAATGAGAGTTTTCATCCTGATTGCTGCCTGAATCGTTCCGTTATACTCTCCAGGGTCTCCGTCTCATCAACGGACTTGTCGTCCCTCAACCTCACGAAACGGGGAAACCGGAGGGCAAACCCGCTCTCATAATTTATGCTCTTCTGGATCTCGGAATATCCCACTTCGAACACCAGGAAAGGTTCGAATCTAACCTCTTTTCCGGAACGGGATACAACATGGTCCTTCAAAAGGTCATATACCTCGCCCAGCTGCTCGTCGGAAAATCCCGTGGCCACTTTGCTCAGCGGGACCAGTTCTCCCTCTTCCTGGCATGCCAGAAGGAAAGAACCAAAAACATGTGCCCTTTTTCCTTCCCCCCAGTCAGCCCCGATGACAGCCAGGTCAAGAGTATCCACGGTAGGCTTGATCTTGATCCAGTTCTTCCCCCTGATACCAGGGGTATACGGTGAATCGGGAACCTTCAGCATGATCCCCTCATGTCCGGCGGTCAGGGCTTCCTGGTATATGTTCTCTATCACAGCCTGATCATCGCTGACAACCTGGGGGGCCAGGAAATCACTGACCGATTTTTCAAGATGTCTTCTTCGCTCATCAATTGGCAGATCGATGAGGGTATCTCCGTCAAGGTACAGGATGTCGAAGACATTGGGAATCATCCGGATCTCTTTGGCCATGGCAACGACCTCATGTTTTCTACGGAACCTCCGGAGTACGGTCTGGAATGGCATCGGTCTCCCGTCCTTGACGGCAATCACTTCGCCGTCCAGAATGACGTCGTGATCAGTCGCAGAATCAAGCATCCTGATGATATCCGGAAGGGCATCAGTTACGTTTTCCAGTTTTCGGGAATATATTCGGGATTCTGAACCTGATTTATGGTACTGGAACCTGGAGCCGTCATATTTATATTCGGCGGTCATAGCGCCATTATCCCGGATGGCTCTCTCAATAGTCCCCTGCTGGGCCAGCATCATCTTCACGGGATGGAAAAGCCGGATATGGACATCTCTGAGTGCGGCCTCGCCCTTTCTTGCCAGCAACCCCACTTCTCCGAGATCATTTAAAGCCTGGTATGCATGCTCAACCAGCGAGGAGTCTATAGAAAAAGCCCTGGCAATACCCTCACGCACATTCCCTTCTCCCACTCCGATCCGGAAGTCCTCCATAAGTAGACGGGCCAGGTACTTCCCCTCCAGGGGGCTTGCATTTGAGAGGAGGGAGCGAATAATATTCAATTTCACCTGCTGCGATGATTTGCCCTGTGCTTTTGCAATCTTTTCCAGGTCACGGTATACTGAAATCAGGGTCATTTCTTCGGCCTGCTCGAAGAGTGGTTTCTGGATGGTTGCTGTTTGCGTAGATCGAGCAGAAAAAGTTGCGCTTTTCCTTTTTTTGAGGATATTTTCGAAGGCTGTTCCTACATCGCCGGTCAGGTTAATATCGGTGATAATATCATTCCTGCTTGCATCAACAATCCCTGTCATCGAATCGTAGAGGAGACTCGGTCCTATGCCAAGTTTGAGGGGGCTCCAGTCAGGGAATATCCTCCCCATTATGAACCGTATGAAGATGGGGAGTTCGTCGTCATCCAGTGTGGGGAGAACCTTGCTGATTACGTCAATCATGTCAAGACGCCCGGATATTCCTTCCAGCTGTTGAGCACACCGGGCAAAATTTACAAAGAGCATGATGATCCTACTTGCCGGGAATGTTGACCGGAGAGCGGATAAGAGTTCTCATTTCCGGTAAAATGCGTTTCCGCGAGATATCCTCCCTGTGGAAGGTGTGAACTGCTTAAATAATTGCTAATGATTCTTATACTTTCTTATATTTTCACGGAGTAAGTACTTCCATGGAAGGGCAATGGCAACCCGATGCCATAACTGACCAGAAATTGAGCCAGGTCAGGAAGGATCTCTTTGAATATGTCGATAAGAATTCAAAAAAGATAGATTCCAATATCCCCGTTTTTTTCGGTCAGGTGGTGGACATACTGGAAAAAACCTTTCCAAACCTTCCCGATGCAGTCTATGACCGTTTTATAGATGATATTACGGTAAAAGTGCTTGAAATCAGCACACAGTCAACAGATGTGGAATACATTGAAAAACTGTTCAAGCATGCGGTCAGGAACAAGCGGAAGCAAGGGGCCCATGTGATCTTCGATATCGTGCTTGGGATAAAGATGATCGATAGCGGGAAATACACCGAGGCCATCGAGATCCTGAAAAAATACCGAACCACAGACGCAATTGTCTTTACCGCCATTGCGTACAGCTATTATGTCCTTTCAACAGGTGAGGTGACCCTTGATCAGAAAAGCCTCAAGGCAAAACCGAGTCAGATGGCCCTGAATGCCAGGGAACAGATGATTGAGCTGGCAAGGCTTAAACCGCCGGTAAACAGGCTGAAATTTCCCCAGGTCGTACAGGATCTAAAAATCAACAAGATATTCTGGTATATGCTCAAACTCGGCATTGAATGGTTCCCACACGAGCAGGAATTTATAAAAATCGGCCTTGATAAGGCCAAGAAGGATGGAAATCGTGATATGCGGGGAGAACTCCTAAAAATTGCTTCCGAGCGCTATTACAACGATATGTTCTTCCTGCGGGATCTCTATCACTTCAAGCTGGAAGCAAAAGACGCAGGAGGGGCTACCGCAGTAGTCAGGCAGATGATGCAGCAGCATCCCGACGAGTTAGAACCGATTTATTATGGTCTTCAGCTCTCGATAATCTCCTCGCAGAACTCGGCCTACCAGAAGTTCAGGGAATCCGCGATATCAAAGGGGATGCCTGCCCACCTGGTTCTCCTGCTTGACTTTGAATTCGTGGTCGTGAGCGGGCAGCAGAGTGAAGCGATGGCCTGCCTGGATGATATAAAGAAGAAACTCCATGCCAAAAACCACTATATAATCCTGATCGATTATGTGGTCAATGATATCTATTCAATGGACGAAAAACGTTCAAAAACAGCAAAAAAGACATTCCTGGACTCTATTGACCAATATTGTCTCAAAATCCTTAAAATGAGGGATTAAAGGATTTTTCTCCTAAATTCGTATCTCCTTTGGCCAACCGTTGGATGAACCGGGATTCTGGGCGACTGTGATGTGAACCTCGTCCAGGTACAATCCGACTCCCTCCAGCGCTGATTTCAGGGCCTTGTCGGGAGTGTTGTTCACCTCACTCAGGTGGGCCAGCATGACCTCCTGGACATCGGCACAGATCTCTTTTAAGAACCCGGCAGCATCGCGGTTCGAGAGGTGACCTCGACGGGACCTGATGCGCCTCTTCAGCATCTCAGGGTAAGGCCCGTCCCGAAGCATATCAGGGCAATGGTTGCTCTCCAGGATCACTCCGTCACACCTGCAGAGGATCTCCTTCATATGTGTTGTGACGATTCCTGTATCCGTACAGCACCCGATTGAGAGGTCATTTTCACTGATGCAAAAGCCGCACGGTTCCCTGGCATCGTGCGATGTCTCAAAAGCCTCGACAGTGAAGTCTCCGATCCGGCAGGGCTCATTGTATGCGAGCGGAGCCGCCTTGACCGGGGTCTTCGTGGTTTTCCGTTTCTGGAGAAATTCATACAGTGTCCCGCCGGTAGCATACACCGGGACTGAGAAATACCTGGCAACGGCATCCAGGCCGGAGATGTGATCGGTATGTTCGTGAGTGACGAGAATAGCAGAGATAAGGTCCTCCCGTCCCCCTGCTTCCCGAAGACGGCGCAAAAGTTCCCGTCTTGAAAGCCCGGCATCGATGAGGAGGGCGCCGCTGACTCCTTCAATATAGATACAATTCCCCTTGCTCCCGCTTGCCAGGGCAATACAATGCATTGCTTAATTGTATGACATTCATGTCTTATACAGGCGTCGATTGTGAAAGGAGAAGTCTTGCGGGAAGATGGATTATGTTGGCTTTTTTTCCATCACGTGGATAGCGCTCGCCTTGAAGGATAGAAATACGTCCTTCCCTTGTGCAAGTCCCATTTCATCATAGGACCGGCTGGTTATCACCGCAATCATTTTCAATCCGCAATCGACCCTGATCCTGACCATGGGGCCCATTGGAACCACCCGTGTAATGCGGCCGGAAAACTCATTTCTCACGCTGGTCTTGCCATCCTCAGCGGTTCCAATTGCTACATCCTCGGGTCGGATATATATGGTTACTCTGGTCCTGGGAGGAATGGGAGATATAGCTTCGATGCGGAGACCGTCAATGTCGATGGAGATCAGCCCCTCCTCATTTGCCTCAACGAAGCCCTCAATGATATTCTCGACGCCCACCATGTGTGCAACCTCCCTGGACATGGGATGGTAGAAGATCTCCCTGGATGAACCGACCTGGCCTAGTGTCCTGTTCAGGACCACGGCCATACGATGAGCCAGGCGCTGCCCCTGGACCATGTCGTGTGTGGAGAGGACTATCGTGGTGCCGAACCTGGTATTGATTGCGTTTATCAGGTTTTCCACCTTTTCTGTGGAGACCGGGTCCAGGTTGGCGGTTGGCTCGTCCAGCAGAAGGACTTCGGGGCGGGTGATAATGGCCCGGGCGATTGCTACCCTCTGCATCTCACCTCCCGAGAGGGTGGCAGCCTTCCGATGCTCTAATTCTTCCAGACCAACAAGTTCCAGCGCTTCGGGCACCCGTGACTTAGTCTCTTCAATAGTTGAATTCCGGAATCTTAATGGGGCGGCCACGTTGTGGAATACATCGCCCCGAAGTGCTGCGGGTTTCTGGAAGACCATGGACATCCGACGCCGTACCTGGAGGCGAACCTTTTCCGATTGAGATGTATCGATCCCGTCAAAGTAGATTTTGCCACGTGTTGGAAAATCGAGGAGGTTAATCAGGCGGAGTATGGTTGACTTTCCGGTTCCGCTGGGTCCGATGAAGGTGAATATTTCTCCCCGGTTTATTGTCAGGTTCACGTCCTGTAGCACCTCCTTCTCCCCGAAATTTTTGTAGATTTGCATCAGCTCAATCATTTTACCGCTCCTGTACGGTGAAGAGTATGGTGGTCACAATCAGTGCAATGAAGAGGAGTATGATTCCCAGGGCTATGGAAAGGGGGAGATTGCCCTGTGAAGTCTCGAGAGCGATGGCAGTGGTGAGCACCCGGGTATAGCCCCGAATATTTCCACCGATGATCATGGCCGCACCCACCTCGGAAATGGCACGTCCGAATCCGAGAATCACTCCGCCCAGGATGGCGAACCTGGCCTCCTTTATTATGGTGAGGATGGTCTGGAATTCCGTGGCTCCAAGAGAGACAATAGTGTCCTGGATGTTTTTCCTGACCCCTGAGAGAGCAATGAGGGTCATGCCGATCAATAAGGGGACGATCAGCACCATCTGGCCTATGACCATGCCCACAGGGGTAAACATGAGTCCCATGAAACCGAACGGGCCTGACCGGGAGATGAGCAGGAAGACAAAAAGCCCGGCGAGGACGGTTGGAAGGGCATAAAGTGCCTGGATGATAGTAATAAGTCCTTTTTTCCCTCCGAATTCCCTGAAATGAATTAATCCGCCGAGAGGGATAGCAACAAGTGAGGCGAGCAGGGTCGCGCTGAGGGAAATGGCCAGAGAGCGGGCAGTTATCTCCAGAACCTCGGGGTTTAAGGAGACAATAAGCTGGAAAGCCTGGACAAATCCTTCAATTACCTCATTCATGAATGTCACCTGTTTGAAGTTACTGTACCAAAATGACAGTGAGTAGCAATATTAGAAATCCCAGACTTCTTTTTGATTAAGATATAATGAATATTATCATTTAACGCGATTATTAAAGGAAAAGAATTAACCTATTGGTGTAACAGTTGATATACCAGATATTATTTTGAACCCATTTCGAAAATGTCCCTGCAGATCTCCGGTCCCAGGATGGAAAGGCCCTGGTTACGGTATTCGCGCCATAGTGTATCCAGGTATTTTCTGGTGCCTTTCGGGGTGGTAAATATCCCTATACGCTCCGCCCGTTTGACCAGTTCATCCTCCTCCATCATGGCAAAATAGGGAAGGACATAATAATGCGGTACCTTGAGAAACTCGGCAAGAGCCCTTGTAGTGGGAAACTTGATTTTTATGCCATTTTCAGAAAAATTGACGGTCAGCGATCGATCAATTGTAAGGTGAATTCGTATTGCGGCATCGAAGATGAGATCAACATTGAGCGCTGGCATGGATTATATACCAATTGTGTGGAATATGAGATAAAAAGATGGTCGCCCTGTCTCACCTGGATGATTCTTCTGTGAATGATAACGGATTGTTTTTTTGTGTTTAACGTTTCTTCTTCTGCTCGTCCGGTACCTCTTCCAGATAAACGACTTCTGCCCCGATATCCTTTGCAATCTGCTCTACCTCGAATTTCCTGAAATGGGTAAGTTCGATCTGCACCTGGCCGCCGGTCACTGCTACAATTCGATACATGGGCTGCCTGACGCCCTCGCCAACTTTCAGCCTTTCCCGGACATAGATTTTAATCATTTTTGCCACTTCCGTTCAACCTGATAAACAACCTTTTGGGATATAAATACTCTTATTCAATTGATATATCAATTGATATACCACTATAATCTGTTAGCTATTAATGGAAATAAAGCTATTGTCTTTTTGGATGAAGAGGGACAGGTTTGAACTGGATAATGAACTGAAGGGAGAATCTCTGGTCAGGAGGGGCCTCCTCCGTTCATATGAACATGTACCCCAGCTCGCACTCATGCCAGAATTGAATGTGGTGAAGCTGGGAGGACATGGCATCATCGATTACGGGAAGGACGTGGTCATGCCCCTTGTGCATGAGATCGGGGAACTCTCAAAAGAGCACCAGATACTTGTGGTAACCGGCGGAGGGGTGAGAGTCCGGCATATACTCGATGTGGGGATGAACCTGGGTATGCCCACCGGAGTACTGGCCGAACTGGCAGGAAAGATCAGCGAGCAGAATGCCATCATGATGTCCATTCTGCTCTCCCCTTACAGGGGAACCAGGATTCATACCCCCGATTTGCTGGAACTCCCCATGCTCCTCAATCTCGGCGTCCTTCCGGTCATTCACGGCACTCCCCCGTATGGCCTGTTTGAGCAACCGGCAGAGATCGGGTCAATTCCACCGCACCGCACAGATACGGGGGCATTTTTAGCTGCGGAGGTACTGGGAGCAAAAAGGCTGGTTCTGGTAAAGAATGTCGACGGTCTCTACACCAAAAACCCATTTAACCACCCTGATGCGGAACTGATTCCTGAAATCTCTGCACACGAACTAATCGAGATGGACATGCACGATATGGTGCTTGAACCAAAAGTGGTTGAATTCCTGCGTTACTCAAAGAACTTAAAATCGGTTCGTATCGTAAACGGCCATAAATCCGGAAATATAAAGAGAGCCCTGGAAGATGAAGACGTGGGAACCATAATCAGAGCATGAGTGCGTAGAAATCCTTCAATTTCGGGAAAAGCAAAAGGCTGTGAACCAGGTGGAAGACAATCAGTCACCCAGAATCCGGTTTGATCTCGCTGAATTGGCCGGTAGTATGGGGGATTTTGGCACCATCCTCCCCCTCGTACTGGCAGTAGCCCTGGTATCCGGTCTTGATATAGGATATATTTTCCTTTTTTTTGGTATCTGGTTCATAATAAGCGGGGTGATATACCGGCTTCCGGTGCCGGTGGAGCCGATGAAGGCTATTGCAGTCATTGCAATCGCCGAGGCACTCAGCCCGGATGAGATAGCGGCGGCAGGAATTCTCCTGGGTTTGATATTCTTATTTTTTAGCATCGGCGGGTGGATGAATGCCTTGAAAAAGTGGATGCCTGAAAGTGTTATCAGGGGAATCCAGCTTGGACTTGCACTCCTTCTTCTCAAGACCTCTGCAGGATTCCTCCTGGAAGATCCCCTGTATTTTGGGTTGGGGTTAGCCGTCATTCTGGTATTGTATTTTATTTCAAGATGGCGCGGGATTCCCGATGTCTCGTCACTTTTG
>Ga0307378_10003568_pt1 | contig 22767 bp, 16 predicted proteins | sample UN1MG_FD_202238 | JGI IMG/M metagenome (GOLD analysis project Ga0307378, IMG submission 202238) | Soil microbial communities from Risofladan, Vaasa, Finland - UN-1 | ecosystem: Environmental > Terrestrial > Soil > Coastal area > Acid sulfate soil | place: Finland: Risofladan, Vaasa | collected...
CTCTGCCATTCTGTTAATTTGCGGAGTTTTGACTCCCCGGTAGCCATAACATTCCAGATGGTCCGCACGAAGAGTATCGATTGTGAACATGATGATATTCATGTTTTCAATATCCACCGGCTTTAACAATGACTGAAAATATTTGGGGGCCGCCTGGACTGATTCCTTCTCTTTTACCGGTCGCAGAAGAAACCAGTAAATGCCGATAGCAACAATCACTAGAAAAAGCGATGCAATAACATAAGTTATTTTTTGTCTCACAAAAGCCTCCACTTTTTATAGATATACGATGGCATGAGGATTGTCAATTTCCTGGTCTAAGTCTTCGTTTGGATCCTGGCAGAATTTTACAAAATTCTACTTGGATTGTACTATATTCTCGTTCATTGTTTAAACTTAGTCATTTTCGAATTGAAAAATATCTCCTGGATTACTATCGAATCAAAAAATGAGAACATAAGGCACAAAACACGTTCTCCACGAGCTGAGGAAATTTAAAAAAGATAATTCGAGTATCCATGGGATATATTCTTAACAAGGAGGAAAACATGATCCTATTTATGGAATGGCGAGAAGTTAAAAGAATATTGTTTTACGTAACTTTCGCTCTCTGGATCTCAGTCACAATTGTCTTATCCGCATCTTATGCATTAGAAGCCCCTGCGGAACCCTCGCAACCTGTTTACGATTTCGTGATCGAGAATTCATGGCTCACCATGCCGGACGGCGTGCGGCTCTCTGTCACATTCTTCCGGCCGGCGCCTCGTTCCCCAGAGGAGAAGTTTCCTGTGCTCTTTGAATACCTGCCTTACAGAAAAGACGACACAGGCTCCATGCGCGCCAGCTCCAATTACGCGTATTTCATCCGCCGCGGGTATATCATGGCCAGAGTGGATATTCGTGGCACAGGTTCTTCGGAAGGCGCCGTTCCACCTCGGGAATACTCGGAGCAGGAACTCGACGATGCTGTCGTAATCATCGATCAGCTCTCGAAGCTTCCGGAGTCCAACGGACGCGTCGGCATGTGGGGAATCTCCTGGGGAGGCTTCAACTCCATCCAGGTGGCTATGCGTCAACCACCGGCCCTCAAGGCAATCCTGCCAACTGCAGCCACCGACGACCTTTTCCACGACGACGTCCACCACATGGACGGCGCCTTTCACATAGACCAATTCATGCCGGTTATGGACCACGGATACACACTGCCGCAGACGCCGGACTACAAGCTCGATGAGGCCTACTTCCGGGATCGATTCAACACCTATCCCTGGTTTTTGACCTACGCCAAGAATCAACTCGACGGGGAGTTCTGGAGGAAAAACTCGCTGCGCTGGCAGTATGACAAAATCCGTATTCCCTGCTATCTCATCGGCGGCCTTCTCGACGGCTACCGGGACAGCATTCCCCGCATGCTTGCAAACATGAAGGTTCCGATCAGAGCCGCCCTCGGACCATACAAGCATGATTGGCCGCATAACGGCGTCCCCGGGCCCAACTATGAGTGGCGGCATGAGGCTGTCCGCTGGTGGGATTACTGGCTCAAAGACAGGGACACGGGCATCATGGACGATGCTCCTCTGGCGCTTTTCATGCGTGAAGGGCTTGGCCCTGACATGGATCTCCAGACCACGCCCGGACACTGGATATGTGATGAGTGGCCCATCCCCGGGACGACATGGAAGAAGTTCTATCCCTCAAGAGACCGCCAGCTTACGACTAGCCTGGGGGAGGAGACGGTTGAGAAGCTTCGCTATGTCCCGAGCTATGGCGTCCAGACGGGTCTCTGGTGGGGAGAGCCGACAGGCGACATCCGGCCGGATGATGCCGGAGCACTGGTCTATGACAGCCCTGTACTTACCGAGAGTTTTGAAATTGCCGGGTTTCCTAAAGTGCATCTGCGTGTATCGGCCGATGCACCTTTAGCCCACTGGGTGGCGAGACTGGAGGATGTTCAGCCTGACGGCACAATCTCCTTGGTGACCGGTATGCTCCTCAACGGCTCCCAGCGAAACTCCCGGCTCAAGCCGGAAGCCCTCGTTCCCGGCGAAGTATATAATCTTGAGTTCGAGATGCATTTTACGACCTGGACGTTCAAGCCGGGCCATCGGATTCGTGTCGCAGTGTCCAATGCGCTGTTTCCGATGATCTGGCCTACACCGTATCCCATGACAACGGAACTTTACTTGGGTGCCGAGAAAACGTGTGTGGAATTGCCTGTGATTCCATCTGTGAAATATCAAGTGCCTGCTTTTTTGCCTCCGGAGCCTCCGGAAGAGAGACCCGAATCTCGGTGGATCGTCAGTGAAAGTTATCCTTGGCCCCGGGGTTTCTATGAGTGGAAGCGCGACCTTTGGAGCACGAAGACGAGTGTAGAATGGAAAGGTTATAGCAATTCGGAAAGCGACGACCAGCGCTACTACGATTATGAGCGAAACTACTATGAAACCAATGATGTGAATCCGGCCGAATCACAGTTCAGTGGTGAGGCGGGTCGCCGGATGGAGCTTAACGGCCGCAAACTCCACATACGCACCACACTCGATGTCTCTTCCGACGAGAAAAACTTTTATGTGACCATAGTCCGGTATGTTTACGAGAACGATTCTCTCGTGCGCCAGCGTGAATGGAAAGAAACGATTCCTAGGATGTTCAATTGAGAACCTTTATCGTATCTCGAGGAGCATTGCCTTTGACATTTATACTTCTATGCCATATAACACAATTTCTTGTGGTCAGGATATAATCTAAAAGGAGATTATCCATGCCAAAACAAACAACAATAGATAGCACTCAAGAAGGTTTCAGCTTTCCTCGTCTTTCGGAAAAACAATGCCGTACAATACACGAAGCATGCCTGGATATACTGGAGCGAATCGGCGTCCGCTTGGAGCTTCATGAGGCCGTGGATCTGCTCAAGAAGGCCGGTGCAAAAGTCATAGACGACAACGTGGTTCGTATTCCTCCGAGACTGGTAGAGAGAGCCCTCACCACGACACCCAGGCGAGTAACCCTGTACGACCGAAACGGAAGCCCGGCCATGGAAGTGGAGGGCCATCGCTGTTTCTACGGTCCCGGTTCAGATTGTTTGAACATCATCGACCACCGCGGCGGAAAACGCCGTGATCCGGTGATCCAGGACGTTATCGAAGGAGCGATCCTATGTGATTATTTGAAAAATATCGATTTTGTGATGTCCATGGTGCTTCCCAAAGATGTGAACCAGACTACAGCAGACCGGTATCAAATGGAGGCCATGCTCAATCATACCACAAAGCCCATAATCTATGTCACCTATGAGTTGGGGGGGTGCCTGGATGCCGTGCAAATGGCCGAAGAAGTCGCGGGAGGGCCTGAGGCCTTGAGGCAGAAACCCATGGTTGCCTGCTATATCAATGCGGTTTCAGGTTTGTTGCACAACAAAGAAGCACTGGAGAAACTGCTATATCTGGCATCAAAAAACCTTCCATGCCTCTATCTCCCTTCTTCCACAGCGGCAGTGACAAGTCCTGTTACGCCCGCTGCCAATGTGGTCCTGGATTACTCAGGTGTCCTTGCCGGCCTGGTGCTCTCTCAATTGAAAAGGGAGGGTGCTCCTGTTATCGTTTCCGGAATGCCGCCAGGAGGGACGTTCGATATGCGCACTCTTGTGACCTCATACTGTGAGCCTGAGCGCACAATCATGCAAGCCGTCTCTCATTTTTACAATCTTCCCATGTTCTCCATAGCCGGAGCTACCGAGGCAAAAACGGTGGATTCTCAGGCGGCCGCGGAGGCGGCAATGGGTCTTGTGGTCGAAACGCTAGCCGGAGGAAACATCATTCATGATCTGGGATACATGGAGTCGGGGCTCACCTACTCTTTCGTTCAGTTGACCCTCTGTGATGAGATCGTCAGTTGGATCAAAGGCTTTCTCAGGAAATTTGAGGTGAACGATGAAACCCTGGCCCTGGATGTCATCGCTGAAGCCGGCCCTGGCGGTCAGTATTTGAAGACCAAACACACACTTAAGCATTATAGAGAACGCTGGTATCCAAGTTTTTTCGAGCGCATGAACTATGAAACTTGGCTCGATAAGGGTGGAAAGAATTTTTCTGAACGCGCTTCAGAAAAAATCGAGACGATCCTTGCTGGTCATAAAACAGAACCATTGAACCCGGATGTTAAAAAAAGACTCAGTGAGATTGTCGGGAAAGCTGAGAGGAAATAAACTTCTCTGAAACTGCCTCCACACTGTTATTTTTGCTTGAACTTTTGTATCATGAGTTTTAAGAGAATTCCTTGGCTAGGATGCTTTCAGGAGCTATGATTAAGACATGAGAACGAGAAACGCTGTAATCCTTATCATTCTTTTATTCCTTCATTCTCCTTTAACAATTGCCCAGAAAAATTCCTCTGAAGATCTTCCTCCCAGCTTCAGAAAATGGCTTGAAGAGGAAGTTGTCTATATCATCACGTCCCTTGAAAAAGATGTTTTTCTGCAGCTTGACTCTGATAGAGAGCGCGAACTTTTTATCGAAGCGTTTTGGAAGCAGAGGGATCCCACTCCGGGCACACCTAATAATGAGTTTAGGGAAGAACACTACAAGCGGATCCAGCATGCCAACTATACATTCGGAAGATCCGCCCCCATTCCAGGGTGGAAAACCGATCGCGGTCGTTTTTATATTCTTCTCGGGGAGCCCAATGATATCGAAAGGTTTTCAGGAGAAACAGAAATCTACAATTTAGAGATCTGGTTTTACCAAGGCCTAACCAAATATGGACTGCCAGCAGGTTTTCATCTCGTTTTTTACCAAAAAGGAGGGTCGGGAGACTATGTCCTCTACAGTCCTGTATCGGACGGCCCACAGGCCCTGTTGACCTCTTATTTCGGAGACCAAGCCGATTACCTCCAGGCTTTCAGAAAGTTGAAGCAAGTCAGTCCCAACCTGGCTCAAGTCTCGCTCTCCCTCATTCCGGGAGAGTCGTCACGTTTTGGTCGGCCATCTCTGGCCTCAGATATCCTCCTTAATAGCATACAGTCGCTTCCGGAAAAAGAGGTCAAGGATATATACGCTCAAAAATTTTTGATGTACAAAGATATCGTAGAGGTGGAGTACACGGCCAACTACATACCCAGTGATTCCATTGTTCGCGTGCTTAAGGATGACTCAGGCCATTATTTCGTCCACTACTCCATAGAGCTTGAAAAATTTTCCGTTCACGAGTATGAAGACAAGTACACCACCAGCCTGAAGATCAACGGCCAGATCACGGATTTGGAGGGAAAAACAATCTATCAGTACGAGGCATCCATTCCCATCGAGCTCACCGAAGATCAATTGCGCGGTATCACTTACAAGCCTTTTGACCTATACGACATGTTCCCCCTGGTTCCCGGATCCTTCAAATTCTCTGTGCTTCTTAAGAACGAAGCCTCTCAGGAATTCACTTCTTTAGAAAGAGATATCGTTATTCCCGAGGGAGAATCCGGTCCTCGGTTGAGCGAACTCCTGTTAGGTTATAAAACAGAAACGAACACATCCCCGAATCTCAAGCCATTCAAACTGGGAGATCGCCAAGTGTTGTCCCAACCAAATCAGACCTTTCTCGTGAAGGATCAAATTTTTTTATTCTTCCAGATCCTCGGTGCAAGTCCAGAATTAAGGACCACCGGCAGCCTCTTTTACGAGATTTTCAAGCAGGAGAAGCCCGTCCTTTCCTATACGAAAAAAGTCGGCGATTACAGGACAGAATTGAGCATTAGCGAAGAATTTCCCCTTGAGAATCTTTCTCCCGGGACGTATTGGTTGGTTGTGACATTAAAGAATGGCGATCAAATTCTAGAAACGAAAAGAGCGTATTTCGATATAACACCGGTTGCAAATTTTCCAAGACCCTGGGTGTTTTCAAAAACTCTCCGCCCGTCCTCTCATCCTTACCATGCCTCTGTTATCGGCAGACAGTATTACAGCCAAGGGAAAACCGAAAAAGCTCTTGCATATCTGGAGAGAGCCTTCTACAGCGAGCCAAATTCACAGGAAAACGCCATTGCGCTAGCCCGCGTCTATTTGAGTCTTGGTCAACCCGGAAAAGCAAAGACAACACTGCTCCCTTTCCGAAATTCAGCCGAGGTACGATACGAACTGTATCTTTTTTTAGGTCAAGCTCACCAAACACTCGGAGAATTCGACCTCGCCATCCCCGTGTTCGATGAAGCCATCACCCATCACGGCATGAACATCGCCATCCTCAATGCCCTCGGAGAGTGCCATTACAGAGTGGGAAATAAAGAGGAAGCTCTCACTGTGTGGAGCAAATCTCTGGAAATAAACCCGGATCAACAGGAGCTCAAGGCAAAAGTCGAGTCATTAAGGAAAAATCCTTAATTTCCGGGTACCGCGTAAATTTATCCCAATCTTCGTCTGAAGAGCTTAACCAGATCAGGTTTGGAGACCTTCCCCATCGCATTTTTTGGCATCTCATCCAAGATGAGAATGCTTTTTGGAATTTTATATACGGCCAATCGTTCCTTTGCCCATGTACGGAGTGAGCTCAAATTCAAAGTTCGTCTGCTCTTGAGCACTAAAGCCGCACACACACGTTCCTTCCCCTATTCTTCGTTCTCATCAATTTTGCCGTGTTTGTGAACACGATTTGGGCCCAGCCCTTCCAATCCCTGTCATTATTGTGCCAGAAAATAAAGAAGCGCAACTACGAAGCCACATTCCTAGGGCAGCCTATGAGGTTTACGCTTTTTTTAAAGCTTTGACGATCTTTTCCGGCGTCACAGGCAACTCGAAAATCCTAACTCCAAGTGCGTCACATACAGCATTAACTATTGCCGGTGCAATAGATACCATGGATGGCTCGCCTACTCCTTTAGCGCCATACGGACCAACTCCATCTCTCGATTCGAGCATAATGCATTCAACATCCACGACATCTAGAGATGTGGGAATGAGATACTCTGAAAATGAAGGCGTTAGAGTAACACCATTTTTAAGTATGACATCTTCCATAAGAGCATACCCCATACCTTGGATGGCCCCACCTTCGAGCTGCCCCTCCACACTGAGAGGATTGATAGCCTTCCCCACGTCAAGACAGGCTATTAGTCTGAGGAGCTGAACCTTGCCGGTTTCAGCATCAACAGCAACCTCAACAGCATGGGTACCAAATGTGAAATCCGGAAAAACCTGCCCTTGACCCTTTTTAAAGTCGATCAGCTCTCTGAAAGGGGCATTGAACTGTGCTACCTTGTAAAGAGGGATTCCGTCTGAAGCGCAGGCTCTGACCAAGTTTTTCAACGAGATTGTCTTGCCTGGTTTTCTCCTTAACAAAACTTTTCTATCCTTGAGGTCCAGATCATCAATCACCACATCAAGCATCTGAGCCGCCTTCTCAAGAAGTCTTTTCTTCACTTCCTTAGCCGCCATCAGGGTGGCATTGCCCGACATATAAAGCTGGCGAGTCGCTGTTGTCGTTCCTGCAAGAGGAGTCAACGCTGTATCCGCTATATAAACTCGGACATCATCCATCGGAACACCCAGCTCCTCGGCCGCGATCTGTGCTAATGAAGAGGCCTGTCCCCCTCCAAGATCTTGCACTCCGCATCTCACCGTAACGCTTCCATCCATCTCGATTCCAACATACGACCGTGATGTGTCATGGAGAAAAACCATCCGTCCGTAACTGGTCATGGCAGAGGCAATGCCATGCCCAATCTTTTCTGCTGGTGATCTAGGCCTTCTTTTTTTTCCTAAGGCCTCGAGTGCCTTCTCGGCTGTCTCAGGAAGCGCAACATAATGATCCAACACACGTCCCGTTGCTAACGCTTTGCCCTTTCTCAAATAATTTCTTGTCCGAATCTCAAGGGGCGATAGATTGAGGAGTCGAGCCAACTCATCCATTTGGGATTCGTAGGCAAAACATACCTGAGGCACACCAAATCCCCTAAACGCACTCGAAAATGTGTTATTGGTCAGAACTGTACAGGAATCAACTTTTACATGAGGAATGTCATACGGCCCTGTGGCCCCTACTGTAGAATAGAGCAGCACCCAAGGGCTCAGATAGACGTATCCTCCGGCATCGGAGATCAATTCCGCCTCCAACGCCATTATTTTCCCATCCTTGGTAGCTCCCGTGCGATATTTCATGATGTAGGGATGACGTTTGCTGTGAGAGAGTACTGATTCTTCCCGAGTAAACGTGAGTTTCACAGGTTTCTTGGTTTTCCAGGCAAGCAGGGCAAGATAAGTTTCTACTGTAATATCTTCCTTACCACCAAACCCTCCACCAATCATAGTGCCAATAACCCTCACCTTGTTGTGAGGAAAGCCTAACACATCAGCGATCTCTCTAAAGTGTTCGATAACCTGTGTCGATGCTTGAATGTTGATAATCCCGTCCTCACCTGTCCAAGCCACTCCGGATTCAGGTTCAATGTATGCATGATCTACAAATGGAACGCGATACGTGTTTTCGACTATAACATCGGAGAGGGAAAATCCTTTTTTCACATCACCCTTTCTCACTTTATAATTGCAAATAACGTTACTTTTCCCCTCACCTACTTGATATGCACCTGGTTTCATCGCTTCGATCGGGTCGAAGACTCCAGGTAGAGGGTCATAATTAGCCCGAATCAATTTCACCGCCTTTTCGGCTATCGCTATTGTTTCTGCTGCTACCAATGCAATTGCTTCCCCTTTAAATCTGACTTTTTTGTCTGCGAGAACCCTGTAAAGACCTTCAAAGCCACCCACACTATGAGTTTGGCCAAAGCGAGTGATGGTTTCATTATTGGGGACATCTTTGGCGGTCAATACGGCTCTAACCCCCGGCAGCTTCTCTGCCTTTTTTGTGTCAATGGACAGAATATTTGCTGCTGCATATTCGCTTCTTAAGACTTTCGCGTAAAGCATGCCGAGAATAGAGAGGTCGTCCGCGTATTTTGTATATCCAAAGGCCTTATCCCGCGCATCATGCCTGGGTTGGGGCTTGCCTACACTTTTAAAGCTTTTCTTATGAGGGGTCTCGATTTTTTTTGTATCTGACATGATGGACTCCGTCAATATTATGGTTTGGACTCAAATGCAACATCTTGGATAGCATCAATGATTTTCTTGTACCCTGTACATCGGCAGAGATTACCAGAAATGGCATCCCTGATTTGTTCTCGACTGGGTCTTAAATTTGTATCTAAGAGCGCCTTTGCAGATACGATCATTCCAGCTGTACAAAATCCGCACTGAATGGCCCCTTTCTCAATAAAGCTTTTTTGGAGAGGGTGGGGATTTTCATCGTTTCCTATGCCCTTGATGGTCGTGATTTCCTTACCATCTGCTTGCAATGTTAGGGTGAGACAGGAATTTACTGCTACACCATCAAGCAGGACGGCACAGGATCCGCAGTCACCCTTGCCACAACCGTTTTTTACTTCTGTGGCTCCTAGTTTGTCTCGGAGCGTTTCAAGAAGTGTCTCTTGAGCAGCGACATCTATTTTTATCGATTCTCCATTTAAAATTATATGGATGGAATAGGTCTTCATTTTTTCCCTCTCTCTAAGGCTTGCTGAATAGCTCTTTTTAACAATACTGATGTTTCATATTTCCGATATTCAGCCGAGGCTCTGATGTCGCTAATCGGTGAGATTTCTTTTTCAATTAAAACAGCGATCTCATGGATATTTTTTATGCTCATCTCCCTTCCCTCAAGCTCTTTCTCCACACGATATGACCGAACTGGTGTGGGCGCTACAGCTCCGAGTGCAATTCTAGCTTTCTGACAAACATTGTTTTCTACTTGAAGCATAACAGCTAAACTCACTATGGATATCGCCATTGAGTCCCTCAATCCCAGTTTGATATAGCTCCCATGGGCTGATTCTTTTGGCTTCAAAAATGTTATCTTTGTTATTATCTCATCCTTCGCCAAAACTGTTTTATTTGGTCCGAGGAAAAACTTATCCAGAGAAATTTTTCTGCCGCTTTCTTGGCCACACTTCGTGTGAATAAGGGCCTCTAATGCCAATAATGGAGGAGCCATATCTGCCGCTGGGGAAGCATCGGCAAGATTCCCCCCTAGAGTAGCTCGATTCCGCGTTAAGGTGTTTCCCAGCTGATGAGCTGCAGAGGACAGGATTGGTGCCACTCTACGGATGACATCGGATTTTACAATCTCCGAAATAGTTGTAAGAGCTCCTATTGAAATAGTTCTGTTCGTTTCTTTTATATAGTACAGGCTTTTGAGGACACTCAGATCAACGATTAACTTCGGGGATAACGTCTCCGCGCGAATGTCAGGAATGACGTTCGTACCTCCAGCTATGAATTTTATGAGCCCTTTTGTTTTTTCAATGGCATTGAAGGCATCCCTTAAATTCCTAGGTCTCAGATAGTCCATTCCCTCCATTTGAAGCCTCCTTCTTGCCGATTATTGCTGTCTTTATTAACAGTTGATAAATTTTTATCCTGCTATTTGCTACAGCTTTTGATGGCTCTAACAATGCTTACATATCCCGTGCATCGGCAGAGATTTCCCTTGATGTGTTCTCGAATTTCTGTTTCAGAAGGATTAGGATTTTTGTTTAATAAATCTTTTGCCATCAACACTAATCCAGGCGTACAAAAACCACATTGAATGGCACCAAAGTCGAGGAATGCTTCTTGAACAGATTCGAGTGTTCCATCCGGTGCAGACAATCCTTCTATTGTCACGATGTCTGCTCCTTCTGCTGCGACAGCCAAGAAAATACAACTCAATATGGGTTCTCCATTCACAAGAACTGTACAGGACCCACACTGACCAGTGCCACAACTGTATTTAGTACCAGTCAATCCCAGTTCATCTCTCAGAACATGGAGCAAAAGCGTATTGGTTTCCACCAGGACTTCATGTGGCTCACCGTTGACTGTAAAGTTCACCACCTTTTTATTCATTCTCCCTCTCCGGCTCTTTTCCATGCCATCCAGAATACATCTTTGAACAAAACAGCAGCGACCTGCCTTCGATAATCAGCAGTGGATCGAATGTCTGTGATTGGCTTGATCCCCTCAGAGACCTTACGCCCCACTTCATCAAGGAGAGAAGAATCAACGTGTTTCCCTCCAATGGTTTTATTCGCATCTTTAAGCTTCAAGGGAACAGGCGCTACAGCACCCAAAACAATTTGGCAAGACGTGCAGATTTCGCCCTGCCTCTCCACAGCGACAGCACAGCTGATCTTTGAAATATCTGCACCAACGCGTGTAATTTTTAAAAAAGCGCTCCCAGTTCCTTTTTGGATTGAAGGAATTTGTATTTCAGTCATGATTTCGTTAGGGGCTAGAGCTGTTACATTTACACCTTTAAAAAAATCTTCAAGGTCAAGAGTTCTTTCTCTCCCCAGGCAGGCCAATTTTACCCTGCCATTTAACGCCAAAATTGCAGGTGCAGAATCTGCAGCCGGTGAGGCTGTACACAGGTTTCCCCCGATAGTTCCCATGTTCCGAACCTGGATCTTCCCCAATGAATGACTCGCTTCATAAAGCGCAGTATACTTGTCATTCTTTGCACAAAAGTCTACGATTTCGTTCCACTTAGTGGCAGCGCCTATTCGAAGCCAATCCTTTTCTTTCTTGATAAACTGCATCTCGGGGATCTTCATTATGTTGATGAGATACTTTGGAGATATCACTTCTTGCTTCATCTGAACTAAAAGATCCGTTCCCCCTGCAATTACCTTTGCCTCCGGGCCATATTGGACAATCAATTGCAGCGCTTCCTGAAGACTTTTAGGGACAAAATACTCAAATTCAGGTTTTAAGATCCTCGTATTCACCGCCATTATTTTCCTTATTGCTTGTCATCCTTTTCTTTCAGTTTTGCCAAGACTTTCTCCGGAAGTATAGGAGCCTCGAAGAACCGTATCCCGATAGCGTTATAGACAGCATTCGCCACCGCTCCTGCAGTACAATTATTGGCCGCCTCACCAACTCCCTTCGCACCCAATGGACCAGATGGTTCAAAGGTCGTGGCGAAAAATGTAGAAATATTATCCACCGTAGGCATATCCGTAGAAGTGTATATTTTGTAATCTGTCATGCTGGCTCCGCAAGTCAATGCTCCACTTTCCGGATCATAATCGGTGTCCTCTAGAAGCGCTAATCCGATCCCCCTACAAAGTCCTCCTTCTAGCTGCCCTGCAGCAAGATCAGGATTTATTACAGTCCCTGCATCCACGGCAGCAACAGCCTTAACAGGCTTGATCTGTCCTGTTTCTGTGTCTACTTCAACTTCGATAAAGTTGGTGACAAAACAAGGTGGGCAGTTCACCTGCCTGTGACTTACAACAGAAATTGCTGTCCCCCATCCTTTTATCTGTGCTGTTTTTGCCACTTCACCGACTGTTATGGATTTCCCCGACACCCCTTCCAGGTATATGATACCTTGGCCCATATCTTCATCTGGTCGAATCTTCAATGCTTCAGGATTAACCTCTATTATTCGTGAAGCAAATTCCAACAGTTTGCTTTTTGCATCCTTTGCAGCTCTTTGAGCGCTAGCTCCACCACAGTAGACTCCTCTGGTGGCATGAGTGCAGACATCATAACCCGTTGAGCGCGTATCTGCTGGCGAAATTTCTACCTTGCTTAGAGGTACACCCGTTTCTTCAGCGACAATCTTTGCGATTGCCTCAAGAGTCCCCCCGCCATGACACATGAGTGCTGTTAAACAATCAACTGATCCGTCCTCATTGAATTTGACCATGGCTGTAGAATAGTCTATAACCTCTCCGGGCATCGCGGCACCAGTTCCCGAAGTATGAAAACTCCTGCCTACTCCAAGACCTCTACGGAACCGTCCTGTCTTCTCTTGGGGTTTCGTTCGCTTGTTCCAGTCACTCAATTCTCTTCCCTTTATCAACATCTCCTCTACTCCACAGCTTTGGATAATGGAACGCACAGTGGGGCCCTGACCCCAAAAAGTCTCTCCCAACCCAACATAATTCTTCAGGCGCATCTCAATAGGATCGATGTCAATCTGTTCTGCAATCATGTCAATCATGGATTCAACAGCAAAAGATACCTGAGGATTCCCATAACCCTGCATCGCACATGCGGGAGTCTTATTGGTGTATACAGCCGTCCCCTCAAATTCCATATGAGGCATTCGATAGAGAGAAACAAACCATCCGGCCATACATCCTAAAAGTGGGTAGGCTTGAATGTTATGAGCCCCTATGTCGACAATTGTTTTCATAGCACCCGCTGTGATTGTGCCATCCCGCTTGACGCCGTATTTGAGTCTGATAATAGTGGGATACTTGCAGTGGTCATACATATCCTCTTCTCTAGTCAACACCAGTTTTACAGGCTTTCCAGCCTTAAGAGCAAGCGCAACACAGAGGACAGTCGGGGTGTTCATTTGGATGCTGGATCCAAAAGTACCTCCAATAGGAACCCTGTGGATATTGATCTTACTTAGAGGTATATCAAAAATTCTGCCAAGGAGTTGCCTAACATTATGGATGGATTGTGCTGTTGGCCAGACAGTGATCCCCCCATCGGGTTCAGGCCGACATACAATGGCTTTAGTTTCCATCTGGTGATGATACAATCGACCTGTTTTAAATTCATTTTCTACAACAAGATCAGCGTCTTTAAAGCCTTTTTCTATGTCTCCTTCGCAGACCTCCCTATGGCAGGCAATGTTTCTTTTTATGGGTAGGGTTACATCGCCCAGTTTAACATTTTTGTATAATGCGGGTGCGTCAGGTTCCATGGCCTGGAATGGATCAAGCACAGCAGGAAGCTGCTCATAATCCACAACTATCTGCTCGAGTGCTTTCTCTGCTAATGCCTCTGTCTTGGCTGCAACTGCTGCAATCCCCTCTCCAATATGTCGTGCTTTATCCGGCAAAACAGTCCGGTCACGATAGGTTTTCTCAGGAATGCTAACCTGGCGCTCATTATAACGAATCTTGGGAACATCTGCAGGGGTAATACAGACTGCGCCCATTGCTTCGGCTTTTGCTGTTTCGATTGATACAATCCGTGCATGGGGATAAGGGCTCCTGAGCACACGAGCATGAAGCATGTTGGGGAGTGTTATGTCTGATGAATATATTTCCTTTCCCGTAACTCTGAAAATGCCATCCTTACGCCGTGTAATCTTCCCTGCAGTAAAAAGTTTCATGTTTTCCATTTTAAGTACCCATCTATAGGTCGGCTTTACCAAATAGGAGGGCTGAAAACAAAAAGGACTTCAGCTGTTTCTTTCGAATTGTTTACCCAACTATGGGGAAGCGCTCCGTTAAAGCTCAGACTATCCCCTTCAGCCAGGTGGATTTTCTTGTCGCTGTATGTAAAGTCAATCTCACCCTTCATAATAAGGACAAATTCCTCGGTGCCTATCGGATGAGAAATACTATCGGACCTGCCTCCAGGTTTTATAATACTTATCAAGGGCTCCATCTTTTTTGTTGATACTCTCGACACTAAAACCTGACTTGTTACTTTTCCATCTGGGTACTTGATTATCTTTCGATTCGATTTACATACATATCCATCGATTTGATCATGATTTGGATCTTCAGAAAATAGATCTACAACAGGGATCTTTAATGCAAAAGCAAGCTTCCCTACCATTGAAAGGGAGGGAGCTGTGAGACCATTTTCAACTTGAGAGATGTATGAAGGTGTACACCCGGCGTCTTCTGCAAGTTGCCTTAAAGTAAGCCCTCTTTCTTGCCTAAACTTGAAAATTCTTTCCTGTACATTTTTTTGTATTTGTGCTTTTTTCATGATTTTATTATTATAACTTTAATAGTTTTACTTATATTTAACATTATGGGAGCCTCCTGTTTTTGTCAAGAAAAAATTTAGTTTAAACAACACAAGACTCCGCCCTGGGTTAGCTCGCTTTTAAAACTCTTAAAAATTACCAAATATTTATCTATTATGATCCTGATAAGAAATTGTGAGCTACACTGAAACTCAATACAAACGCGCTAAAATTAAAGGAATCAAAGATTCCAAATAGTCTGCTTTTATTCCTTTTTCGACTGCTGATCCTAAATCTTTTCTAGAACGTCAAAATCAGCCAAAACAGAAGCCAAGAAGGCTTTGCGCACGTGAAGCAGATTTTCTGCTTGATCATAGACGAGGGAATTTGGCCCATCAGCAATGCTATCATCAACTTCATTACCCCTGTCAAAGGGCATCACATGGATAAAATGTGCATTGTTCGTTCGTGCGAGCAATGCCTCAGTCAATCTCCAGTCTTTGAACTGAGCTGCAATTCGCAGTTCTTCCTCCTGAGGATGAACATAGAAGTTAGGCGATACCCAAGTCCGTGGAAAAATAAAATCCGCACCCTCTGCAGAACCCTTAAGATCATGAGATATCTTGAATCTCTGACCATTCTTGGCACATTCTTCTCTAATCAGAGATTCTGTCTGAGGGTCAAGATCATAACCCTCAGGGTAGGCCACAGTCACATCCATCCCGTAGGTGGCAGCAATGAGCGCATCAGCTTGAATTGATGTGTAATGTCGAATAATGGGCGAATATGCCCAGTGAGCCACTAGTTTTTTCCCTTTGAGATTCCCTGCACTTTCTTTCATGACCATAATATCGGCCAATGCCTGTGTAGGATGTTGCATATCACAAGCAAGATTGATGACTGGATTATCTGAAAACTCAGCATATTTTTCTGTGATCGCGTCGCCAAGGCCCGGTCTAAGGACTCCATTCTTATCTGCAATTGGGCCACTCAAACGAATACCTACACAGTCAACATATCTGTCAGTAACTTTGGCTGTGTCCTTTAAGGATTCCCCCACTCCGGGTTTGTCTTCAAGGCTCAATCGAAGACCCCCAGGCTCGGGGACTTGAACCATGCCACCCAACTGTTCCATCGCAGCCGTAAATGAAATCCTTGTTCGCGTTGAGCTGCGGAAAAAAAGCAACAGCAGCGTTTTTCCTTTAAGAACCTCAAGAGACTTGGCGACCTCTCCCCTTGATTTTAACTTAAATGCCAAATCTAATACTTGGTCAAGCTCCTCTTTGGTCCATTCATTGGTCGTAAGAACATCTCTTCCTTTTAGATCGATCATAGCTCACTCCTTTCTTCCCATATTTAATGTTTTTGGCTTAAAGATTTTGTTTAAACTTATTGCTCGGAATAAATTCGCCATGTGCTTGATCCGCTTTCAATTTACCCTCTTCCACCAGTATTTTACCGCGTTGTATGACCAAAATTGGGGCACCCTTGTTCACTCTCCCCTCATACATACTATAGTCAACATGGAGGTACTGATTTTTTCCCTCGATGGTATAAGATTTCTCAGGGTCAAAGATCACAATGTCAGCGTCAGAACCCCTCTCTAGAATGCCTTTTCTAGGATAAAGCCCGAAGATTTTTGCAGGATTCTCACTCATCAACTCTACTAAACGAGAAAGAGTTATTCCTCTTTTATTAATCCCCTCATCATAAGCCACAGTGAACATCGTGTCCAATCCGGGAATCCCGTAAGGGCTCCTCCAGATATTGTCCCATAGAGGCTCCTTATTTTTGACGAGATGGCCGGCTGCATCCGAGGCGATAACATCAATCAATTTTTCATCAACCGCTCTCCAGATTTCCTCAACATCTTCCTTTTTTCTCAGGGGCGGAGCCATTTTGGCAAGAGAACCCCTTTTTTTCATCTCCTCATCCGTGAGGGTCAAATAGTGTGGACATGTCTCAGTGAAGAAATCAGGTTCACCCCATCTCTTAAAGAGTTTTATTACTTCCAAGGACTCTTTCGCGCTGACATGAGGGAGATAAAGAGGGCATTTCATAGTTTTAGCTGAGGTCACGCCCATTTCGACGACCTTTGGAATCATTGTTTCTATTTGTTCCATATCATCCCGAGTCAGGGAACAATGAATGCCAAAGTCAATCAGAGAATTTTTCTCTCCTTCCTCTATAAAATCCTTAACTGCGTCTAGAATGGTTCCTGTTTTTCCCCAAGCTTTAACAGCACCTATATAGGGGATGAGAGTTGTGATTCCCCCACATACCGCAGCTTTAGAGAGAGTATCAATATTGTCGGCATACACGGGGTGGAGGTGTGCATCAATTATTCCGGGCAGCACAAATTTTTCAGAGGCATCGATGACCTTCAAGGCCCGCCTCGGACTCCCGCAGGATTCGATACTATCGATCAAGGCGTCTTTTATAAAAATATCGGCTTTCCTCGTCTCCCGGCTATTCACAAAAATGCCGTTTTTAATTGCAATATCAGCAGTTTTATTTTCCATTCTTTGATTCCAAAAGATTAATTTAAAGTTTATTCAAGGAGTTCGCCGATTGTTCGAGCGACTATGGAGTTGGAGAGAATCACGGGTTTCCCGGTCAACCTCCTCACTTCTTTTGCGATTTCCCTCGTGAATCCCATGCAGTACATCACGATCAAATCACAATTGGCATCCTTGATATCTTTAATGGCATGGGATAATTGAGATAAATCACCGTAGGGTGATATATCTGTTACGGTGATCTGAGGCGTGAGAAGGGAAAAATTATCACGGGCCCAGTCCTCTTGCTCTGGTAGGGGAATTATAATTCCCAGATGATGTGTTCTACCGATCAAGCTTTCTACACATCGATCAACAATCCTCTGTGGGTAAAGTATCAAACAATCGGACTCAAAATAAGGGAATGAACCAACACATAGAAGCAACATAATTGAAACGTTATTCTCATTGAGTTCATGGATTGACTGCTGAATCAGAGGGATGATCTTTTCTTTAGCAATTATGACTTCAGTACCATCCGACATTCGCGTGCACAACGGCATCATGCCCGCTTCCGGCGATAACTCTTTGACCTGTTCAAGAGCTAGCCCGTCCAATGCTCCCCTCTCAAGGATGTTGATGTTTTCCCCAAAATAAAACGACATTTCTTTGACAACATCTGGCCGGGGAGACTGGCCAATCGTGACAATACCAATCTTTTTCATGATCTGACTTTTATATTTAAATAAATATTCAGTCCTTCAATATTACTTGGATTCACATATGAGTTAATCTTTGATTTTTTCCTATGTTGGGGATTCAGTCTCATACTCTACTCTAATTTTAATTTGTTATTAATACTAAAATAAGTATAGAAATATTAAATATATCAATGAGCCTGTCTTCTTGTCAACGAAAAAAATGGTCTCCATATTTAGAATAATTGCAGAGACATTTTTTGCTATAACTCATAATAATCTTTCCCTTGACAAAAATTTAGGGTGTGGATATGTTTAGCATTCAATATATATTAAATTAATAAAGTATTATTTTATATTAATTTTGACACAACCAAGGCAATAAAAACAACTCATAAAGTTAATGATAAACTCATTCTAATAAAGATAAAATCTCACGATTGAAGCTGAGTTATTCAAGGTCGAAGGATTAGGAGATTGAAATGTCTGATTACAAAAATCTCGGTACCCATAAATTGGATAAGCCACTTCTTCTCTCTGCCAATCAGGCGCTCGCCCGGGGGGCGATCGAAGCCGGAGTTGCTTTTGTAACAGGCTATCCAGGAACGCCGAGTACTTATGCCATAGAGGCCCTCCTGCAGGTTCCGGATTTAGGATTTCGCGTGGAGTGGTCCATTAACGAGAAAGTGGCTTTTGAGGTTGCCACAGGTGTCTCCTGGGCTGGATTGAGAAGCTTAGTCACCATGAAGATGTCAGGGCTCAATGTGGCCTCTGATTCCCTTGTATCCGTGCAGTACAGCGGAACAAACGGGGGGATGGTCATTTACGTTGCCGACGATCCGAATACATATTATGGCATGGTGGAGCAGGATTCCCGCCTTTTTGCCCGATTTGCAGTAGCTCCAATGTTGACTCCTTCTTCCCCTCAAGAGGCTTTAGATTTTACGCGTCGTGCCTTCGATCTTTCCGAAGAGATCGGTCGGCCCGTCATGATACTGATGACAACACCCTTGGCAAATACTTCGGAACTGGTGCAATTAGGAGAAATAAAGACGATCTCGCGAGAACCTTCCTTTGATTTCGATATCGCAAGATATGCAAAGGCAGGTCCGGCTGCATGCGTGCAACAACATAAAGATACACTCGCATCCCTCGTTGAATTCGGAAAACTGACAGATGATCTCAACCCCCTCACACTCACAGACAGCCGTGTAGGGATTATTGCTTCAGGAATCACATGGAACTACATCAAAGAAGTCGTAGAATCCAATAATCTGAAGCCGTGTTTGTTGAAATTAGGAGTTTCCAATCCCCTACCAAAAGAGAAAATTAAGATGCTGCTTGCAAAAGTTGATACTGTCGTAGTACTTGAAGAGCTTGAACCAATCGTTGAGGAGGCTGTCCTTGCCCTTCGGAGCGAGATCGACCATCCAATCAGAGTTGTTGGAAAGATCGATGGACCACTTTCCATGACAGGTGATTATAATGTTGATGTGGTGTCATCTGCTATTCATGATTTATTCCCAACTCAAGTCGCGAAACCTGAAATCCCAGATGATCTATCTCAACACATCCAAGATCTTCAGGTCAAGCGGCTCATTACGTTTTGTTCAGGATGCCCCCATCGAGCCACTTATTATGCTCTGAATGAAGCTATTGAAAAGCTTGGGTACAAAAAGGAAGATGTCATCATTACAGGTGATATTGGTTGTACGATTCTAGGAATGAATGACCCTTTTCAATCATGCTGGACTGAAATCAGTATGGGGTCTAGCATCAGCTTAGCCCAGGGATTCAAATATGCAGGGATTAAAAATCCAGTGGTCGCGACAATTGGAGATGGCACATTTTTCCACGCAGGGATTCCCGCCCTCCTCAATGCGACACACAACAAAACGAATTTGACGATCATCATCCTTGATAATCACTGGACTTCCATGACAGGGATGCAGCCTAACGTAGGCACAGAAGCTCACTCATCTGAAAAAAACAAACATCTGATAAAGCCAGAGGAGATCGTCAGAGCTGCTGGCATTAAGAACATACAGAGAGTCAATCCTTATCAAATAAAAAAAATAATCTCCACTCTGATGGAAGCCCTCTCTTCCCCTGAGATTTCGATCGTCATTGCAGATGCGGAATGTGCGATTCAGAAAAAAAGAGGGGGAAAGGGAGGAGGCTTTTTAAAGGTTAAACCGGAAAAGTGCGTGGGTCTTGATACCTGTGAGCACCCCTGTTTGAAGGTTACCGGATGTCCTGCCATCGAGCGTGGGGAAGATGGGAAGGCGTTTATCAATCCAGACTCTTGCAATGCATGCGGCCTCTGTCATCACGCTTGTTATCATGGAGCCATCTAAGAGGAGTATATAAAATGAGGAGATTATTTCATGAAACAGTATAACCTTGCTTTTTCTGGTCTGGGTGGTCAAGGAGTCATGACAGTCTCTCAGGTTCTCGCGGCAGCTGCTGCTCACGAAAATGTGCAAGTATTGGTGTTCGAAGGAACTGGAATCTCCCAGAGAGGTGGGGGTGTTTTTAGTTTTGTAAGATTTGGGGAGTCCTACAGTCCGAAGATCCCTATCGGAGGTGCGGATGCTCTTATCAGCCTAGAGATTTCTGAAATTATAAGGATCATAAAATATTTAAAGCCGCAGGGGCAAATCTGGACAAATTCAGGAACAATCCACGGTTATTATACCAAGCTTCGCCCTGAGCTCTATCCAATGGAAGAAAAAATCAAGGAGATGACACGACTTAAGACCGATCATCTCTACATGATTCCAGCCCGTCGACTGGCTCAAGAGGCGGGATCAGCACAAGCAGTCAACATGACAATGCTGGGGGCCTTCTCTTCCGAAAATTCGATTCTCAATATGGATTCCATCACTCGAGCGATCGAAGAATCCTCCAAGAAATTTGCTGAAGTAAACTTAAAGGCCTTCTGGAACGGATACAATTTTGCCAAAAGCGAGGGAATGTCTGAATGAGCAGTCAGAGTCTTGATTCTTTCTTTACACCCAAAGCAGTCGCATTTGCCGGATCGATTAAGCCCGGTAAAATCGGTTATGAAATAATCAAGAGTATGAAAGAAGGGGGATATCAGGGCGGAATCTATCCAATAAATCCTGCAGATGGAGAGGTCATGGGATACAAGGTCTACACCTCTGTGCTAGAGCTTCCCGAAGATGCCGATCTTGTTGTTATTTCCCTCCCCAGTCATGCTATTCTAGAGACCATTGCGCAATGTGGGAGAAAAGGAATTTATGCCGTTGTAGTTATTTCCTCGGGATTCTCTGAAGTGGGAAATTATGAAGCAGAAAAGGATCTTGTTGAAGAGGCACGCAAATGGGGAATTCGAATCGTTGGCCCGAACTGTGCGGGATTGATGAATCCCTGGTACAATCATTTTCCGAGCATAGAGGTTCGCGCCCTTCCAGGGTATACTGCATTTGTCACCCAGAGTGGAGCTCTTGGGGGAGCAACTCTTGCTATGGCTGAGGAACTTGGATTTGGATTCAGTAAATTTATATCATATGGAAACCGATGTGATGTGGGAGACATTGAATTGCTTTCTTATTTAGCCGACGATCCACAAACCAGAGTTATCGTTCTCTACATTGAGGGGATTGACAAAGGACGAGAGTTTTTGCGCGCTGCTCAAGCTGCCAGCAAAAAAAAACCTGTGGTGGCAATCAAATCAGGTCGTACGCAGGCTGGAACAAGAGCAGCTTCTTCCCACACTGGTACACTTGCTGGAGTCGACCAAATTTATGATGCAGCCTTTCAAAAAGCCGGGATTATCAGGGTAGAAGGAATCGAGGAGATGTTCGATCTCTGTCAGGCATTTTCCCATTGTCCATTACCGAATGGAAACAGAGTGGCAATCGTCACAAACTCCGGGGGGCCAGGAATACTTGCAGCTGATAAGGCAGAACAATTGGGACTGGATGTGGCTGAACCACCCCTTTCTCTCAAGAATAAGCTGAAGCCACATTTATCTCCGCATGCCTCATTGAAAAACCCTTTCGATCTCACCGTTGAATCTGGTTATGATGAATACCGAATTGCCCTGGATTGCGTCCTATCTGAATATGATTCTGCTATTGTGATCAATGTCGCAACCCCATACCTCGATTCCACAGGAATCGCACGCGGAATCATCGATGCGGCCAAGAAGCATCAAAAACCGATCATCAACAATTTTATGGCCGGCCGCATCGTGAAGGAAGCCATACATCTTCTCGAGGAGGTGAACATGGTCAATCTAGCTACTGGGGAAAGGGGTGCTTTTGTATTGTCAAAATTGACCGAGAGAAGAAAAATTCAAGAGAGGATTCAATTTGCATCGATTGATTGAAAAGGCCAAAAGTGAAAACAGGCATCTTCTAGAGCCGGAAGTCATGAGTTTATTGGATAGCTATGGAATCCAGATCCCTCCACACAAAGTTGTTCATAACGAAAAGGAGGCTTTGGAGGCGGCAAAATCTCTAGGATATCCCGTTGTCATGAAAATCGTGTCTCCTGACATCATTCATAAGACCGAAGTTGAGGGAGTTATCCTTAATGTTCAGAATGAAAAACAAGTAAGCGATGCCTTCTCCCGCCTATCTTCACTGGAAAGCACGGATAAAAGAATTGAAGGGATTATTATTTATCCGTTTCAAGAGGCAGAAGTGGAAATATCTGTTGGGATGGTCAGGGATTCTCAGTTTGGTCCAGTAATCACTTTTGGATTAGGCGGCATTTGGATCGAAGTTTTTCGTGATATCGCTTACGCTATAGCCCCTCTTTCAATCGAGGAAGCACAAAACATGCTCGAT
>Ga0307378_10003569_pt1 | contig 22764 bp, 15 predicted proteins | sample UN1MG_FD_202238 | JGI IMG/M metagenome (GOLD analysis project Ga0307378, IMG submission 202238) | Soil microbial communities from Risofladan, Vaasa, Finland - UN-1 | ecosystem: Environmental > Terrestrial > Soil > Coastal area > Acid sulfate soil | place: Finland: Risofladan, Vaasa | collected...
GGCAGTCCTCGTGCCTGAACCTCCTCCGCTTGCTGCTGGACGTCGTAGAAGTCCTTGCCCGAGCGCAGCATATCGGCGGCGATGTAGTAGGCCTTGAAGTCTATGCCCCCCACGGTCCCCGTTCCGCCAGCGTGGTCCAGGGAATCATTCAGCCCTCTGATGGCATAGAGGGGCAGCACCAGGACGACGAAGACCACAATCATGCTTATGTTTAGCAGCTTCCGCGGAGTAATGCGCCTCATCCCTTGATCCTTGCTAGGCGACCCACCCCCACGTGGCGAACTGGCCACTCAGATAGAGCAGCAGAGCGACGAAGGGATAGATGATCAGTCTCTGGACGCGGGGGTTTCTGCCCCAACGGCCCCACATCATGAACGCTGGGAATAGTACCAGGACATATCGAGACATACTAACCAATGGTTGCAGGGTAGTCCTTCTGAGCAGCAGGACGAAGACCGTCACGGCCATGTAGATTCCGTATTCAGGGGGTAGTGTCCGAAACGAAAGCACGGTCATGGCGAGGAAGATGCCCAACAGGCTCAGGTTGAGTACGTTGGTGAACGTGCCCTCAGGGGAGAGCATCTTCTCAAAGGTGGCGAGTATGTTATCCCAGGGTAGGACGAACTGGGCATAGAGCTGTGTCTGGTAGGTACTCAGCAAAGGGCCTGAGCCCAGTATCAGGTGCTGATAGGCCATGAACAAGACGGCACCGCCTGGGACGATGATCAGCCCCAGCAGATCTGCGCCCACGCCCGAGCGGCGAAACCCCCTGTCTCGCAGGTACATGTACAGGAGTGGGGCCAGGAGTACAACCCCTTGCAGCCTGGCCAGCGAAGCGAGAAAGCCCATCAGCCCAGCCAGCCACCAGCGCTTCTCGTGCGCGCACAGGAAGGCAGCGAGGGTCAGTAGCAGAAACAGCGACTCAGTGTACGCGGCCAGGAAGAAGAAGGCGGTGGGGAAGATGGCCAGATAGAGGCTGCTTCGCCGGGCACTCGCTTTACCGAACCGCAGCTCGGTGAGCTTGTAGAGGCAGTACAGGACACCGATGTAGCACAGATTGGAGATGACCAGAGCGGCCACCAAGTAGTTGCCGGCCAGGGCCGTCCCCAGAAGTCTGATCAGCAATGGGTAGAGGGGGAAGTACACTGTGCTCGCGTCGTTGGGGGCGTATCCCTGGGCCGCGATTCGGACATACCACAGCGTGTCGAAGCGCTGCCACACACCCAATAGTAGCTCCGGCACCCTCCCGCTGATGGGCTCCACGCCCTGATACGGGCGTAGCACTTCATCGGGACCGGTGGGCGCCTGCGTGATGACCAACACGAGGGCGGTCCACAGCGAGATGGCGACCCTCACGACTACGAAGAGGGACAGGGCGTATCTGAGTTCGGGATCTGAGCCGAGGCCCAGCGCCCATTCCTTGAGAGCTACTATTTGACTTGGCGTCTTCTGGTTGATGATCACGCCAGATGCACCCGGGTCAATTGGCAGGTCAGGCAACCCACAACCATTGCACAAACATCCCTGTCAGGAGAAGGAGAAGTGGCGCCGAGCTGTAAACGATGCACCGCCGTATGTTCGGCCTCTTGGCCTGCACTGCCATGAAGATGAATGTTGGGAAGAGTAGCAGCCAATGGCGCGGTAGGTTCATGAGAGGAAGATCTGGATATACCATGCTCGTAACCACTGCCAGGGTGGCCGCGCTGTACAGGCTGTAGGAAAGGCGACTCTTGAGGAGCGACACCAGAGTCAATACCAGGAAGGGTAGGGCGATCACAGCGTCCACGAGATCGTTCATCGTCAGTTTGTTAGAGGCCAGACGCCCCACTAGATTCGCGAAGTTGTGCCAAGGTGCTCCGACCGTCGTGTGCCAGTACGTCTCCAGCACCGACGAAAGCGGTGGAAAGCCCACGAGATGCCTGGACAACACGAAGGCAGCTGGTGGGATCAGGACTGGTACGATGAGGAGCACGAGCGATCCTGCTCGTCTCAAATTGAATCCTGTGTATCGTAGCCATTCGTAGCTCAGAGGGACGATCAAGACCAGACCCTGGACCCTGGTGAAGGCAGCAAGTCCAGCCGCCACACTCGCCGCCGCCCAGCGCTGGTGCCGTGCGGCATAGAAGAAGAGCATCACGAGAAGGAAGAACAGCGATTCGCTGTAAGGCACGAAGAAGAAGAAGGCCGTTGGGAAGATGGCAAGGTAGAGAGTCGCCCGTCGCGCCACTTCCCGATCGTAGTCCACCAGTATCAGCTTGAAGAAGTAGACGAGGGCCACGAGGAAGCACAGGTTGGAGACCAGCAGTGCAGCCAGCAGGTGATGGCCACCCAGGACTGTGCCGACCACCTTCGTGAGAGCAGGGAACAAGGGCGGGAACACGCTGCTTTCGAGATCTGTGTAGCCTTGAGCAGCGATCCGCTGGTAGTGTATGACATCCCAGCGTTGCCATACCTCGAGGAGGAGTTGCTCTGCACGACTCGAGACTGGATTCAGCCCGAGGGATATCAGGTACCTCTCATGGCCAAGCTCCGGGAGTGGGCGCAGTGTGGTGATTACTATCGCCAAGGCGGACAGGGATACGCGCACTGAGAGGAACACACCTAGCGCCCAGCGCACAGCCTCATCGTCTGCGATGCGTCTCAGGTGATTCCTGGCTTTCCTCGCGGCTAGTTCCATTTCAGCGATCTTTCTTTGCACAGCCTGGCTCCGGCCCTGCCGGGCAGCATCGACAGCACTCCGGCACTCGACCCGGGACCGGGTGTCGAGACTCAGCTGCCCACGCGATAGATGGTGACCTCCGGATTGCGGTAGGCGGGTGTCAGATAGTCGAATGTGGACGGGTCAAAGTCTCCAAGCTGCCTTTCCGTGGGTCCGTGGAAGACGTAGTGGATGCCATACTCGGTCAGCAGTGCCCGCCTGAAATCATCGCTGGTATCAGCCTGGAAGAAAGAGGCAGCAAGTTCTCTCTTCCGTTCCAGCTGGACCGTCTCGATGAAGTGACCCATGAAGACCCTGTTACCCGTCCGGGCGGGGATGAGGCCTCCGATGTCGTAGGAGGCGAGCACTGTGTCGGTGCGCTCCGTGTTGTCTTTGAACCAATCGATGGCCTCCACTTCGTGTAGCTTATGGAAGAGGGCGGAGTGCTGCCCCAGCGCCATGGAGCTTGCGCTGGCCAGCAAGTAGAGGCTGGACGGAAACGTCGCCATGATAGCTGAGAAGACCAGGAACCGGCGCAGCCCCTCTCGCCGGTAGCCTCGCCAGCGGGCGAATCGAGCGAGCCAGTCTGACTCGGCAAGAGCTGGCAGGAGCAGTTCCAGCAGTCCTATTGTTGCCAGGATACATAGAGGCACATGCAGGCCCTCCACCATTCTCCGCTGTATGGCGATTGGGGCATATGCCAGTAGGAGAGCGCTCGACGCCCAGGCTACAAGAAAGAGCTGCCTTTCGTTCCTCTGTCGGATGACGCGGATCGCGCCGAAAATGGCCAGCAGAAGCACGAGGCCGTATCCCAATAGCAGATGGATCAAGGGTGGGGTGGGAAGGATATTCTGGGCGGACCAGTAGCCGAAGACTGGATCGCTCGCGAAGGCCCACAGGTAGTAGGCGATCAGTGGCAGGGGCGTGAGTGCCCAGGTCAAGATGGCCAGGAATTCGCGGCGCGGTATCCTTCGCCTGATCAGGAGGATCAGTGTCCAGTACACGCCGAGCGCCACATCGACAACAAGCGCCATGAACGGGTGGATGACGCAGAGACAGAGCACGGTCAAGGCGCTCCAGAGCAGTGTGCCGAACCGGAAAGTGGCCAGGTATCGCAAGGCGAGCAGGAAGAACGCAAGGAGGAGAGCTACGGCCGCTGATGAGTGGGGAAAAGTGAGAAGGGTGAAGAAGGTGTACGCTTCCATGAGCCAGAAATCCATCGGCGACAGGCCCAAGAGGGTGGATGAGCGTGTCAGCAGCAGCACCAACCAACCCAGGCCCGAGGAGAAGCAGACGAGCAGGTATGCCGTGAGCCTGCCTTCCCTCGTTTGGAGGAAGACTGATATGAAGAGGTACGCGCACACCAGCATGGCAAGACCAGCGACGAGACGGGCGAGATGGTATGTGGCGATGAGCGGCAGGCGCAGCAAGGCGGAGAGCTTTCCCAGCGCGATGTAGAAGGTATTGAGGTACGCTCCCGGGTGATCCTCAGGCGTGAAGAGGATGCGATATCTCCATCCATCCCACGCACCCTGCTGCATCTTGGCGAGGTGGCAGCGACTGTCGTCCAGGTCTATCACAAAACCACCAAACTCAGTGCCCGGGGCTGCCGACAAATAGCCCAGCAGATAGGGGACCGAGGATATGGCCACCACAACGGCTGCGATGCCTGTCGCCTGCAAGATCTCTCGTCTGGTGAACTCAAACATGCTACCTCGTTACGACTGTTCGTACACAAGGATCTTCAGGTCACCGTACCCGATGGCGTCTGTGAGACGATAGTGATCCTCGAGCCATGCCATGTTGCGGTTAGGCTCACCAAGTTCCTCTGCCTCATCGAGGGCCCGCTGGAAGACTACGAACCATACGCGTTCCGCATCGCCCACCGCCGTCGACATGTCCGGCTTGCCCAGGAGGCCCAGGACCTCCTGGGTGGGGAGCGCGAGGGTGTCGATGGGGGAGCCTGGGACGTCTCCTACGTACTCCTGCGCCAGCCCCCGGTCATAGTAGTGGCTGGGGAAGAAAGAGAGCTTGCTGTCATGGACGATCACGTCTCCCGCCACGTACCGTTCCCTAAGGTAGGCGTTCGCCTGCCGGAAAGGCGAGCGGGGAAAACCCGCGTAGTTGTACTGGAACCAAAGCGACGTGGCGAGAAGTAGTGGGATAGGGATCAGGGAGATGACGACCAAGCGCGGCAGTCTGCTCCGGAGCATCGCCCGGGCTACGGTGGCGTAGTACAACAGCGCGCTGGCCAGCAGCGCACGCTCGATGTATACCGGTTTGATCTGGGAGATGGCGAACATGGTGAGCACGGGGACGAAGGACAGACTCAGGCAAAGGTCGGTCGCCCAGCTTCGTGCTCCTGAGGGCGATGCCCGGCGCAGGAGACGGTAGAGGGTCAGCGCCAGTAACAGCAAGCTGAAGAACAGAGTGAACGGCAAGGCCCAATTGGGTCCCGGAAGGTTGAAGTTGAAGACGATCAAGGTCCGCACCAGTTCCGTGGGCCCCGGCCTGGGTATCCAATAGGCTTGACGCACCTTGGCGAACTGCCCCGGCACGAGTAGCAGCCAGGGCAGGAAGAGCAGCAGGCTCACCACATGGGCCACGACTAGCCGCCTCAGGAGGGCCCATCGTCTGCGCAGCAACACGACCAGATCGAGGGCTACGATGATCAAGAAGGCCAGGTTGTGCACGTACAGCGCTACGCCAGTGCACAAGCCGAAGCCTATCCAGTGTCTCCACTCGTTGCTCTTGCCAGCCTTGACGAAGAGGTAGATGGAGAGGAGACTGAGCAGACAAAGGAGACTGTACATTCTGGCTTCCTGGGAGTACCAGATGTGGAACGGGGAAATCGCAGCCAGGGTGGCGGCCAGCAGGGCTGCCTGTGCGTCAAAGAGCTCCTTGGCGATGCGGAACAAGAGGCAGATGGATACTAGCCCGAAGACGACCGATGGGAAGCGAACCAGGAAAGGGCTCTGCCCAATCCCCATCCAACCATGCAGGAAGAAGTAGTAGAGAAGGGGGTGTATGTCCGCCGCTGCGCCCTCGACTGGGGTGATCGTCCCATAGACGATGGACCCTAGCTCGTTCTCGGCATAGAGAACGGCGAAAGCTTCGTCGTACCACATCTCCTTGTCGGGCAGAGAATAGAGGCGGAGCCCAAATGCCACCAGCAAGACGAGTACGAGTATCCAGCCGCTTCTCCCTGCCTCACGGAGGTTGGTCTTGTTGAGCATCGGTGAATACCTTGTTCAGCTCTCGCTACCACCCTGCTGCCGACAGGGGACCGAAACCGGGCGACAGCGTGCCGGTCGTTTCAGGCCCGGCATCGGCGGCGAGGAAGACGACCCCGACTGACTCGGTCACGGGGGGTGGAGAGTCCGGTGCGCTCGCCGCAAGCCAACTGGACCCCGATTCCCATACCTCCCCAGAGACCACGGTGACCATGTACTGAGAAGCTGGCCGGATCGCCAATACCCTCCCTGTCCGGTCTCGGATCGTCGATCATCACCTAGCCGTCTTCCGACAGGCAACCCAGGGCCACGGCATTGACAATAGTCCCCAGATAGAAGTCGCTGAAGAAACGAGAGAAGAAGGTGAAGGACAGAAGCAAGAGCCCGTAGCCGAACCAACACTGCTGCACGGTGGTATGGCGCCACTGCCGCCTGACGAGAAAGGCCAGGAGTGGTAGGCAAGACGCAACCTGGAACACAAGGAAGGGGAAGTAGTCACTCTTGTCTCTCACGACGCCGAGGTCAAGCAGCAGTCCACCAAAGCCGAGACCCACGATCGGGTAACTGGTGGCTGAATGTCCAGAGAGGTACAGGACCGTGTCGTCGACGAAGGACGCCAGGTCCCAGAATACGAACGGTAGAATGAGGAGCAGGGGTACTAGAACAGCGGGAAAGGCTTCTCTCAATGGTGTCAGTGCGCCTGAGGGTCGTGCCTTCCTCCAGACATGGACAAAGAAGAAGGGGACGAAGAGCCATGCGGTCTGTTTGCTGGCACAGGCTAACCCAAGGCACACCGCGGCTGCGGTCGTCCTTTCCTTGCTCAACAGATACGTGCAGGCGACGAGCCAAAAGAACACGAAAACGTCTGTTCCTCCCCAGATCACATAGGACACCCCGAAGAAGTTCAGCCCGAAGACAGCTAGCAGGCTCAATCTCCTCGTGGCTGATCTGGCGTGGGCCATGTACAGCCAGCAAGTGGCAACGAAGAGCAGCAAGAACACAAGTCGCTGGTCGTACCAACCTGTCAGCCATGTGGAGACCACATAGAAAGGCGCGGAGAAGAGGAAGATGAAAGGCAAATAAGCGTTGTGGTACAATGCCGGGTTCACCTCGGGAGGCGGGAAGCCGTATTCCCACTGGCTGAGAGGCGTATCGACATAGTCCTCTGCGTATGGGTTCTTTCCCTGCAGCAGAAACCGTATCGACTCTTCTATCTGTATGCTTCCATCGTGTATGTACATCCAAGGCTCTGTGGTGCGCCTTAGCACCATGGCAGAGATCGTGGGCACTACCACCACCAGGGATATGGCCAGGAGACCGAGGACCAGTTTTGAACGTAGAATCCTGGGCGTGGCCGTGCTGAAACCGATGGGGGAGGAGGCCAATTCGAGGGCGGCATAGGCCCCGAGCGTGGCCACGAGGAGCACCCCGCTGGTCTGGTCAAGCCGCGAGATGCAGGCCGCGCCGAGTGCGAGGAAGATCAGTGTGTCCATGGCCAATGGCTTCATCTACTGTGCCTATGTCGTCGATGTACAGCTGGTCTCACCATGCCCAGCACTAGTCTAGCATACAGGTTTGGAGAAATCAACCTTGACTTCGGCAGAGAGGGGCGTGCCGAGGGATCTGCATGACCGTGCCGGCGGTTTGGAGAGATCGGGCTTGGGTTTGCCGGTCAAGGATGTTAGAATAGTGAGCGCGGTTGCTCAACAGCCTCAAGGTCGTGTAGCGGAGGGATACCGAGTGAGAAGGACCCTGGCGAGAGCGCTCGTTCTTGCGGCGGCGGTAGCCTGTCTCTTCGTCTTGAATTCGTTCTTCGAACCGCACTATGATTTCAACTCATTCTGGGGGGCCGGAAGGGCACTGCTCCAGGGTGAGAACCCCTACGACTATGCGGTGATCCTGGACATCCTGGCGCCCAGAGCCACCGCCAACTTCAACTATCCTCTCTACATCGCTGTTCTGGTGGTACCCTTGGGGCTCTTTGACCTCGAGACCGCCAAGAACATCTGGCTCACCGTGTCGGAAGTGCTTTTTTTCGCATCCCTCTATCTCGCTGGCAGGGGGGTGCATAGAACCAGAGGCTTTGCTCTCTCCACTGTCGCATGCGCGGCCTTTGTGCCCACGCTGATCGCCTTCTTCGATCAGCAGACTTCGATGTTTGCCCTTTTCTTGCTCTTGCTGATCTACTATGGGTTGCAGAAGGACCGGCAGGTGCTATCCGGTGCGGCACTGGCCCTGAGCCTGATCAAGCCACAGACGATGGTCCTGGTGTTGATAGTCACGCTCCCACGCCTGCGCAGGAAGGGCCTCGTGGCCTTCGCTGTCACCATGGCTGCCATGCTGGCCCTCGCCTTTGGTCTGATGCCAGACTGGCCGATCCAGTGGTGGAGCAGTGCCAGCTGGCTGACGCGGGAAGCGGGCAGGGCTGTGCCCACGGTGTGGGGCCTGTCATGGTTCTTGACCTCGCAGTACTGGCTGGGCGTGGTGTTGCTGGGTGTCCTGCTGGCTACGCTGTTGCTCAACACCGAGTTCACGTACGCGCTCACTGTGGGGCTCTTGCTTCCCGTCTACATGAAGCCGTACGATCTCGTCCTTCTACTCGTACCGGCCCTGGCGAGACCAGGGTGGAAGCTCCTGCTGATGCTCGTAGGTGCGTCCTACGTACTGCTGGGCTACGCGGCCTTGTGGGGCAGGGGAGGGGATGTCTTCGTGTGGCTAACGGTGATCACCCTCGCGTACCTCGTCTACCAGGATCGGCACAGCATGCTTGGCCGCTTGCGCAGCTACCGTTCGCGGCTCGGCATTGAGCGAAGGCGCCCGGAGTAGTGGGGGCTTGATCTGTGAAGAAGTGCCTTGCGGGCGAACTCGACTCTGCACAGACTCTGCAGACCTCGGGCAGCCCTCACTAGTTCGATAGCTCATGGGGCTTCGTGCCATCGTAGCGCCGAAGGTAGACACCTTCGAAATCGTGTTCTTCGGCCAACCGGTACCGCTGATCGATCCAGCCTGCCATTTCCCGCTGGAATTCGATGCTGTTGTCAAGGGCAACGACCAGCCAGAAGGTTTCGCCGGGCAACTCCTCCTTGGTCGTGACGCCACCGCCGAGGGCCCGATAGGTCTCGAGGGCAAGCTGTGGCGCTGGATCGCCCTCCAGGAGAAAGTGTTCGCAATGCGGAGCGTAGCGCATCATGATCAACAGCGCCCCATCGCTGGTGTGGAAAATGGGAGTCTCTCCGCAGGCTTCTGCTTCCAGCACCTCGCCGACGGAGCGAAACGGTGGCTTGCCATAGGCAGGGTCGAAGTACCAGTTGACAAGCCCGCCAGCCGCGAAGATGGAGATGAGGAGCAACAGGACGAGATTGGCGTAGCGCTCCCTGGTCCTTACTGCTCCCCAGGCCAGGAGCACGTAGAGGGCAGGCGTCGCCACGATCAGAGATCGCTCCAGATACACGGAGCGCCACTGCGAGAGCAGGAATGTCAGCACCACCGGGCACCAGAAGGCGCTCAGAATTAGAACCAGCCCGTCCCTGTCCCTTGGCTGGCGTGCCAACTGACGCGCCGCCTGAAGGTGCGTCATCAGGAAGAGGAAGAGCACTACGGCAAAGGCGGCGGGCACGAGTTTCTCACTGGTTAGTGTACTCAGGGTAAAGCCATAAGGGGCGGAGAGAAGGCGGGCCAGGCCCGGTCTCGCGGCCCAGAATCCGCTCCTGGCGACGGCAAGAGCTCGACTGACGAAGGTGGCCAGCCACGGCAGGAACGCAGCACCGACGACAAGATCTGCCAACACCATTCTCTTCCAGAGTTGTCTCCTCTCCGGATGCAGCGCGAGGTGTACGTGCACGGCCAACAGTACGAAGGCGATCCAATACTGCACGTATACTCCCCAGATCGCGCAGCATGTGTAGGCCAGCCACCATCGGCGGGAGGCGGTGGCTACTGTCTGTCGGTAGGTAATGAGCAGCAGCGCCGTAGCCAGGAATAGAGAGCTGTACAGGCGCGCCTCCTGGGAGTAGTAGACCTGGTAGGGCAGGATGGCCGTCATAACCGCTGCCAGTAGTCCGACTCTGGCGTCCCAAACCAGTCTGCCCAGGCTATAGATGACAGTGATGCCCAGCGTACCCATCATCGTCGAGAAGAGGCGCAGCAGGAGGTCGCTCCTCCCTATGTAGCCCCAATAGTGTAGTGCCAGGGAATGGAAGGGGGGATGATTGTCGCCGAAATCCCCAGCGAAGATCCGGGACGGAGGTTTCTCGGCCACCTCGGCGCTGTAGGCCTCATCATACCAGAAGCTCTGTGCGTCCAGGCGATAGAGACGCAGGCTGAAACCAAGCGTGATGATAACCAGGGCCAACGCTGTGGGGTGAGCCAGACGCTTCTTCATCTTAGAGGCTTCATGAACCAGGCCAGGGCCCCGATCAATCCCCCGAAAGCATTGAATACCAGCAGGATGAGGAGCGAATAGCTGATCGCCACCTCTGCTGTGAGGCCTATGGGCCGAAAGAGGGCGATGAACGCCGCATCCCGCACTCCGAGCCCGGAGATGGACACTGGCAACAGGGCCAGAAGGCTGGCCAGCGACACGGAGTACGCAGAGTATGGATACGACAAGGGCAAGCCAAGGGCGAGAGCGATGAGATAGCATTGGAAGTAGAACACGACGTACGCCAGCACTGTGCAGATCAAGGGCACCATGAGCTTGACGTTCAGCAGTTCCTCCATGCCATGCTGGAAACCACCCAAGCCCTGAGCCAGGGTCTGTTTGTAACTGGCGTCGGAGAGGTGGGACGCGCCCTTGGTGATCAGCGCCACCATTGGTCGCCTAACACCAGGAATCAGAATGAGAAGCGGACCCAATGTCGCTGTCATGAGGATCGCGAGAGACATGCCCACAAAGTGCTGAGGCACCGCGAACAGCGCGGCGCCCGCGACAGCTGTCGCCAAGAGGAGGTACAGGTCGAGAAGCCGATCCAGCAGAACACTGGAGAACGCCTGCCCGAGAGAGATGCCCTTGTCCTTGGTCAGGTACAGTGCCTTGATGAACTCGCCCAGCCGTCCTGGCGTGACATATCCGGCGGCAAGGGCGCTGTTGTACGCTGCGAACGCCGGAAGAAGGCCGTAGGCGATACCTTGCTGCTGGAGCAGCATTCGCCACCTCCAGGCCTTCAACAGGATCAGGCATGGGTAGAGGGCGACTGCCGCCAGCAGGAACTGGAGACGGACTGTACGAAGCATCTCTGCCGTGCGACCGAGATCGATCCTGGAGAGGATGACCAAGAACAACACAGGTCCTGCCAGGCGGACGAGCCTCTTGGCCAGCCCTATGGATCTACTCACGACCGGTACCTCTGGCCGCCGTTCTCCCCCAGCGAGACATGCGCGCCAGCCAGGAGCGGGGCAAGCGCTGGACCATACGCCGCACAGTTGGTCTGCTCAGTGTGAGTATCGCTGCCAGCAGCAGTGACTGCTGGATCCAGCGCCTCACGCCGACGGGTGGCTGAAGCAGCGTGTAGTCCAGCGGCACGCGCAGCCATCGCCGGCGTACGACGTAGCCTTCCTTCTTGTAGGCGATGAGGTGGCCGTGAGATCGCAGGAGTGCATCTCGGTTGATCTCCTCCACCCTGAGCACACCGGCTTGCATAGCTTCTTGCATCAGCCGTTCGCCCTTCGCACTGCGAGAGATCACAGTAGACCACCCCCCAGCGTACTCGTCCAACCAAGTGTCTCCGACTGCGAGATCAGCGAGTTCGTTCGTCAGGTCTGGACAGACCAGGCAGCGGCGCGGCACGTGCATGAGGTTAACATAACCATATTCATCCTTCGGTATGACGTGTTGCTGACCGTCACGGCTGTCGATGACCAGACCGCCAGGCCAGGGACCGCCTCTATACTGGAGTTGAGCGACCTGCTCTGGGGCCAGGCCTGTCTTACGGATCAGATGGTCGGTTGCGGCAGGCTCGAGGTTGAAGCCACAGAACAATCCGATGACGATGGGGAACTTGGCTCGATAGGAGCCGAGCCGCTGGAGGCGGCGCAGGCCATGCACGTGGCAGGGCAGCCCGACAAAGGCGAACGGCCCAGGGTCCTGGCGAGCCGAGCGCAGCAAGGCGTCGAGAGCCACCAGGCTGTACTTGGACTGAGCTGCGTCGTGCACCTCCTCGATCGTCTTGAGTATGGTTGCCTGGCATTCCCAGGGTCTGTCGGGGTCCATGGTGACTCCCAAGGCGCCCCTGACTTGCTTCGTCTCCAGCAGATGCACCAGGAGCGCGGTGACCACACCGCCGGAGGCCGCACGTTCCCGTATCTCTTCAGACCGGGCCTGGGAGACCGATAGCTGGTCGTAGTGGCCGAGCAGCGGATCACGGGGTGCGGAATCCAGATGGACTTTGCTCAGAGCGTCGAAGTCCATTTCTCTGCCGGGGCAGAATCGGTAGCAGAGACCACAGTCTATGCAGCCGCTTTGCAGCTGCACGTCTGACCCGGTCGCTGTGAGGACGCCGACAGGGCATATGCTGACGCAAGCTCCACAGCGGGTGCAAACACGTCCGTCTATGTCGTTGAAACCGTGCTGGTTCTCCTTGATCACAGGAGTTGCTTCTATAGCTTGCTTTTCTTCTGAATCATGTCGGCGATCATGGCTACAACAGCGATCTGCAGAGCGGCCACGGTGAGAGTTAGCACGGTGATGTCCATGACGCGACCCTCTGCCACCAGACTGTACGCGCCTATGACGACTGCCGCCAGGAACAGCAAGAAACTCAGAGGAATCAGGACTTTGAGGGGATTGAAGTACATGATCGTGCGCAGTATCAGCTGCATGAAGTTGAGGGTGTCCTGCACGGGCTTGATCTTCGATCTTCCCTCTCGTCTTTGGTAGGGGATGGGCACGAACTTGACCAGGTAGTGGTCGCTCAGAAAGGCGATGGTGATGGTGATGGTGAAGGAGAACGCGGAAGGAAGGATGTTGAAGTAGCTGAGGGCCAAGTCCTTGCGGAAGACGCGCATGCCGGAGTTCAGGTCGGGTATCCGCGTCTCGGCCAGGTACTCCGCCAGCCTGGCCAGCAACCACTTCGCTGGCCTTCTGGCAGCGGGTATGTCTCCTGAGGGCCGGGCACCCACTACCATGTCACACTGGTCGATCTTCTCAAGGAGACCTGGCATAGCTTCGGGTGGATAGGTGCCATCGGCATCGATGATGGCTATCCAATCATATCTTGCCTGGCGGATGCCGGTCTTGATCGCGGCACCGTAGCCCCTGTTCGTATGATGCTGGACCAGGCGAACACCTTCTTGCCTCTGGACCGCGTCGACAGTCCCATCGGTCGAGCCGTCATCCACCACGATGATCTCGTGCTCCATCGATTGGCGACTCATAGCCAGCCTGACGTCGGACAGAGTTGTAGAGATTCCTTCTTCCTCGTTGTAAGCCGGGACGATGATGCTTACAGGGGACATACTGTGCCTCCTGATGTTCCGTCTAGATGCTGAGGTCTCATTTGATCTGGCAGCGGGGGTAGGCCATGCGTTCGGTTGCGACCGTATGCGGTCGCGAGCAGGATCACGAACAGCGACAACGGGATCACGACCGAGGCGGTCTCCTGACCTGTCATCAGCGAGACTGCGAGCAGTGCCCACGGCAGGATGACGGCGCAGCCTAGTACTGATGTCACGAGGATCGTCCGGATCGGCTGGGCGAGACGGTGCGCCATCCAAAGACATGTGCTGATGGGCAGGAGGAGCAGTGCGAAGTCATAACTCAGTACGTAGGGCGCGATGAGCAGAGAAGCCAGCATGCTCAGGGATAGGCCCGTTTGCAGATTGCCGGGTTCAGCCATGACTCTTCTGCGGGCGAAGAGGGCGAACGTGAGGATACCGAGCAATGCGGCCAAGGCGCTGGCGCCCACGATGGGCCAGAGATCTTCCCTGTGGAGCGCCACGGCCACGGAGTGCGACGCGCCCCAAATAGTGGGTGACAAGGAGAATCGCACAGTGGCAGAACGGCCCACGTATGCCTGCCAAGCCCCTAGTAAGTGGGGCACGAGCAGCCAGGAACTCACGAAGAGTGCTACTACGGTAGTCGCAAAGCCTGCCAGGAAGGACCATCTTCTCCGCAAGATCATGGTCACTATGAGCACAGGATACACGAGCAGAAACAGTTGAGGCTTGATGAGGGTCAACGCCAGCAGCACTCCGGCCTGGGCGTAGCGGCCGCGACTCGTCAGGTAGAGGCTCCCCGCAACGAAGCATAGCAGCACTATCCCCATCTGTCCGAATAGAATGGTCAGCGAGACTGGCTCGAAAGCCATCGCCGTCGCCAGCGTCACTAGTAGCCACGAGTTGTTGGTTGTCCAGCTCAGAGCTCTTGTCAAGAAGACAACCGACGCGAATAGAAGCGCCTCGCTTACCAAAGTCCAAACCAGAAAAGCGGCGGAGACAGGGAGAAGCGCCAGCGGAACAAAGGGGAAGGCAGTCCGCAAGGGGTATAGGAATACGGGCTGATCCGTCTGCCATCGCCAGTGGCCTTCCTGTTCATAGATCTGGCGCCAATCAAGCGGTTCGTACGGGTCGTTTCCCTGGAGAATGGTCCTCCCGGCCGCCCAGAACTGAAAGAAGTCGCTGTTCTTGGCCTGCTGAATCGAAGTGACGATCCATGCGTCGAAGCCCACAACCGCGCTGGCCAGGAACGCAAACAGGAACGCGGCTGCGAGTTGAGACAGTCTGCGATTTCGCTGCCAGTTGCCAGCAAGCCTTGGACTACCCATGTTTGGTCTGTCGATGCACAATCGCTGTGCTGCGGGAACCAGTAGCCATGGTGTGCAAGAGTCCCCCCTCCGAGAAGTCAGTGGCGCCGAGCAAGCCATGTACTGCGCCAGTCACAGACAGGCAGCACACAGGGGCGGCTCTGACCCCTATGTTGCAGAGCAGGAATCCGGTCCCCCCTGGATCAGCGATTCCTTGTTGCGGCATTCCAACAGCCTCCAGCGCGGCAGCGCTACCCCTGGGGGGCTCTATCTCGTACAGCGTATAGAATCCCTCGTCGAAGTACACCGGTTGGAGATACTGGCTTTCAAGCTCGCGGAGCAGCTGACGGTGCTCTTCCGTGAACAGTGCCTCGTGCGTACCCATGGCCAGCCACCGCTCGTTGACCAAGATGTGGGTTATGTTCTGTCCACGCAGGGCCTGGGCTATTCCGGCTGCATCGCCGTGTTCCAGGGCCAATTGAGCGAAGTGGTCAAACACCACGTCGGGCAGGCAGTGGCCCTGGCAGTAGTAGCTCCGTGGCTCCCAGAAGAAAAGTACTTGCGCGGACGAGGGCAGATTGGTGTTCACGTATTCGAGCGCGTCATAGTGGCCATCGGGTAGCTGTCTCGTGAGGAACTGCTCTCTTGATTCTGCGCCAACGATGAAGGGCCACGGGCCGCGGCCGACAACTGAGAGCCCCAGAGAGACGACATTCAGAATCAAGCCCACGCCCAGGGCTAACAGGACGAAGCGATGCAGGGAGAACTGGGGCCGATCGAGCTGTCTCAGGCCTTCAACAGCGTATGCAGCCAGGACGCTGAGAGGGGCAAAGCAGGGAAACAGGATCCTGGTGCGAAGGACGAAGTATGAGAAGGTGGCTGCCCCAGCTGCTATCCACAGGACATACGTGGTCATTGAGAAGATGGCGAGTGGAAGAAGCACGCTGTGGTCTTTCCTCACGAAGAGCAGGAGCGGCAGAAGGGCGAGGAAGTACGGAGAGATGGTAGCGTCGTAGGCCTCCGTGCCCTGAGTTCCCAGGACTGTGACATCCCATGGCAGAAGTAGCAGTTGAATTGGCGACATCCTGACGCCGATGGAACTCAGCCACGCACTGCGCAGCTCATTCCAGTCGTGTCCCCCGAAGATATACGGGTAGATCGGATTGCCCGTGTGGACAAGATTCTTGATGTACCAGGGACTCGCCACCGCCACAGCGACAAGTATCAGGACCAGAAGGCCCGTCACATATCGACGATAGCCGGTTCTAGACTTCAGTGCTGAGGCGAGGGCGAGTAGGGGCATGACCACCAGGACAGCGACTCCGGTGTATTTGACGGACATAGCCATTCCACAAAGGATGCCGGCCACGAGTAGCCACTTGAAGTTGCGCCGAGTGTCGAGCCAGTTGACAAAGGCAGCGAAGGCCATGAACTCGTAGAACGCCAAAGTCAGGTCGACATACGCCCAGGCGGCAATGGCCACTGCTGTGGGAATGGACGCAAAAAAGACCGCTGCCATCACCGGTACGTGGCCGGTGAAGTGCTTGCGAGCAAAAACATAGATGGCTGCAACCGTGAGTACTCCATAGGCTAGGTGGATGAGGTGTGCCAGAATATCACCTTTCAGCAGCATGGCACAGAGGAAGAGCATCTCCGTCAGAGCCGGGAAACTGAGGTGGAAGTTGCCCGGCACCCAGAGCACACGCCCGGCGTCGATGTATGTCTTTGGACCCGCAAGGTGGTAGACCAAAGCGTCCCATTCGGCAGGAGGAGTAAGGGCGAGTAGCAGGGACAGCGAGAAGGTGACGCCAAGAAAGGCGAATGCGAGAAGAGAGAGTCGGGACGGCCTCACTGTTCTCCATCGAGGAGTGAGGCTGCGTACGATGTCTCTCATCCCGCGCAGGTTCACAGCCAGCAGCAGTGCCAGCCCCAACCAGAACGCCCACCGACTCAGCAGACCAAGCATACCCAGCGCGAGGGTGCCCAATGACAAGAGTCCCAGGCCCAGACCTGCACCGAATAGAAGGGCCTCGAGGGGCTGCGCTTCCAGGCCACTCCCCAGAACGCGTTTGCCGATAGCTGTGGCCAGTAATACGAGGAGAACCCAGACCGCCAGGTCGGTGCCGCGGTCGATGAGGGCAAGGGCGATCGATAGCGTGAATGGCTTGTGGACGGTGTAGTAAGCCAGGTAGACCACGAAGACCCACAACACGGACAACGCAGCCACCACTGCCCACTTGGCAGGGGACCGCAGTAGTGACTTCGCTCCCTTGTTCCTGTGTTTACCTTCCATTGTCTCGGGTGGCGATGGCCGGTGGCTCTACCAAATCCAGAGCAGCCGAGCCCTGACTAGTGTCACGATGATTCTACATCAATGTGTGCTCGCTTCGCCGTCCACGGCAGCACGACCAGAGTCAGTATTGGCAATGGGACAGACATGATGGCGTGCTCGCCGTTTATCGCGGAGAAAGCCAGCAGGAAGAGGATCCATGGCCCAACGAGCAGCAATGAGGGCATCCCCATGCGCATCACGCGGCTCCCAGGGAACAAAGCCAGCCCATAGACGATGGGCAGCAGCAGCAATACCTGGTTCGTCGTACCCGTTTGTGCAGGGATGAGAAGGGTCACGACCATGGTGAAGAAGAGTGCCTGGCAAGGATTGGCCCGCGCTTTGGTGGATACGATCCAGACGTATACCATGTATCCTACCAAAGCGACTGAGATCAGAACCGTGACGGGTGCGGCAAACTCGGAGGGAAGCAGATAGCCGGCGATGACCCCCAATGGAGATTTCCCTTCCCTGTAGATGCTTGTGTACGACTGATACGAGCCAAGACCAGCCACAAAAGACTGGATCCACGTGGGAAGCACGATGAAGCTGAGAAGTGCGAGGACCGCCATAGCGAACAGAAACGCCGCGACCGTTCTGTAGGCCCCTCGTCTCAGTGAGACGAGAAGTAGAAAGGGCACTATCAGGAATACCATCTGGGGTTTGACCGTGGCCAGAGCCAGCAGGCATCCCGCCAGCGCATCGTGCCCACTCTCGAGGGCCCAGAGGGCCAGGGCGACGGCCGCAAGAACGACTATACTGATCTGGCCAAGGATGATGCTGCGTGCTGTGGGATAGAACAGCACAGACCACAGTGCCAGACCGATAAGTACTACCGGACGTGGATTCCAATCCAAGGTTCGCAAGATGACTATCAGAGTGCCTAGTGCGGCGAGGACGAGAGCACTGAGCCACGAAGCCTGGGCCAGTGGGTAGGGCAGCAGGGCGAAAGGAAGGACCAGGAAGGCCACGTACAGTGGGTAGGCAAAGGCGACCTGATCCTCTTCGTCCCTGGCAGGGCGTCCATACATGTCCATCTGTATCTGCAGAGTCACTTCTGCTGAGTATGGATCCTGGCCGTCCAGGAATAGGGCTCTCGTTCCCCGCCACCGGGGGTAGAAATCGTTACCTCCAGGTACCTGAGACGTGAACGTCTGGTAGGCGCCATAGACCAGCAGGAGGTATACCACGACAATGGCAGCGAAGACCAAAATCGCTCCTCCTCTACCCCCCGATGAATCTCGCAGTGCCTGATTGCTCATGTGGGGCTGCCTCGCTGAGCCCACGTTGCGGGCGTCAGGGGGAAGCCGGGCGCGTGTTCTGTTCCCCCCAACGCGGTGGCCTCCGGGCAAGCGTCTGGCCGGTCATCGTTCACGTCCAGGCTATCCAGGTAGGTGGCTTCGTAGAACTCACTCAGCCAGTGGCACACTTCTTCTGCGTCGCCGAACCGGCCGACTGAGCGATACGCTCGGGCCAGATGCAGATAATAGGGCACCAAGTCATCGTACGGTGCGCAGGTGATGGTTTCCGGCCAGAAATCGGCATTCAGGTTGGATCGGTGATAGACCTGGGACGCATAGTCGTACGAGGAGGTCAGCGTGACGCAGTCTGGCGCGCTGGGTTGGTACAGGGCGATAGCCTTCTCGAGATCCCCGGCCTGGTAGGCGATCTCGCCCAACAGGACGTCGGCTTCCTTCTCTCCTAGCAGGCCAGCGATTCTGAGGTCATGAAGAGCGCCATTCTCCTCTCCCATAGCCAGAAACAGCTCTCCTCGCGCCAGGTAGGCCGTGTCGCTTGTGGGGCTCATAGCGAGCGCCTGATCGAGCGTCTGTCGAGCCGTGGAGTACTGCCGTTGGGCTGCTTCCACCCGGCCTCTGAGCACCAGGGCCGACCCGGAGGGTGGCAGATCCCCCAGTATCCGCGCCGCTTCTGCATAATCGTGCGCCAGGTAGGCCACCCAAGCCCGGGCTAGGCCTGGCAGAGAGTCGTCTTTTTGGAGATCAGCCTTGAATGCCCTTCTGAACTCGCTGGTCTGCCAGAAGGCACTGTCGATGATGGGAGGGGTGGCGGCAATTGCCGCGGAGTAGGCATCTCCGGCGGCTCGGTGGTTGCCAGCTGTCTCCAGCAAGAAGCCCCAGCCCATCTTGTAGTAGCCGTCCCGGGGTGCCTGGGCAGAGGCCCGCTCCATGTAGGCGATAGCGCGGTCGATGTGCCCAAGGTTCCATTCCAGCCAGGCGAGATTCCCGTTGTTTAGTGCGGTATCTCCGCCTCCGGAGATCTCCCGCTCGTATTCTTGTATGGCTCGGAGCAGGGCAGATTCATCGTCGCTCTCAAGGCCACGATATGCTGTCACCGTTCCGAGTTGGAAGCTGTACATCGTCACCATGGGGTCCAGTGTCACCGCTCTCTGCATGTCAGCAACGGAAGCATCGAGCCTGCCGTCCTGCCAGGCGCCGACGGCGCGGTACTGGAACCAGTGAGCAATGTTTCCCCAGGCCAGCACCGCCGCGACCAGGATGAGCACCAGTGCCGTGGTCCATCGCACGGCGGGCGCGGGCACCCTGCGCCGAGACGAGAAGGGCGCTACGACGATGCCTGCGAGCAGCACCACGTACAGAGTGGTCAGCGGAAAGACCCAGGGGACGTCAAACAGCATCGAGGCCATGAGGCCCCCGATGCCAGCGACGCAGGCAGCGACGACGGCGCGGGAACGGCGTTCGTCCCCGGCCGTGGCGGTAAGATACCTCCAGCCTGTTCTCGTCAGGACCGCCAGCAGCCAGAAGCCTGCGATGAGGCTCGGAAGCCCACTCTCGACGGCGATGTTGATGAAGCCATTGTGAGCAGTGTTGTAGTACATGTCGGTGGCATACGGATTGGGATCAGGGACCTGGTGGAAGAGGTATCCGAATGTACCGGGTCCTCCTCCAAAGAACGGCCGTTGGCCGATGATCTCGGCCGCAGCCCGCCAGAGCTCGAACCTGACGGAGACGCTGTAGAGCCTGGTCGGCATGAGTTTGACGGCAGCGGCAGTGAAAGCGACACTCAGCGTCATGGCGAGCAAGATGGCGGCAGCGACTCCCGGTCTACGCACGTACGCGCGGAGGGACGTACGGCCGCGCTCCAGCACAGGCACCAGGGTCAGCAGGGCGAACGCGGTCAAAGCCACAGCGATGCCTATGAGCCCACTTCTGGAGAGGGTCGAGGCCAGTACCAGCAATGCGCCGACTGCCATAGCGCCAAGGTTCGCCCTGGTTCTCAGGCGGTGCGAGGTCAACCATTCCGCCAGTACGAGAGGCAGCAGGAGCACTATGTACCAGGCCAGGACGTTCGCTGGTCCCATGACCAGCCGTCTTCGATACTCTCCCAGAGTGAGAAGCGGTGACAATTCCCCGGTACCGATGGCCCAGATACTCAGCCAGACCACAAGCTCCAGGATCTCCGCAAGCACGACGATGCCGACAACCAGCAGCATGGGCTTGACGAAATCTGACAGCTCCCACCCGCTCAGTAGCGAATCGACGAGGACGTAGTAGACCAGGATGAATATGGTGAGATAGGACAGGTTCTCCACACTGACGCGGAGATCAGCCGAGAGCGCCGTTGACACCACGTTGAGGAGGTAGAATGCGAGCAGTGGCAGATCCAGGGGTGTCCGCGGCAACCATTGCTGCTGTGCCAGCCTGCGTGCAACATAGCAGCCTAGCACAGCGAGGACCATGATCTGGGAGACGACGATCAGTGGAAAATGGTAGGTGCCTGCCCGAGTACCACCGATTGTGGTGAAGTAGACCAGTATCAGAAGGATGGCTATCGCCCGCCAGCTGAGTCCCCATCGTCGCCCCGCGCTTGCGAGGGCTAGCCTGAATGTCTCAAGCCGCATGCGTGCCATTCCTCATTTTAGGGTGGCGAGGCTCGCCAGTCAATAGTACCTAACTCCCATGACTCGCTCAGGTGGGCAAACCTCAACGGCGACTGCCGTAGGAGGCCAGGTAAACGCGTTTGTACACTCTCTCGTCCTGCAACTGGTAGTGTGCAAGCAGCGACTGTCTCAGCTCATCCTTGCGCACTCTCTCCATCAGTCTCTGCTCGTCGCCCTGCACGAACCGGTGGGCGTTGGCGTTTTCGGAGACGATCATGGTCCACAGGGTCCCGCCATCGCTCATCACCCGGGCCACCTCGTTGCTGAGAAAGTCATCGTACTCCGAGGTCGATCCCAGGTAGGGAACCGTGAGCCAGTCTACTCCCTCGAGCTTGTAGTAGTACAGGGGTGCGTAGTCGTGGGGGCGCACGAGCATGAGATCGCCCGGTTGGCCGCTGGCGTTGACGTGCGCGACAGCCTCTCGCCACTGGTCGCGCACATAGGAGTTATCGTAGTAGAGGTTGCGCATCGAGCTACCGATGGCGATCACCAAGACCGTCAGGGCCAGCGAACTGATCGCCCTCCTCGCCGAGACGGCCCGCTGGATGCCAACGCCCACCAAGATGAGGAAAGCAGGAAGAAGCGGATTGAAGAAACGGTCTATGTAGATCGATCTCTTCTGCGGAAGAGGCCAGTCCAGAGAGATCAGAAAGGTGAGGAGCAGCGGGAGCACGAGCCAGATCGAGACGGCAGCGATCCGCTCTTGCTCATCCCTCGGCCTTTGCCTCAGCGAGGTCAATCCATACCCGATGAGTGAGAGTGCGATCAGAGCGGCGGTCAGATAGAGAGGATTGCGCGGGTCGGTGGTGAGTCCCACGCCCAGAGTGTAGAGGGTCCAGAACAGGTCTGACATGCGGGCAGGAGAGATCCAGGATATTGAAGCTGAGTAGAAGCCACCCGTGGTGAGGACGGCCAGTATCCAGGGCAGGAAGAGGACGCCCACGACCACCATGCAGCAGAACCACTTCGTCAGTTTGGCGGGGTACCGTCTGCGGAGGCTGACCAGGAACACGGCCTGGCCCAGAGCGATGAAGAGGTGAAGGTAGTTGCTGTAGAGAGACAGCAAGCTCAGCAAGCCAAAAGCTACCCAGTTGACAAGCGCGTCATCACGCAGGAGCCGCAGGAATGCGACCGACGCTGCCAGCACGAGCATGGTGGTCAGGGAGTACATCCTGACCTCCTGGGAATACCAGACATTGAGCGGAGACACGGCCAACAGTAGAGCTGACAGCACGCCCAGTCGCTTCCCACCGACGACGCTGGCCGCGATGTACATGATGCTCACCGAGATCATGCCCCAGAGTACGGAGAAGAACCGGAGCAGATACTCCTCGTGCCCCAGGATGAGCCAGAAGTGCATGAGGGTGTAATACAGGGGTGGGTGCACTCTGTCGTGGACGGTGTTCTCCATAAGAGATGGGAGGTCCGCGATGCTTATGGAGAAGGAGAAGGCCTCGTCCCACCATAACCCTTGCGCATCCAGAAACGCTATGCGGAGAAGGAAAGCGAGTAGGAGTATGGGTATCATCCAGCGATAGTGAGAAGGCCAGCTGCTGCTCTCCGCCATCAGCTACCCTCCACTCGGGCGAAGATCGAGGCCTGATCGTCCGCGTATACCCGTCGCCAGTCGCTTCTCTCGCTCAGCATGGTGCTCAGTGGGCTCCCGTTGTCTATGAAGGCCACGGTGACGTTGTATCTATTCAGAGGATCCTGCCAAGTCTCTCTCAATTGGTAGACCTGGAGGTACTCATCGATGAGCTTCTCTCCATACACGTCGGCTCGTCCATCTATGAACACCTGGCGCTCAGGGTACATTCTCCACAGGAGGTAGCCACCCCAGTGGTACA
>Ga0307378_10003570_pt1 | contig 22763 bp, 17 predicted proteins | sample UN1MG_FD_202238 | JGI IMG/M metagenome (GOLD analysis project Ga0307378, IMG submission 202238) | Soil microbial communities from Risofladan, Vaasa, Finland - UN-1 | ecosystem: Environmental > Terrestrial > Soil > Coastal area > Acid sulfate soil | place: Finland: Risofladan, Vaasa | collected...
CCAACCGGGAAATTAACCAGGACATTCTGGCTTCCCTGCGCCAGGCGATTGAAAACGTGCGTTCATACCAGAAGGACATCCTGATCGATCAGGAAAACTTGCCGCGGGGAATCAGATACACGCCCATCAAGAGGGTCGGTATCTGTGTTCCGGGCGCATCGGCCCCGCTGCCTTCTACTGTTATAATGACAGCGGTCCCTGCGCAGGTTGCGGGCGTGAAGGAAATCGTTGTGGTTTCGCCGCCAAGACACAACGGAAGCATCCATCCGGTGATTTTGGCCGTATGCTGCGAATTGGGAATTGACGAAGTGTACAGAATTGGCGGAGCCCAGGCGGTGGCTGCTTTGGCGACCGGGACCGGGACTATAGGCAAGGTTGACAAGATTGTCGGGCCGGGCAACAAGTGGGTCCAGGCGGCGAAGAAAAATGTCGCCGGCGACTATGTCGGTATAGATTCTATTGCCGGGCCGAGCGAAGTTTTGATCATCGCGAACGAGCAGGCCAACCCGGCGTGGATTGCGGCCGATATGCTCAGCCAGGCCGAGCACGCCGCCGACAGCAGCGCGATAGTCCTGACCGACTCGGAACCGTTTGCGAAATTAATTCTCGCCGAGCTGCAGAAGCAGGTGGCGGAATTGCCGAGAGCGAAAGCGGCAAAAGAATCGCTGAAGAAGCTCAGTGCTATTTTAGTTCTCGACGATATGGACGGAGCAATTGAAATGGCGGACGATTTTGCATCCGAGCACCTGGAGATTCAATGCGGGCAGGACAGCAGGGAAATCGCCGAAAAGGTACACAACGCCGGCGCGATATTCATAGGTCCCTACACCCCCGTGGCGATAGGGGATTATTGGGCCGGGCCGAGCCATACGCTGCCGACCGGAATGCGGGCGAAGTTTGCCAGCGCGCTGACCAGCAACGATTTCCTCAAGTCGATCAGTATTATCGAATACGATCAGGAAATGCTGACCGCCAGTGCCGACGACATTGTCCGCCTGGCTGAGATTGAAGGGCTCGACGCCCATGCCAAGAGCATAAGAATCCGGCAGCGGGATTGAGTTTCGGGCGGAAAATCACAGGCCCCAGCCGAGCTTGTCCTTATACCACCAGTAAAACCAGCCCGACCGGTGCGCCAGCACGAAAACAAGGTAAACTTTGAGAGTTTGTTTGAGAAACTCCCAAAATGGGAGTCTCGGTATGACTTCTGCAATAAACCCGCCAACGACGAGAAAGAACAGTACCAGCCCACAGTACGGCAACAACGCACGGCATATCGACCGGACGATTTCTATCGGATTCAAGGCGTCAAAGGAATCGAACATAATTCCCCTAAGTAACGACATCGGCAGGAAAAATGTGCCGTAAGCAGCCAATGCCCAATACCACGAATCGGTTCGTTTAACCAGGACGGAATATAGCAAAATCGGTGCTAAACATATTGCTAAACAGCCAATAATAATAAATGCCTGGGAAATAAAATCGCCTATACTAATTGTATTCGGAACCGTGACCTCCGTAGCTCGCCGATTACCTTTGGAACTGCTAATTACACAGTCTGCGATGTAATAGCACACGTAGCTGTAGAAGATAACATTAAGGATAAAAGCAATGGGCTCGGTGATCTCATAAGCTCCAAGCCAAAGGAGCGGCACCAGGAAATACTCCATGAATTTGATGAGCCCGGAAATCAACAAGGGCACAATTACAAAGAGTGCGAGGTGAATCATGCCGGAGGTGCTGATCGGATAGAGAAAGGTGTCGATAAGCCAGGGCAGCTTACATTCATCCGCCAACGGAGGTTCTTCTTCGAGTATCTTCATTGTGTCGTATCTCTTACTATCTGTCCGATTTTGATTCCAAATCAATCATTAAACTTCCCAGTTAAGCTTTTTCTCAAACCGACGATAGAACCTGCCTAATAATCCGACTGCAACAATTATCATATAAAGCTGTACTACTTTGATGAGAAAAGGCACCGTCGGTAAAAGCCAAAACCGGTTTACCGGGGAGTCTATTTTCATAAATAACAATGCACCTGCATAAAAGAACAGAACCATCCCGCAGTACGGCAGCAATGTGCGGAATATCGATCCGATTATTAATATCGGATTCAAAGCGTTAAACGAATCAAACAACACCACGGCAAGCAGAACCATCGGGAAAAAGAAGCCGCCGCACGCCAATATCAGCCAATAAATCAAATCGCTTTGTTCTGTAACAATATAATACACGGCCACAGGTGAAAAACAAGCGGCGATAGAACCAACCACAATTAATAATTGCGAAACATAATCCCACCTGTCGGGTTTAACCTGAATGGCACGGAGATCGGGGGCGCGGCGGGCACCTGAAGCGCTGTCACGAATACATTCGGCAAAATAATACAGCGTATATGCAACCGGCAGGAAATACACTATTGGGATATACTCTATGCCTAAGCCCACAAATGCTATTATGAACGGACAAAACAGAAAGAGCAGAAGCCATAAACCTATAAGATGAACAACACCCGCTAAATTTAACGGATACAGAAATATGTCGATGAACCAGGGCAGTCTGCAATGGCCGGCAGGTTCGGTTTCTTCGGATTCCTGCTGCTGATTGTCAGTTTCTTCGGAGATGTTGGATTGGACGGCTGGCTCTTCTTTGAGCTTATATTCATCCGGGACATCCATAAGAGTTAAACCATGGGAAGAATCCGTTGTGCGTGCTATCAGATCTCCGGAATAATTCTGCGTTGCAGCAGAGCCTGGGAGCTGAATTGCCGGGATGATAAACGTATTGTTGCATTTTGGGCATATAGCTTTTTTGCCTGCATGGCTCTTTGGGACGCTTATCTGCCGCTCACAGTATTCGCAGAGAAAATCAATAACGGTGGATTCGGTCGGTACAATTATGACTTTGCCGCATTTCGAGCATTTGCCCTGCCTGCCAATGTCCTTGTCCCGGGCACTGATTTTATGAGCACAGTGTTCGCAGTAAAACCGAATCATAAAATCTTCTCCCTCTTAAGTGATTTATTGGTTCTACAGTTTTGGCTATTTTCCGGGCCGTTCTCTCATGCCCATGGGCTGTACCGCAGAGCCGCTCTGTTGAACAGGACGCACCGGAACCGATTTTCTTCAGTTAAAATTCTCTGCAGTTATATTTTTTTCGGTTTGCCGCCTGCTGTCCTGCTAATCAGCCGCCCAGCTTTTGCTTTATCATTTCGCCCGCTCTGGTGAGGGCATCGCTGATTTTTTTCGGATTTTTACCGCCGGCCTGTGCCATTTGAGGCCGGCCGCCGCCGCCGCCGTCAACGATGGGCGCTATTTCCTTGACAATGTCACCGGCTTTGAGACCTTTAGCGATCAGATCGTCGGTTACGCCTGCCAGGAGCGTTGCCCTGCCGTCCTCGTCGAAGCCCAAAACGATAGCGGCGGATTTTGCCTTCTTCTTGAGCATGTCGACCGCCTCTCGCGCCTGATCGACCGAAGTTGTCGATAGTTGGCCGATGACGATAGAGGCCTCGCCGATTTTCTCACATTTTTCAAGGAGCTCTCTGGCCTCGGTCATGGAATCCGAGCCGGACTGCCGGGCGGCAGCCTTGAGTTCTTTAGAGAGCTTTTTATTGTCCTTCAGCAACTGGCCGACTCGCTCGACCAGCGATTCGGACGGGACCTTCAACATTGCCGAAAGCTCATCGACGATGTCACTGCTTTTTTCGAGGTGGCTTGTGAGCGCTGCGCCGGTCAGGGCGGTAATCCTGCGGACGCCGGCCGAGATGCTCTCTTCTTTGATTATCTTAAAACCGCCGATCGCCCCGAGCTTCTCGACGTGTGTGCCGCCGCAGAACTCCAAAGAGATTTTCGATTTTCGTTTTTCGACTTTCGATTTTAATTCATCAATCGGCAATCGCAAATCGTCACTCTTCAATCCGATTGCGACTACCCGAACCTCGTCCCCATACTTCTCGCCGAACAGCGCCATCGCGCCGAGTTTCTGGGCCTCGTTCTTCGGCATGACAACCCATGTTACGGGCAGGTCGTCGGCGATTTTTTCTCTGACCAATTCCTCCACCTGTCTGAGCTGCTCGGCCGTTGGCGCCTTGGGGCAGGTTAAGTCGAATCTCAAATAATCCGGGCCGACATAACTTCCCTGTTGGGCCACCGATTTGCCGAGCACTTCCTGCAGCGCCCACTGGAGTACGTGGGTGGCGGTATGATTTCTCTTGACGGAGTTTCTGTCTTTACTGACGATAGCATGAACCTTTTCGCCGATATCGAAGTTGCCTTCGGCAGCTTTGCCCTGATGGACGATGCAGTTGGCGATTTTTACAGTTTTTTCCACGATGAAACGGGCCTTGCCGGACTGGATAATTCCGCAGTCCCCAACTTGCCCGCCCGCCTCGGCGTAGAAGCAGGTCTTATCGAGGACTAAACCGACCTGAGTACCGGTTTCAATTCGCCCCTTATCTTTAAAACCGTCGCTGTCAATCAAACCGGCAATTACAGCGTCGCACTGGTCCGTGTGATATTTGTGCAGGTCTTCGGTTTCCGGCAGAACCTGGCCGCTGACCGTATCTGTGATGGACAGCGAATCTTTTGTAATAGCGGCTCTGGCGCGCTGCCTCTGCTGTTCCATGAGCTCGGAAAACTTCGCCGTATCGACCTTTAGGCTGCGTTCCTTAGCCATGAGCTGTGTCAAATCCAGCGGAAAGCCGTACGTATCGTAAAGCTGGAAGGCATCTTGACCGCTGATGACTTTGTCTTTCGATTTCTGTGCCCGACCGGCGGCACCGGCGAAAATTTCTATACCCCTGTCGAGCGTTCTGCCGAAGCCGGCCTCTTCGGATTCGATTACCATCGAGACGTAGTCCGCCCTTTCTCCGATTTCGCCGAACGCCTCGCCAAGACAATCGACGACGACCGGCACAAGTTTGTAGATGAACGGCTCGTGCATTCCCAGCTCCCGGCCGAATCTCGAAGCCCGGCGAAGAATTCGGCGAATCACGTATCCCCGGCCTTCGTTCGAGGGCGTCGCGCCATCGGTGATCGCGAAGACCAGAGCGCGAATATGGTCGGCGATGACTCTGAATGAGTTGTCGCTTTTGTTGCCCAGCTTCGATGTGTATTTGTGGCCGGTGATCTGGCCGGTGCGCTCGATTATGGGCATGAATAAATCGGTGTCGTAGTTGCTCGCCTTGTTCTGCATCACGGCGACGATTCTTTCCAGGCCCGCGCCGGTGTCTACGTATTTGGCCGAAAGCGGCACGAGCTTGCCGCCCGGCTGGCGATTGAATTGTATGAACACCAGATTCCACAGCTCGATGTATCGGGCGCAGCCTCCGTTAACCCGGCACTCGTGGCCGGCGACGTTTTTCATGTCGCACCGGTCCGGGCCCAGGTCGATGTGTATTTCGCTGCAAGGCCCACAGGGGCCGGTCTCGCCCATTTCCCAGAAATTATCTTTCTTGCCGCACGCCAGAACTCTCTCGGCCGGCATCGATGTCACTTTAGGCCACAGATTTGCCGCCTCTTCGTCTTTCGGCAGACCGTCGGCCTCGTCACCGGCAAAAACCGTCGCCCACAAACGGTCCGGATCGATGCCCCAGACCTTTGTAAGAAGCTCCCAGGCCCACTCGATGGATTCGGCCTTGAAGTAATCGTCGAACGACCAGTTGCCCAGCATCTCGAAGAACGTGTGGTGGTAGGTATCCTTGCCCACTTCCTCGAGGTCGTTGTGTTTGCCGCTTACGCGCAGGCATTTCTGGCTGTCGGCCACCCGCGGGTACCGCGCCGGTGCCAATCCGAGGAAAATATCCTTGAACTGATTCATCCCCGCGTTGGCAAAAAGGAGAGTCTCGTCACCGATGGGCACGATAGGCGAGCTGGGTACGATTTCGTGGTCTTTGCCCTTGAAGAAATCGACGAACTCATGTCTGATTTGCTTTGCAGTTTTCATCTGGTATCTCGTTCTTGGTCTTTCGTACCTCAAACAGCACTTTACAGGATAAATTTCACGAATTACACAAGGCCCTTGGCGGCAAAGACTTTGCCTTTTATCTCTTCGCACAGGTCTTTGTTTTCGGCCAGGTATTTTTTAGCGTTTTCTCTGCCCTGGCCGAGCCGGATCGTGCCGTAGTTCAGCCAAGCGCCGCTTTTATCGACGACCTCGCAGTCGGTGGCCAAATCGAGCAGGTCGCCCTCGTAGCTGATTCCGCTGTCGAACATAATATCGAACTCGCTGTCGCGGAAAGGCGGCGCGATTTTGTTCTTTACCACCCTTGCCCTGACCCTGGAACCAACGGCGCCGCTGGCGTCCTTGATGGTCGTTATTCGTCTTAGGTCGATTCGTACCGAGCTGTAAAATTTCAGGGCCCTTCCGCCGGTCGTTGTTTCCGGGTTTCCGAACATCACGCCGATTTTCATACGTATTTGATTTATAAAGATGAGGGCGGTTTTGCTCTTGCTGATGACACCGGTGAGCTTTCGCATCGCCTGGCTCATTAATCTGGCCTGCAGTCCCATGTGGCTGGCGCCCATCTCGCCTTCGATCTCCGCCTTCGGGGTCAGTGCGGCGACGGAATCGACGACAATAACGTCTACCGAATTGGAGCTGACCAGCATCTCGACGATGTCAAGGGCCTGCTCCCCTGTATCGGGCTGGCTGACCAGCAGGCCGCTGACGTTGACGCCCAGCCGTCTTGCCCATGTAATATCCAGAGCGTGTTCGGCGTCGATAAACGCAGCGATGCCACCCGTCCGCTGAGCGCTGGCAATGACGTGAAGTGCGAGAGTCGTCTTGCCGGACGACTCCGGCCCGAACAGCTCGGTCACTCTGCCGCGCGGGATACCCCTGCCGCCAAGCGCTATATCGAGCGATATTGAGCCCGTGTCGATGCCCTCGATCTTGGCGTAATGTTGCTCGTCCATCTGCATGATTGCGCCCTGGCCGTACTGCTTTTCGATCTGCGCGATCACGCGCTGCACAGCCTCGTCCTTGCTGGTCGCTTTTGAATCTGCCTTATCTTTTTTTGCCTTTGCCATTTTTGCTTTTCTCCTGTTCAGCCTAAGTTTAGAACTTAAAACCTAAAGCTCAAAATTATATATTCAAATTCAAAATCTACCTTTTTCCTTTGAGAGTCAAAATGCTGGAGCCGAGGATATTTGCCAGTTCTTTGGTTTCATTCAAAAGGTATTCTAACCGTGGACTATTTATTTTCTTGGCGTCCCTCAGCAAACCAAGCCAGTATAAGCTTTCATTGGCAGACTTAAGGGAATAACTAAAGAAGTTGGTAAAATCCTTCCTGGCACTGGCACCTTTGGCTTCAACGACATTTGCGCCTATAGAAGTCGCTGACCTCAATAACTGTTTTGTAATAACCTGACTTGAGGTGTCTTTCGGCAAAGTATCTAGGAATTCTATAATCGCAATAGAATATTGATAAGCCCTGCGTTTCAAGTCATTTTTGAGTTTTGAGCTTTGGTTTTGCATTTATAGTTTTACATTTTACACTTTTCTATTGCAGTCTGTAATTTCCTAATACGGTGTAAATGGGGCCTTTCGGCGCCAACTGGCTCTGATAAACCGAAACCGAATCGGCCGGCATAGTCCCGAGCTTGAAATCCTTATATTCCCGGGCCATTTGAGCCAATTTAATGCCCGCCCTTGCGTTTCTTATCCTGCACAATGTTAAATGCCCTGAGAACTTTCTGGTTTCTCTTGGCCAGCCCGCCAAATCCAACTGTTGCTCGAGGTCTTCCTGTAATTGTAGCAGCTTGTCGCTGTTCTGTCCCGTACCTACCCATAAAATCCTGGCGCTTCTGCCGCCGAAATGGCCGACCGATTCGACGTCCAGCTCGAAAGCCTCGTGCCGGCTCGCGACGTCCCCGGTTATGTTGCAGACATCCACGACCTGCTCGTCTTTAATTTCGCCCAGGAACTTCAGCGTCAGATGTATCGTCTCGGGATTCACCCACTTGGCATCGCTTTTCTTAATATCAGCTTTGCCCTGCAGCTCATCCTGCAGGCTGGCCAGGGCCTTTCTGATTTGATCGTCGATATCTATTGCTATAAAGCACCGCATGTCACGCTCGATACGCTAAAACTGTGTAATTTTTCGTAATTCCTGCAGCCTCTTGTCGATATTCGCTCTGTCCGTGGATGTCAAGCCGTCCAGCGAGAAATCGGCAATCGTAAAAGAGGCGACCACCGTGCCGTATGCGACGGCCGTTTTTAATGTCTCGAAATCGGTCCTGCCGGTTTGTGCCAGATAGCCCATGAAGCCGCCCGCGAAACTGTCGCCGGCGCCGGTCGGGTCTATGACGTCGGCGGCCGGAAAGGCCGGCAGGATGAATATATCCCCATTGGCGTTGCACATGATCGAGCCCGATTCGCCTTTTTTCATAATCACAAGACCTGTGCCCATCTCAAGTATTTTTTGGCCCGACTTTATCAAATTGCGCTCGTCCGCCAGCATCCTCGCCTCATCTTCGTTGATGATCAGACAGTCGATCTTCTTCAGCAGGCGCTTGAAATCGTCCAGATGGTTTTGAATGTATAAGTCCATCGTATCGGCGGCGACGAAAACCGGCTTTTTGACTTGCCCGAGCAGCTCGTGCTGGAGGGCCGGCGCCGTATTGGCGAGAAAAACAAATTCGCTGTCCTTGAATGTTTCGGGCACCTTCGGCGGCGCTTCGGCCAGGACGTTCAATTCCACTTTCTCCGTCGTCCGGTCGTCCAAATTTTCGTGATATGAGCCGGTCCAGCGGAAAGTTTTGCTCTGTGCTCTTAACTCCAGTCCCGTCAGGTCAACGTTCCTGCCGGCGAAGATTTCGGCCAGGTCGAACGGGCAATCCGAGCCGATCACGCCGACGAACCTGACCGGCGAAAAAAAGCTGGCCGCCATGCTGAAGTAAATGGCCGCTCCGCCGAGACAGTTCTCGCGAATACCGCCGGGCGTCTTGACCGTATCAATTCCTATCGAACCTGTTACCAATAATGACATATCTATGCTCGCTATGTTTGTGTTTGGAATTTCTTTAGCGTGTTGTCTATTCTTTTCAGGGTATTTTCTTTGCCCAACAGCCGGACCGAATCGAAGATGGGCAGGCTGATTGTGGTTCCGCAAATTGCCACGCGCAGCGGCTGGGCGACTTTGCCCAGGCCGACTTGTTTTTCCTCGGCCAATCCGCGCAGCATATCCTCGATGCCCTGTTCCGTTAGCTCGTCCATCGCGGCAAGCTTTTCCCGGACGATTCCCAGAACGGCCAGGCCTTCGTTTTTGAGCAGGATTTTCTTAACCGCTTTGTCGTCATATTTGATTTTGTCGTTGTCAACAAACAGAAATTCGCTCTTTTGCTCGATCTGAGCCAGGGTTCTTGAGCCCTCGCAGAGCTTTATGATTGTTGAAAGAAGCTCGTCGTCGGCAGAGACCATCGGGGACTTGACAGTGTTTAAGTAACTCTTGAGATGCCCGAGGAGCTTCTCCGCCGAAACCATCCGGATGTGCTCGGTGTTGAAAGAGAGCAGTTTCTGCCGGTCGAACAGGCTGTTCGATTTGGTCAGGCGCGAAATGTCGAAGGCGCCGATCAGCTCTTCGAGCTGCATGATCTCGCGATTATCGCCGGGATTCCAGCCCAGCAGGGCGAGGAAATTCACCATGGTTTCGGGCAGGTAGCCGCTCTTGAAGAAATCGACGATATTGATTTCCGGCAGGGCAACGCCGAGATGCTTTGCCATCGCGTCGATGTTGGGCATATCCGGCATGGTTTTGCCGCTGATAAAAGAATCGAGCTGCTCACGGCTGATATCGCCTGCGGCGGCGAGTGCTTCGAGATCGATCTCCTGCGCTGCCTTGATTGCCTTGCGAAGGGCCTTCGGACGCTCGCGCTTGGAGAGTTTGCCGCCGGTATCGCTGACCGTGACCGACATGTGCGCGTATTTCGGAAGCGGAGCATCCGGAAACAAAGCCTGCCATAAAGTCTGCTGGCCCGGCGTGTTGTTGAGGTGTTCCTGGCCGCGAATGATGTGTGTAACGTTCATCAGGCGGTCGTCGACCACGCAGGCGAAATTGTATGTGGGAAAACCGTCGCTTTTCAGAATGATAAAATCGCTTATCTCCTCGGCGGCAAAGGTAATCTCGCCGCGAACCTCGTCCTGCACCACGATCGGCTTTTCCTGCGGCACGGCGAAACGGACCGTAACGGGCCGGCCTTCGGCGCGGGCTTTTTCCGCCGTTTCGGAGTCGGGAAAATCTTTCGGCCGGGAGTAGGAAAAGCTATCCTTCTGAGCCTCAGCTTGCTTGCGTAGTGCGTCGAGTTCTTCGGTGGTCTCGAAACAATAATAGGCCTTTTTTTCGTCGAGAAGTTTCTTTATATATTTATCGTAGATGTCTTTACGCTCAGATTGAAGATAGGGCCCGTTCGGACCGCCGGTTTCGGGGCCTTCGTCCTCCTGGATTCCGAGCCATTTCAGGTCGTCCATGACCTGCTGTGCGGCGGTCGGCGTGTTTCGCTTCTGGTCCGTATCCTCGATTCGGAGTATGAACGTTCCACCCGCCCGCCGGGCCCAGAGCCAGTTAAATAGAGCGGTCCTGGCTCCGCCGACGTGAAGATAACCCGTCGGCGACGGTGCAAAACGCGTTACGACATTTTCAGACATAGCGTACAGTTCCTCAATTAGCTGCAAAATATGTGAAACGCATAGGTTAAGTTCCCCGGCTGATATTGTCAAGTACAAGTAAGACAGAACCTTGAAGAACGTTTAAAAAGTTTGCACTTATCGGGCAGGTTTTGTATTTTTGTAAAGCCCGCAGCGGGTTGAATGATCTTGATGGTAAATATCGCTTTCGAGAAAGGTTGAAAATGTGGCCGCAAATTGGGCCGATTCCGACGTTCAGCATCTTTTATAGTATTGGTATTTTAAGCCATTATCTCATTAGCTGCCTGCTCGCCCGGCGCCTTGGGCTGCGCTACCGGGTCTGGATCGCTGTCAGCGTATGCTATAATTTGGGGATGATTGTAGGCGCCAAGGCGCTGTATGACATTCAACATACACAATTTGATTTGAGAGCACTGCTGTCAGCCAGCCATTATATACAGGGCGGATTATGGGGCGGGCTGCTGGCTTATCTATGCTTGTCCGTACCGTTGGTGCTGGTTTTGTCGAAGCGCAGGCAGGCGGCGCTCGATCTGATCGCGCTGTCGATTCCGATCCCGTGGATTTTCGCCAAGCTCGGATGCCTGTTTAACGGCTGCTGCTACGGACGAGAGTGTTCCATGCCCTGGGCGATCACATTTCCCGAAGGGACCGCAGGCGCTCCGGCGGGCATACCGCTGCACCCGGTAGAGATTTACGAGATACTTCTCGTATTGTGTATTCTTGGCGTCTTTACGATATTAAAACGCCGATGGGGCTCCGGAACGATGCTGCTTTGGTTTCTGGCTCTCTACGGCCTCGGACGGGCGGCCACCGAACTGTGGCGGGGCGATTCAGATCGTCATCTGTACATCGGCCCGCTGACCCTGTCGCAGCTAATCTGCCTGGCCGCGGCCGGCGTTTCGATTCTCTTGCTGTACTTCTTACGTCAACGCCGCCGGGCCATCGGAGAAACGCTTCGGTAACTGAAGAAATTCTGAAAAAAATGTGTTTTTCGCCGGATAAGGTTTTGGTTTGACGGCAATTGTTCGTCCGGTTACACTTTTAGAGTATACTTCGTATTGTCGTCGAACAGTTTGGTAATTCAAGACATTGTTATATTTGCTGATTAGGAGGTACAGGAGTCATGAGGAACAAAAAAATTGATAGGCGTCGGTTCTTAAAACGCGCTGCCGGTACCGCCGCCGGGGCGATGAGTTTTCCGTACATCGTTTCGTCGTCGGCGCTGGGCGGGGCGGGCGGCATCGCTGCCAGTGAGATGATTACTGTCGGCTGCGTCGGTGTCGGGCCTCAGGGCAGCGGCGTGATGGGCAACTTCCTGAGACAAAAGAATGCCCGGGTAGTCGCGGTCTGCGACGTCAAAGATCCCGTGCTCAAAGCCGCCCAGGATCGGGTAAACGGGCACTACCAGGGCACCGGCTGCGCCGCTTACAAGGACTTCCGCGAAGTTATGGCGCGTGACGACATCGACGTGGTTCTCGCAGCCACGCCGGACCACTGGCACGTGCTTATCGCGCTGGCGGCGGTCAAATCGGGAAAGGACGTATATCTGGAAAAACCGATGGGACTGAGCCTTGCCCAGGACCAGGCTCTTCGTACGGCCGTGCACCGTCACGGCAGAGTTTTCCAGTTCGGCACGCAGCAGCGATCGGAGCGCAACTTCCGTTTTGCCTGCGAGCTGGCGCAGAGCGGCCGGCTCGGCAAACTGCATACCATTAACGTATGGTCTCCGGGCAGCAGCCAGGGCGGGGATCCCAAACCCGTGCCCGTGCCGGAATGGATCGATTACGACAGATGGCTGGGGCCGGCACCTTATACGCCTTATACACAGGACCGCTGCTCGAATAAACTGTGGTGGTTTATTTCCGATTATGCGCTTGGCTTCATTGCCGGATGGGGCGTTCATCCCCTGGACATTGCGCTCTGGGGCGGCGGTGAAAAAGTCGCCTGCCCCGTGGAGATCGAAGGCAAAGGGGTCTGGCCCACCGAAGGAGTAGCCGACACGGCGATGAACTGGAAAGTCGTCTGCAAATATGACAGCGGCGTAACGATGAATTTCACCGGCGATCCCTATCCGGACGAGTGGAAGAAACGCTACGGGCGAACGACCAGCCACGGCACGGCCTTCGAGGGCAGCGATGGATGGGTGCACGTGGACCGCTCCGGCTTAAACGCCCACCCGAAGGAGCTGCTGGAAACGGAATTCGGGCCGAACGATATTCACCTGTACAAAAGCGACAATCACGTCGGAAACCTTTTGGACTGCGTCAAAAGCCGGGCCGAAACCGTCTGTAATATTGACGTGGCCGTGCAGGCGGATATAATCTGTCACATCAGTGACATTGCCATTAGGCTTGAGCAAAAACTTAAATGGGATCCGAAAACCGAACGTTTCGTAAACAACGATGCAGCCAACCGCAGGCTGTCCAGACCCATGCGTTCTCCATGGACGCTGTGAATAATGTGAATTATGGAAGAAATCGTTTTTAAGGAGAAAGTCAGATGACAAGGAAGTTAGTTTTGATGCTGCTGTTTACAAGTTTGCTTTTGGTGGGATGTCAAACAACACCGTCCGGAGATGCGGCCTCTAAAGCGGGCCAGTGGCAAAATCTTTTCAACGGCAAGACCCTCGACGGCTGGCTCGCCAGTGAGAACCAAGGTACGTTTACTACCAGTAACGGCATGATTATTGCCCACGGGCCACGGAGCCATCTGTTTTACACCGGGCTCGTCAACGATGCCAACTTTGTGAATTTCGAGTTTAAGGCCGACGTGCTGACCACGCCCGGCTCCAACTCCGGCATATACTTCCATACGCAGTATGAGGAAACCGGCTGGCCATCGAAGGGTTTCGAATGCCAGGTGAATACGACCCACAGCGACCGGAAGAAAACAGGAGGCATCTATAATGTACAGGACGTGATGGATGACGCCCCGTCCACGGACGATAAGTGGTTTCACTATTACATCAGGGTCGAAGGCAATCACGTCATCATCCAGATCGACGGCAAGACTACTGCGGCATGGACGCAGCCCGAAGACTGGGCGCCGCCTCAGAGCATGGCCGGCCGAAAGATCGGCGAAGGAACCATCGCCCTGCAGGGCCATGACCCCGACAGCGTCGTCTATTTCAAGAATATAATGGTTAAGGTACCGCCCTCGCCGATGGATTAGAAAGTTCATCCGCGCAATTGTAGGATCAGCGAAAAATGACGACAAAATCAACGCGAGCCTCCGAGCGAAAAGATATATTCAGCCGGCGCCGGTTCATAGCCAAATCCGCTGCCGCGACCGCGGGCTTTGCGATTGTCAGGCCTTCGGCCGTTCGCGGATTCGGCGCCAATTCCCGGATAGAGGTCGGCTGTATCGGCCTTGGCGGCCGCGGCAGCCAGATCGCCGGAATGCTTGCCGAACACGAAGGTTTCCAGGTGACTTCGGCCGCCGATTATTTTCCCGAAGTCGTCCGCAGCACCGGCGAGAAACTAAGTGTTGCCGAAAATCGCCGCTATTCGGGGCTATCCGGATATCAAAAGCTCATCGCGGGCAAAGTCGATGCGGTTTTTTGCGAGACGCCTCCTTACTGTTTCGGCGAGCATGTCACTGCCGCTGTCGACGCGGGTTGTCACGTGTACCTTGCCAAGCCGGTCGCCTGCGATGTCCCCGGATGTCTGATGATTCGGGATGCGGCGAAAAAAGCCTCGAAAAACAAGCAGGTCTTCCTGGTGGATTTCCAGACGCGCACCGACCCGTTTTTTATCGAAGCTATCAAACGCACGCGTGACGGATTGATCGGCGAACCCGGGCTGCTCAGTTCCTTCTATACGGATGAGGCCTTCCCTGATCCGCCGAAGACGGGCAATATCGAGAGCAGGCTGCAGAACCTTATCTGGGTGAACGATATCGCTCTCGGCGGCGGGCAGTTGGTCTGTGCCGGCATCCACGCCGTCGACGTAGCTTTGTGGATTGCCGGGACACACCCTGTTAGCGCTGCCGGCTGCTCGCGTATCGCCCGGCGTGATCCTCACGGAGACTCGGCCGATGTGTATTCCGTGACATATCAATTCGAAAACGGGTTGATACTGAATCATCGCGGAGAGCACATGCGGAACACTCATGGTTTCCAATGCAGTTGTTTCGCCTTCGGGCAGGACGGCTACCTGGAGACAAACTACACCGGCAAGGTTTCAATCAGGGGAAATAAAGGAGGCTACCGGGGCGGGGAACTAACGAACCTCTATGTAGATGGGATCAGGCGGAACCTGGACACTTTTCATCACAGTATTGCAAACGGAATCTATGACAACCCGACGGTTCAGCCGAGCATCGACTCCACGCTGGCGACGATTCTTGGACGCGAAGCGGCGAGAAGGAACACGAAAGTAATATGGGACGATATGGTCGGCGAGAATAAGAAACTCGAAGTCGATCTGACCGGCCTTCGGGTATAAAATGAAAGTCTATGCGAATGGAGGTCTCAGGTGACCATTAAACGATTGACTGTTTTTGTCATGGCGGCCCTGCTGCTTTTGCAGACTGTGCCCGGTCGGATACAAAATGCCGCCGGGTCCGATTCGGTCGCCGGGCAAAAGCCCAGCTACGAGTGGCGGCAAACCGACAGCTCGCTGGCGCTGCTCAACAGGGGGGGCGTTGTCTGGCAGTTCAATTTCGACAAGAAGCAGGGCAAACCATACTTCCATCCGGTCTGCCTGACCGACGGCACGGAATTGACCTGGCACCGCCCGCCGGACCATCCGTGGCACTACGGACTGTGGTTTTCATGGAAGTACATCAACGGCCTGAATTACTGGGAAGAAGACACAAAGACCGGCCTGTCGCAGGGGCTGACCGAGATTAAGAATGTAGAGGTGACAGCCCATCGCGATTATTCGGCACAGATTACGATGCAGCTCAGTTATCATCCGCCCGGTCAACCGGCAGTGCTGACTGAATCGTGTCACATTCATGTCGGTAAGCCGGATGAAGATGGTCGTTATCGAATTGACTGGAGCAGCCGGTTCGCCGCCGGCGCCGCTGATGTTCTGCTGGACCGCACGCCAATAACGGGCGAGAAGGACGGTCAAAGCTGGGGCGGCTACGCGGGGCTTTCGGTGCGGATTGCGAAAAATGTCTCCGGCTGGTATCTCACCGACAGCGAAGGACGAAAGGACCTGGAGGCACACGGCAAAAAAGCTCGCTGGATGAATTTCGGCGGCCTGACCGCTGAAGGTAAAGATTTCAGCATCGCCGTCTTCGACCATCCGGACAACCTGCGGCATCCCTCGCCGGGCTTTGTTATCATGGACCCGAAGGTGCCGTTCGGATACTTCAGCCCGGCGTTGCTTTTCAATAAGCCTTACACTTTGCCTGGCGGGAAAAGATTTTCGCTGAAGTATCGGGTTCTGATTCATCCCGGCCGGGCGCAAAAGAACCTGCTGGAAGCTGAATGGAAATCATTTTCCGGGACAGCCGACATTCAGGCGCGAATCGAACCGGTGCAAGAACCGAGCGCCCGGCATCAAAATAGCGAGGCCATTTATAAGGAGCTGGATAAACCCGCTTACGTATTCGAGTTCACCCCGAACATGTCTTTTGCCGAGGCGATAGAACAGATAAAGTATTGCGTTGAGCCGCCGTTGCCGATAGTCGTGATCTGGAAGGATTTATACGACAACGCCGATATCGACCGGATGACGCCCATCGACATGGATGAAATATCGGGAGTTTCTCCCGGCAGCGCGCTGAAGCTCCTGCTGGCGTCGGTTTCCGGCGGCTACGACCGGCTCGGCTACGTCGTCGAGGACGGGATCATCATGATAGCAACGATAGAATCACTTCCCGATAGATGGGAAACCCGAGTCTATGACATTTCCGACTTGCTTTGATGTAGTCTCAATTCCTTTTTAACTGCTCGCTGTCATCGCCTGCCGGATTGTGTTGTATTAACGGAATCTACCGTCACTTGCTGCCGGTCGGTCACATTAATTATTTCATTTCGAGCTGCAAGCCGACCGCTGAAATCGCCGACAACGAACAGGGCCTGGCCGCCTGTGGGAGATAATTTTCGAGAGCGAAAAGCCACCCGGTCGGCGGCGATGTAAATAGTTCCATTTGCCGGAATGACAGTGCCGCCGCGGAATGTAAAAAGATGGACTTGTGAATCCTGTCCCCTGCTCAGTGTCCAGCCGGAAATATCTACCGCAAAACTATTCGGATTTCGCAGTTGGATGTATTGCTCATCCAGGTTACCGCCGGCAGGATAAGTTTCAATAGTCCCGAAGTTAATAACCGTACCGGCTGGTTGGGCACTGGGTATCTCTCGAGCCCCGGAGGCCAGGCCGTTGTATAGTTGACGACGGCGCTCGGGCAGGTAGAAGTACTTCAGCTCTTCGACGGCTTCGGTTAACGACTGGGGGTAATTAGGAGCCGTTGAACCGTTACCCCAGGAATCCGAGCCCCATTTGGCGGCGTCTAAAGCCGCATCCTCGTAAAGTAGAGACGCCAGCATATCGATACGCGGCTCATAATATAGTTCGTCCTCCGGTGTGTTCGGTGCCTTTAGAAATTCATCCATAAGCGTTCGTACGCGCCGCAAATACATCTGCCGCATTTCCGGGGAGTAAAAAATGGCATCCGGCATACGGTTGCCCTGGCCGACAAACAGACTCGTATTTGGAATAAGTTCTTCGTTCCAGTAAGTCTCCGCGGAATTCCACACTCGTCCGAAGCTCAAGTCTACATCCCACGGCCACATCTGCCATTCATTACTGACGCCGGTATCACGATAAAAGTAGTAGTTTTTATGGCAGCAATCAACGTCTCCCGTGATTGCGCGTGCAGCCAGGAAGTTGACGACCTGCGCGACGTCCACATTGTCATAGAGATATCGCCGGCGTGCTTCGCCTGAGAGGCTCAAGCCGTTGTAGAGTTCGGACAAATCCGTGTTGTTTTCATACTTGCGCGTCTTCTTTTCAGCACCGCTATTAGCATGACTCGCACTATTGAACATGTTGTACATCTTGTAAAGTGCCCCCTCGGTATTCAAGCCCATCCGAATCAGCCAGTCTTCATCGCCGTTCTCCATCACGTGGGCCGTGCCCCAGAAAGCACCGTTTTGTTGAACCCGTACCGGAAACACCCAGTGGTAGGCACAATCCGCATCCCGATATGTCTCATAGGCCAGTATGTTCCGCATTTGCGCCTTGTCAGGATAGGTCGTCATAAGGTTGATATCATCGGCGCGCGGCTGTCCCGTAGCCCATTTGAAATTATGGCCGGGATGGAAATCGATGTTGTAGCTCTTCTTCGGAAAACCCCTGCTGGATTGGCCATGAATATAGATTAGGAGGTTGTCGTAGAACTGCCCGTCGTAAAAGAGCGAGCAGCGGGTTCCGGCATCGGTATTGGCGGCTTGCGGATTCTGGATAAACCAATGCAGCACCGGCAGCGGATTAGTCAGGCTCGGGTCCTCCACTACGGTCCCACAATACTTCGGGGAATTCAGCAGATCGAGGTGGGCCGGGAACCGCGATTCGCGTCCGGCTGTATCTGTGGCCGTAATGTACCAGCGGACCATCTGTCCGGCATCGAACAGGGCAGCGGGGATTCGTCCCCCGTAGATCCCGTCTCCGCTTTGGCCGTCTCCGCTCGTGCCGTCATCCACTAACGGTACGGTCACTTCCCAGGCAAACATTACATGATGGTGCAACGTGACGGTATCGATGGGATCGAAGGACGGATCGATCCGGGCAGTGATTTGCAGGTCCTCGTTTTCGGTGGGTATGCTCGGATAGTGATCCGTATCGGAAATGATCGGCCCTAAAACATCTACCCCGGCGTTGTTCGGCATTCCGGGTGTCGGTATCGGGAAATACCGGCATAACGAGCCATCTGCTGTAGTGATTGTGGCCAGCAGCTCGGGAAGCATCAGCAGGCTCGAACTATTCGTCTGAGACTTCAGCCCCTGCACGGCCAGCAGGTTTGTCCCCACGTGGAGAAAGTCGAATTCCGGGATAGTAAAATCAACCGGATTAACGGCGATGCTGTCGGCCCGGTTGGTCGATGCAGCGGAGTTCCACCTCTCTTCGCCCGGGACCGGGGCATTGAACCGTGCCACCTCGTGCCCGTTGATATAGGCAATCATCCCGTCGTCAAAGCGCATGCCCAAAGTCAGGTCTTGGATCGCCGAGGGATCCTCCACCGTAAAGGGCACGCGAGTATACACCGTGGTATTGAGGTTTCGCATGGTCGAGACATCCAAACCGATCAGTCCCGGGTAATTATAACCGACACCGGTTGCGCCGGTCTGCCAGGATGAATCATCCAGGTCTTCCTGTGCCCAGGGGCGCAGCGTCTCGGCAAGCCGTGGATTCGGTTCAAGGTCACTGTTACGCGGCACCAGGGCTCTTGCCGGTGCCCCGGGCCTTAACAGCACTGTTTCGACGGTACTGCCGATGGGGCCGTAAGAAACGTTGGGGGCCTGGTTCGGATAGTTCGGAAAGAACTCGGAAACCACTGTCCTGCCGTCCGGACGGATCAGACCCAGATATTCGCCGTTGCCTTTCAGCTTAAAATTCGTATGCAGATTTCCCAATGGATCCGTCCGGTTCTTGCCGGAGGCAAAGACAACCAGATAAGAATCTGGCGCGAGTATCACTTCCGGAAATGCCCACTGCCTGAGATCGTTAACGTCATCGGTCAGATACCACCCGCCCAAATCAACCATATCCGTTCCGGCATTGTAGATCTCGATCCAGTCAGCCTCATCCAGATCCTCGTCATCAAGGCCGATATCGTTCACGGCCATGAACTCGTTTATCCGGATTAGCTCCTGTGCCCGGACTTCAGTAGAAGTGCTGAGAGCGAGATTGAATACAAAGAGAAAAGCAAGAATCTGCGAATATCTCATATGAGTATCATCCCTTCTCGTTCAGACCAGAAGACCATAAAGAGCCGTTATTAACAGCCGATAAGCTTTATAATGACATATGATATTATAACATACCAGGCGGTATTTTACAATAGTGATCTTGGTGAGATCGGGTTCGCATTTCCAGATGGGCCAGGCTTTGCAGATGGCCGTCCATTCATCGGACGGCTTATGTTGATTCAAGATTGCAAAGTGCGAGCCGGATAAGTCATAAAGCCGGAGCTTCCAGGAAGGAGAAAAATATTTTCCTTATACCAAAAACCTTGCCGAAAGCGTCTCAATAGACAGAGATAGGTTATAGATGCGATATTCGAGTAGAGCAGGAATTTGTTCGTGCTGAGGCACGCGCACAGGGCTCTGCGCTTGCGAAATTGAAAGGGATGAAGAATGAATAACCAGAGAACACAAACAAGAATAGACAGGCGTGGTTTTTTGCTTTCGGCAGCAGCGGCGACAGCGGGATTGGCATTCTCGCCAATGGTTATAGGAGAGACGGATATTGACAAAAAGCCCGATGATATCAATGTGGCACTGCTCGGTGTTGGTGGACATGGGCGGGTCTTGATGAATGCCTGCCTGAAGATCCCAGGGATTCGCTTCAAGGCGATCTGCGATATCTGGCAGGCATATAATCAAAAACGGGCCTCACGCATGCTCAAGGCCTACCGGCACGATCACAACACCTACGTAGACTACAAGGAAATGCTGGACAAGGAAAAGGACCTCGATGCCGTCATAATTGCCACGCCGGACTTTTGGCACACAGAACACACCGAGGCCTGCCTCCAGGCCGGTTTGCATGTCTATTGTGAGACGGCAATGTCCAACACGATTGAAGGCGCCAGAAAGATGGTCGATGCCGCCAGAAGAACCGGCAAGCTGCTGCAGATAGGCTGTCAGCGGCGCAGCAATCCTCGATACATTCATTGCTACGAAAAGCTTCTGAAGAACAATAAAGTCCTCGGACGTATTACTGCCGTCTCAGGCCAGTGGAACCGAATAGTAAGGGGACCTATGGGCTGGCCGCAAAGAGCTGCTCTTGACCAGCCTACCCTCGAAAAATATGGTTATGAGTCTATGGCTCAGTTTCGGAATTGGCGGTGGTACCGGGGATTAGGTGGCGGCCCGGTTGTCGATCTGGGATCACATCAAGTAGACATTTTCAATTGGTTTCTCAAAGCGAATCCAGGCTCAGTTATAGCCAGTGGTCGCACCAGCTATCTCGATAAATACACTCACCAATGGTACGACACCGTGATGGTTGTTTACGAATATGAAACCAACTCGGGGCCGGTCAGCGCCTATTACCAGATACTAAGTCACAATAGAAACGAGGGGTACAGCGAAAAATTCATGGGTGACCGAGGGACGTTGACGATATCACAGGCTGATTATCTGACGAAGATCGATCCGGAACTGATGAATTCCGAGTACAAGGAATGGGCTTGGTACGTCAAGGAGGGACGTTTGCGTGGCCCCGAAGAGATAATGCAGGGAATAGATGAACTCACGATCCCCCAACTCATAAAGTTACTCACTATAGCCGAGACTCCGCCGGGGCGAAGGCTCCACGATCTCAGTCTGCCGGTGAAGATGAACAAGCCGTATCATCAGCCGCACCTGGAGAACTTCTTTGATGCTATTGCCGGCAAGGCTGCTCTCAATTGTCCTGCTGAGGTCGGTTATAAAACAGCAGTGGCTGTATTGAAGGTCAACGAAGTGATCCAAGCCGGCAGGAAACTGGAATTCCGGCCGGACGAGTTTGTGGTTTAATCAAATGTTTTTGGTAAGTCGGGCAGGGTGGGGCTCGCCCCACCTTGGGCAAAGACGTGAAAAGGTCCTTGAAAATATCTGCGATTGGAATATTCCTGGTGGTCCTTGTTGTTGGGCTCGCTCTGCTTGGGCTTTGGATTTTGTCACGTAGGTCGCCGCCGTTGATGTCGTTCGATTTTCTAAACGGCCGAGCCGTTACGGCCCGCATCGAGTCTGATCCGCGTAAGTCGCCGTTTGCGTCAATACATCAATACTATTCGTGGATTCAATACTATTCGTTCCAAGCAGACTTTAGCGATGTCTGCAAGGCGGCCGATGCTGAGCTATTGGCCCTTGGTTTTAATACGCATACCCACTCAATAGAAGGGTACAAATACCGAACGTACGTGCTCAACGAGGCTGCTTCGGGCAAGACAGTTATTATTTTTGACAGACAAAGATTTGTTGGACCTCCGAGTGTGCAATTGCCTAATTCCTCGATTGCCGAGGCTTACCGACGCGAGCGTAGAGATGGGTGGGTAACCGTAAAAATTGAACGCGGGCGGATTCCTTTATGGCCCCCACGGTACTTACTGTACCGATTGAAGAGGCGCTTGCAGGCGGCCAGCCGGCAAATGGTCAATTAGAAAATACTTATCCATAGGCGTTGCGCGTATTGACGAGTGCTATTAAAATACAGCTTTGGGTGATTACAAAATGTTCTATTCAACCGAGAAAGGTCGTGATACAGATGGAATCGAAACGTATTTTATGCTGTTGCTGGTGTACAGTATTTGCTATCGCACAACTATTCGTTTTTTCTTGCCTGTTAACCTGTGGGTGTGGGCGTGAAACAACTTCGACGCAACAGGTATCTTCCGCCGATTATCATCCAGAGAAAGAAAAGATCGAGAGAATCGTCGGAGCGAAACTGCCGGAATCTGTAAGAAATTGCAGATATCATTCCAAGAACTATGGGATGGGACATAGCACCAGCTGGATCTTTTTCGAGATCTCCAGGGCGGAGTTACTGTACCTGTTGGACGCATCTGATAATCTACCCGATGTCTCCGAACTCGGGCAGGATTCCGGCGCCAGGTATAACATAGAAAAATACCTGGAGCAAGCGGGTGAAAGCATAGCTTGGTGGAAGCCTTTGACACTCCAGAAGCGTCGGTATGCCCACAAGGTCATAGGGAGCGAGAATGTCACAGACTTTGGTAGCTTTATGATGCTTCCAGTGATCGACATCTGCGCCGGCGAAATACGAGATGATTGGATGGGTGTTTACCTTACCTATAACACCGGTTGATAAAGCGTAAACTTTCGCACTTTTGTTAATGCCTTAAGCCGCATTAGCGAGGGCCTCGATTAAGAAGTCGAATTTATTGTCATGTACGCTCGAATTGCCGAACATAGCTTTTATTCTCTCACGCCAGAGTTC
>Ga0307378_10003571_pt1 | contig 22757 bp, 21 predicted proteins | sample UN1MG_FD_202238 | JGI IMG/M metagenome (GOLD analysis project Ga0307378, IMG submission 202238) | Soil microbial communities from Risofladan, Vaasa, Finland - UN-1 | ecosystem: Environmental > Terrestrial > Soil > Coastal area > Acid sulfate soil | place: Finland: Risofladan, Vaasa | collected...
GCGCACCCGTCGGCCGGTTCGCCAAGCCGGTTGGGGCCAACGCTCCGGAGCTGTTCTTTGCCGGGCCGCGAAGAAACATCATGATTTACTTGGCGATCCTTGGCGCTCTTGGCGTCTTGGCGGTTTTCTTACGGCCTATTTTGGACAAGAGTGATCGGGAGCATAAAAAAAGCTTGACATGAATTTTAAATCGTGCTATCTTTTTAGGAAACGTGCCACCGGAGGATTTGTTAAATGAATTATTCATTCCATCAATTCCGTACAATTCCACGATGCGGCTTTTCAGGGGGATTGTGGCTGTTCATCTTGTCCTGCGCCCTGGCCGCTCCCGCCCTGGCCTATCATCCCCTGGACGGCGACGATCCCAGCACCGTCGAGTACCGCCATTTCGAGTTCGAGTGGGGAAACGATCTGTTCTGGCCGGAGGGCCGGGCGGAGGAAGCCGCCGGCTATGTCTCCATCAAGAGCGGCCTCTATCGCGGCCTGGAGCTGGACACCACGCTTTATTATACCTCCTGGATTGACGCCGACGATCAGGCCTCCGGCTTCGGCGACTCCGAGTTCCTTTTAAAGTATCGCTTCCTGGGGGACGGCCAGGAGCCCAACAATCTCGGGATCGAGTTCCGCAGCCTCCTGCCCTCGGGCGAGCGCGAAAAAGGACTCGCCGGCGACAAGATGGTCCCCGCCCTCTTCCTCATCGGATCGCTGGGCCAGGGTGATTTCCGCGCCATCGGCAACGCCGGCGCCATCTTCAATCCGGACGCCAACGACGCCATGCTTTACGGCCTGGCCGGAGAATGGGCCGCGTCCGATGAGCTCGCCCTGGTCGCGCAGATTTACGGAGAAGCTGACTTAATGGCTTCCAATGATGACAATTACATGGAGGCAGTGCTGGGCGCCGCCTGTTCGGTTGCCGACGGCATCACCTTGAGCGCGGGCCTCGGCGCCGGCCTTACCCCGGCCACCCCGGACCTGCGCATCAGCCTGGCCGTGGTTGCCGGATGGTGAAGGGATTAAGCACCTGCCCGGGAAGGTTGCTGAATGTTAGTTCCCGACGATGGCACATTTCCTGAAATCATGCTACATTACCAGGTAAGAACGAGCCGTTGCTGAATCAAGGGGGTGTGACAATGCACATGGCCGACGCATTATTATCTCCTGCCGTGGGCGTGGCCTTCCTCGCGGCCTCCGGCGCGGGCATTGCCTACAGCGCGAAAAAGGTCCGGGAGGAGGCTGACGAGAAGAAGGTCCCGCTGATGGGCGTGATGGGCGCGTTCGTGTTCGCGGCGCAGATGATCAATTTTTCGATTCCCGGCACCGGCTCGTCCGGCCACCTGGGCGGCGGCATGTTGCTGGCCATGGTGCTCGGTCCGTACGCGGCCTTCCTCACCATCGCCTCCGTGCTCATCGTGCAGGCGCTGATCTTCGCTGACGGCGGCATCCTGGCGCTCGGCGCCAACATCTGGAACATGGGCTTTTACCCGTGCGTGGTCGGCTTCTTGATCTACCGCCTGCTCGCGGGCAAGGCCCCGGGCTTTCGGCGCTTGAGCCTCGGCGCCGCCATCGGCACGCTGATCGCGCTCGAGCTGGGCGCCTTCAGCGTGGTCATCGAGACGCTCCTCTCCGGACGGAGCGAGCTGCCGTTCGGCAAATTCTGCGCGCTCATGCTGGGAATTCATTTCCCCATCGCCATTATCGAGGGCGTGGTCACGGTGGCGGTGGTGGGACTGGTCTTCCGCATCCGGCCGGAGGTGGTGAAGGCGAGCCTCGGCCTGGACGATAATTTCGGCCGCGAGCGCCGCCCGCTCCGGCCCGTGATCGTGTCCATGTTTATCGCCGCCCTGCTCGTGAGCGGCGTCGTGGCCTGGTTCGCCTCCGCCCATCCCGACGGACTGGAATGGAGCATCAACAAAATCACCGGCGCCACCGAGCTGAGCTCCGGCAAGGGCGGCCTCGAAGAAGGACTCTCCGGCCTCCAGCAAAAAACCGCCATCCTTCCCGACTATGCGTTTAAAAAGGACCAGGCCGCCGGGGAAGGACCCGAATCCGCGGAGCAATGGCCCGCGCCCTCCAGAGAGACCAGCGTCTCCGGGGTGTTCGGCTCCATGCTGGTCCTCGGCATTGCCGCCGCGCTCGCCCTGGTCCTGGTCAAGGTCAGGGGAAAGGCGCCGGGTGAATAGGTGAAACATACAAGAATATCAGGAGAAATAATGAGCCGCAGATGAACGCAGATGAACGCAGATAATTTCTGAAGGATTTTTCTTATCTGTGTTCATCTGCGTTCATCTGCGGCTTTCTTATTACTGTCACAATGAGCCTACAAGACGCATATCGGCTCGACCGCCACGCCTACCTGGACAGCATGGTGCACCGGCTCGATCCGCGCGCCAAGGTCCTGGCCACCTTGGCCTTCATCCTTACCGTGGTGAGCTTCAACAAGTACGCGCTGGCGCCGCTCACCCCGTTCGTCCTGTTCCCGCTCTGCCTCGCCGTGCTCGGCTTCGTTCCGGCGGGCCTCATCCTGCGACGGCTCTTGATCGCGAGCCCGTTCATTATTTTCATCGGCATGTTCAATCCGCTGCTCGACCGCGCCGCGCTGTTCACGGTCCACGGGGTCGCGGTCTCGGGCGGCTGGGTGAGCTTCATGTCCATCCTGGCGCGCGGCTTTTTGTGCGTGGCCGCGGCCATCGTCCTGATCGCCACCACCAGTATGCCCAGGATCACGGAAGCGCTCGGCGCTATGAGAGTGCCCCGTCCGCTCATTGTCCAGCTCATGCTGCTGTACCGCTACCTGTTCGTGCTGATCAGCGAGGCCTCGCGCCTGAACCAGGCCCGCGAGCTGCGCTCCGCCCGGAAAAGGACCCGCCTCGCCACGGCCTCCCGCATGCTCTCCACCCTGCTCTTGCGCACCGTGGACCGGAGCGAGGCCATCTACCGCGCCATGCAGGTCCGCGGCTTTGACGGCCGCCTGCGCACGCCCCGCAAAATGAGCTGGCGCAGCGAGGACACATTCTTCCTCGCGCTCGTGGTCGCCGGCTGCGCCGCGCTCCGCCTCCTGCCGGTGACCCAGTGGCTCGGGGCGGGAGTGGCATTATGAGCGCTCCGGCCCTGGAAGTGGTCTGTGCCGCCTACGCCTACGCCGACGGCACGCGGGCTCTCTCCGACGTGTCGTTCTCGGTAGAGGCCGGAGGGGTGGTCGGGCTGGTCGGGCCGTCAGGCGCGGGCAAGAGTACGCTGCTGCTCGCCGCCGTCGGCCTCCTGAGCGTGCGGGAGGGCTCGATCAGCGTGATGGGGCTACAGGTCACGAAAAAAAATCTCAAGCAAGTCCGCGACCGGGTGGGACTGATCTTCCAGAACCCCGACGACCAGCTCTTCATGCCCACCCTCTACGACGACGTGGCCTTCGGGCTCTTGAACCAGGGCGTGAACGGCGCCGAGCTCGATCTCCGCGTGAAAAAGGCCATTGCGGAGCGCGGACTGTCCGGCAAGGAGCACAAGTTCCCCGGCCACCTCTCCGGCGGACAGAAACGACTCGCCTCTTTGGCCACTGTCCTCGCCATGGAGCCTGAGGTCCTGCTCCTCGACGAGCCCTCGTCGAACCTCGACCCCCGCGCCCGACGCAAGCTCATCCGCCAATTGGCCGCGCTCGACAACACCAGGATCATTGCCTCCCACGACCTCGAAATGGTCCTCGAACTATGCTCCCGGATCATCGTCCTCGACCAGGGCAGGATCGTCGCCGACGGCAATCCCCGCCAGATCCTCTCCGACGCCGCCCTCATGGAGGCCCACGGACTCGAAAAACCCCACTCCCTCATCCCGCATGAGCATTATCATGGATGAAAGGAAGTTTTAACCGCGGAGACGCAGAGAACGCGGAGGAATTCTTTTATCCGAGCCCTGAAAGGGCGGGCCTTCGTTAACCCAGGGCGGAAGCCCTGGGAACGAGGGATAAGAGTATCATGCAAGCGCTGAAAGCGCGGCCTAAGTTCGGGGCTGACGCGGCGGCAAACGTTGGGCCGCCCATACAGGGCTTGCGCTGAATTCCGGCGCTTTCCCCAGGGCTTCCGCCCTGGGTTAACGAAGGCCGCGCCGTTGGCGCTTCTTAATTCTCCGCGTTCTCCGCGCCTTTGCGGTTCATTCCCGCTTCTTCGCCCCCGATGGCCCTCTCCCCGGTCAGGTCCAGGTATACGAGCGCGAGCATGATCATGACGAACGGCGTGGTGACCAGGGCGCCCAGCCCGGAGACGGCGCTGCCCAGGCCGTTCAGGACCATGGCGATCAGCAGGACCACGAAGTGGTTGAACAGGCCGGTGCGGCTGACCGCGTCCTTGCTCGCGCTCATGGCCTGCCAGAAGCCCATCCGCCGGTCCACGATGAAGAACAGCGCGTACAGCCACCAGATCTGGAGGATGACGCCGGGCACGATGAGCAGGCAGTAACCGATCATGATCAGAAAGCCGCCGATGATCATCAGGAGCAGCGTTTCCAGGTAGCCGTTGAAGTTCCACAGCTCGGTGAATTCCGGCTTCCGGCCCGTCCGGACGTAAGCGAGGGTGGCGCGGGTAAAGCCGGCGATCACGGATGGTATCAGGACAATCGTAATGCACAGCACGCCGCCGACCAGAAAAAAAAGGATGAGATTGACGATGTCCTTGACAAAATGGTCCCAGGAGCCGCGAAGCAGTTTTTCAAAGTCCATGGCCTGTCCCCCTGTATTGGCACGATCGAGGATACATGGGTCTATTTTTTGCCGCAGATGAACGCAGATTAACGCAGATAATTTCTGAAAGCTTTTTTCTTAATCTGTGTTCATCTGCGTTCATCTGCGGCGAATGTCTTTTTTATTGTTCAAAATGCCTCCGCCGGCCGCGCCACGGTGAAACCTTCATCCTCCTTAACGCAAACGGCCCTCCCCGTTCCCGGAAAAACTCCCGGGAACTTGAGGGAGGGCCGTGTAAGCGCAATGGTCAGAGGGGTCAGACCTTGACCACCAGAGTCTTCGCGATTTTATCGTGCCAGCCCTGGTGCTTCTCCTTATCAATCAAGATCCAGACGTAGCCGAGCAGGATCACTATGCCGGAGATGTAGTAGCCGATAACTCTCAGCACCGCGTCTCCCACTGTGATATCGGACCCGTCTTCCTTTACAATTTTGATGTTGCGCATCTTCTTGCCGATGGACTGGCCCCTGGCTGTTATCGGGTTATCCATGGCCCATAAGTAAACAAAGTAGCAGATGGGCACTATAATTTGGATCAGCCATACCAAGACGCCGAGCAGTCCTGTGATTTTGCTGAGAATGCCACCTACGATTCCCAACACAATGTTGATCCCAATTAGGATTGCCCAATCGATCACCGCAGCGATCAGCCTTTCCGTGGGCTCCGCCAGTTGCATACCCCCGCCCACAGCTGCTCCACCCATTGTCCCCGCCGGTTGAGTCATGTTTTTCTCTCCTTCCTTGTGAATGGTTGATCTTAGTCCCTGTTCGCCGACCAGTTCAACCTAGCACATCTCGCCAATCAAAGGCAAGACCCCGCCTAAAAGATATAAGCAAATTCTATTTTGTCAATCTCCGCCCGCGGAATTGTCGCGAGGCCCGTTTTTTTCTTTCTCGTAAATGCTCACCATCAGCCCCTCCAGGTCCGGCAGCAGCGCCGCGTAGGTCCGGCTGTTGAAGCTCTCTCCGGCCCAGCGGTCAACCTCCCGATACCCGGCCCGGTTCAGCCGGAGCTCCAGGTACAGCGCCACCATGTCCGCGACCCGCGGGTCGCGCGTCAGCTCCGGGTTGTCCAGGTACGCGTTGTAAAAGGCGTGGTGGAGCAGGATGCGGTCGGGATGCGCGTCCCTGATGAGTTTCCGGGAAAGCATGAACTGCGGAACGAATTTGCAGGTCCACGTCAGGTCCGGGTTCGGGTAATAGGGCATGAAAGCAAGGTCAATCCGGCCCGGCCGGTGCGTGCTCGCAAGGTCCGCCGTGGCCTCCCGCGCGATGCGGTCCTCCAACCCGATCAGGCTGTGGTACAGGACCAGGTTGTACGCGGCCACCCCCGCGACCAGCGCCACCGCCGCCGCCGTCTTCACCCGCGACCGCGTCATGGCCCACGGCGCAATAAGCCGGGCCGCGGCCAGCGCGAAAAAGGGCACGACCATGGTGTAGAGCTGTGGCGCGCCCAGCCGGCTTACGGCCATCATGAACACCAGGAGCCCGGCCGGATACGACCAGAGCACTATCATCCGCGGGTTGCGGAAGTCTCCGCGCCAAAGAAGTCCGGCGAGGGCCATGAGGTAGAGCGGAATGCCGAGCGCGAGGGGCAGGACCGAGGTGAGCTGGAACAGCACCGGCGCCTGCCACCACAGCTTGGACGACCGGAGCAAGAGCGGGTCCAGGCGCTGGATGTGGAGCTCGATCCCGGCCTGCCGCATCGCGCCCGGGAGGTCCAGCCAGGTGATCGGCGAGAGCGCGGCAAAGGCCGCGGCCGCCGCCACGATAATGATGAGCCAGCGCGCGTCGAGGAAGGACCTGGCGAGCGGCAGGTCGCGGCGCCTGAGCCGGTGCGCGATGAGCGCCGGCACCAAGGCCGGGACATGATACTTGGCGGCCAGGCACAGGCCCGCGGCCAGCCCGGCCAGTACGTAGTCCGCCCCGCTCCCTCGCTCCAGCACCCGGAGGCTCGACCATACGGCGAGCAGCACGCCGATCATCAGGAGCGCGTCCGGCTTTAGAAGAATGGTCGAAAAAAGATACGCGGGCGCGGTCGCGAAGAGCAGTAACGCCAGCAGCGCCGTCTCCTCCCCGCTCTCCTTTTTTGCGAGGCGATAAAAAATTAACAGCGCGAGCGCCCCGAGCCCGGCCGCCAGCATCCGGCCCCAGACCACGGTGGAAACGAACCCGAACGCGTAATGCGCGCGGTGCCATGCGAACGAGCGCCAGCTCTCGAAGTGCGGCAGCGCCCGGAGATTGGCGGAGAGGTACGCGGCGCCGTAAACCCCGGCCGTGAGCGCGGTCATCAGCTCCGGGTACTTGTGCGAGCCCGGGTCAATGCTCTGCTCGCGCGCCATCTTGACCGCGCCGCCCCGCACCCAGCGCTCGTCCTCGTTGCAATACCAGGGGAGCAGGAACCCGGCCATGAGCGCCCGGTCAACCATGAAAAATAATATGATCGCGGCCGCGACCGTGCCCGGCCCCTTCAGCTTCCGTGTCCAACCCATGACCCTATCTTATGCCAAAATTTCCAATAATGCAGGTAAGATTGAACGCCAAGACGCCAAGACCGCCAAGAATAAAATTATCTTTATTCGATCTTGGCGGTCTTGGCGTCTTGGCGTTAATCTTTGCTTCTCTACTTTACCTCACCGCCTCGAAGTGCTGGATGTCGGCCAGCACTCCCTTCCTCGCCTCGTTCCAGACCACCTTGATGGCCAGGCCGGTGTGCATCTCCTCCGGCTTGGTGTTCTTGACCGGCGCGATCATCCAGGCCGACGATCCTTCGAGCTGGATGATGGCCGTGATCCTCGGCTCGGGCAGCGGCTCGCCCGAGATGGCGTTGTACATGACCGTGTACATGATGACCTTGCCCCGCGGCTGGACCTCGGTCCACTCGGTGAGCTCGACAAAGCACCGGCCGCAGCGGGTGGCCGGCGGCGAATACACCCGCCCGCACTGGTTGCACTTGGTCGCCAGCATCTTCATGTCCTTCAATGCCGCCACGTAGCGCTCCATGTAGTCCGACCGGAAGTGCCATTTGTATTTCACGTCCCACGAGCCCTTGGCGTCGCGGGTGATGACCTTTTCCTTCTTCGGTGCCTTCTTCTCTTCTTTAGCCATGACTCTTCCCTCCCCTTACTTTGTTTTGGAAAGGATGGTGACGATGTTGTTCTGCGCGGCCGGCCCGCACTGGCCATGGGCCAGCGCCGTCTTCGCGCCCTTCACCTGGTTGTCGGCCTCCCCCAGGAGCTGTTTGGCGCACTCGACCACCCGCACCAGGCTCACCGCGTTCAGCGCGCACGCCGCCAGCGCCCCCCCAGACGGGTTGACCGGGATCTTGCCGCCCACCTCGGTTGCCCTGCTCTTTAATAGCTTCGCGCCCTGGCCGGGCTTGGCAAAGCCCAGCGCCTCCGTGAGCATCAGCTCCTGGTGCGCGAACAGCTCGCACACCTCCGCCACGTCAATGTCCGACGCCTTGATCCCCGCCATCTTGTAGGCCATCTTGGCCGCGTCCTGGGCCGACTTGATCCGGGTGAGGTCGCGCTCGCCCGCGTAATAAAGCTCCTGGCTCATGCCGAAGCCCTTGACCCACACCGGCTTCTTGGTGATGCTCTTGGCCCGCTTCTCCGTGGCCATGAGCAGCACGCAGATGCCGTCGGTCTCCGGATAAACCATCAGCTCGCGCAGCGGCGAGAACGCCATCGGTGACGCCTTGACCTCGTCAACCGACGACACCGCACCCCGCGCCTTGACCTTCTTGTTCCTGGAGCCGTTCAATAAATTCTTGAGCGCCACCCGGGCCAGGTCGCCCTCCCTGGCGCCGTGCTTTTCCATGTACGCCCGCGCCTGCAAGGCCGCGATGGCGGTGTCGTTCAGGAAATTGAACTGGCGCTCGTAGGTCGGGTCGAGCTGCGCCGCCAGGGCCGCGTGCGGCTGCATGTCCGACGCCCTCGAGTAGGCCACGATCATGGCGGTGTTATGGTGCCCGGCGAGCAGCCGCATGAAGCCGTAGTACATGGCGTGCAGGCCCTCCTGTTCGACCTTGGTCTCGTCCTTGGCATACGCGCCCTCCGCGTCAATGGTATAGACCTGGCTGATGGTGTGACCGTCGTAAAAATCGTTCGAGTTCGTGATCACCGTGGCGATGTCGTCGCGGGTGAGGCCGGTGGTATCCAGGGCCTCCTTCACGCAGTCAAAGATCATCTCGTCCCGCGAGCTCACCACGTGCGACGCCTGGTCGCTCATGGCCCATCCGACAATGGCAACAGGTTCCATGGCCCCCTCCTTACTTCTTCTTGGCCGGCTCGAAATGCGACACGCTCTCCACGGTGTTGCCCGGCTGATCCGCGAACACCGCCTTGACCCGCGTCCCGATCCCGATGGCCGTCCCCGCGGCGCGCACCTCGCCGAATACCGCCGTGTCCGCGCCGTCGAGCCGGATCAGCCCGATGATCACCGGACTCTCCCGCCTGCTCCCGTCCACCTTCTGGTACGCCACCGTGTAGTTCACGATCACGCCCGAGCTCTTCACCGCTACGAACTGGTTGAGCGGCGCGCGCGAGCAGGAGCAGTACTTGCGCGGCGGCACGTACACCGTCTTGCACTTCGGGCATTTCACGCCCGTGAACTTCTTTTCGCCGAGGTCCTGGTAAAACCGCTCCATGTAGGTCCCGACCGACCAGAGGCACGGCATGGGCGGCATGATGTTGGTCACTTGCCGGAAATGTTTCTCGCTCATCTTGACACCCCCCTTCAGCCCTTGCGCGGCTCGCGCGAGAGCACGGTCACGGTCACGAACTGGAACAGGCCGCCCCACCCGTGCGACACCGTCTTGTTCACCTTCTTCGGCACCTGGTGCTCGCCGGCCCGGCCCATGATCTGCAACGCCGCCTCCCCCACCCGGATCATGGCGGTGGCCCCGATCGCGTTCGTCGAGATCACGCCGCCGGAGGCGTTGATGGGAAGGTCCCCGTCCATCTGGGTCACGCCCTTTTGCAGCATCTCCGGGCCCTTGCCCTCGTCGAAGAGCGACAGCCGCTCGCTCCACATCATTTCCTGGTGGGCGAAGGGGTCGTAGATCTCGGCCAGGTCAATCTCCTTTTTCGGGTCCTTGATCCCGGCCCGCTCGTAGGCCCACTTGGCCGCCAGCTTGCACGCGATCTGCTCCGCCGGGTCCGAAAGAGTGGGCCCAGCCGGGTTCAGGCACGGGTCCGTCGAGCACGACGCCGTGCCCAGCACGAACGCCGGCTGGTCGCAAATCTTCTTGGCCTTTTCCGCCGTGGTGTAGAGCATGGCGCAGGCCCCGTCCGACGACGGGCACGTGAACCCGTAACGGATCGGGTAGCTGATCATCGGAGTCTTCAGCACGTCCTCCACCGTGATGTTCGGAAACTGCAGGTGGGCATACGGGTTCTTGCACGCGTTCCTCCGGTTCTTCACCACGTGCATGGCAAAATGCTCCTCCGTGGCCCCCGAGGCGTGCATGTAAGACTGCGCCTGGTAAGCAGCGCCGCCCGCCGAGCCGCCCGACGCCATGGCCTCGACCCCCGTGGACGGCGAGAACCCCAGCATGAACAGGCCCTCGGGAAGGGCGATGGCCACCAGCCCCATCTGGGCATGACCATCCGACTGCTTCTCGAACGCCACCGCCAGCACCGTGTCGGCCATCCCGGAGGCCACGTGGTAATACGCCGCCGCCGCCGTGGTCGCGCCGGTGGTCCCGCCCGTCGCGATCCGCAGCACCGGACGGTCCACGATCCCCAGCATCGGGCCTGCCCACAGCTCCGGCTGGTTCACCCCCTCGAACGTGTGCATGTTCCCGAACACCACCGCGTCAACCTGCTCCGGCTTCGTCCCGCTCATGGCGAAGCAGTTGTCAACCGCTTCCGAGATCAGCTCGGGGATGTTAACGTCCCGGCGCTTGGCCACGTGCTTGTTCTGGCCCACGCCGATTATCGCCACGTCTCTCATTCCCACTACCTCCTTTCCTGTTCTCCACCGCTTTCGAAATACCTTCCGGGTCAGAGCTTCAGTTTTCAATTAATCGCGGAATGATGCAACTCCTGACCGCCACGAGATTAATTGAAAACTGAAGCTCTGACCCTCCCACGGCCCGGCCCGCTTCAAATAACGATTGTTATCCCGATGCGCAAAAATAAATGGCCCCCTTGCACGGACGAAACATACAATAAACCGATTGCCGGGACGATGTCAATACTTTTTTCCACCGCCGTTTTCCATCTGCACGCAACTTGGTCTATGATTCCATCAGGATTCATCCATGGACAACGGCAAGCAAATAAGGCCCGGCCGCGCCTACGAGTCCACCCGTAACGAGCTGTTGGCCGAGGCGGGGGTGATGGCTCTCGCGGTGGCGGCGGTGTATTTTCTGCACGGCCGGGGCCGGGCCATGCCGGCGGCGATGGGGGCGATCATTGCCCTGCGCTTCCTCACCCTGAACCGCCGCGGCGACTGGATCTTCTTTTTGCTGGGCGTGGTGCTGGGCGGCGGCAACGACGTGCTCTCGATGTACAAGGGCGTTTACCACTACAACGCGGCCACGGTGCTGCCGGTTCCGATCCCGCTGTGGATGGTGGTCTTCTGGGGCCAGGTGTTCGTGTCGTTTCGGAAGCTCATGCGCTTCGGGCCGTTCAAGGGGCCGGACGAGCAGAGCCTGCCGCTCATTGACGCGCCGCTGGCGCTCGACATCGTCATCGCCGTGATCTACCGCATGATCATCTACCGCACCGCCTCCACGCCCTGGCTCCCCGACGCCCTCTTCGCCGCCATCCTCATCATCCGCCTCCTCGTCCTGCCCCCGCGGCTCCACGAGCGACGGCTCATGCTCGCCATGATCGTCATCGGGCCCCTCTACGAGATGCTCCTCATCGGCTGCGGACTCTATGTCTATCAGACCGGCGTCATCCTCGGCATGCCCCTGTGGCTCATCGTGTACTGGGTCTTCATTATCAGGGCGCTGAAAGCGATCTTCGACCGGGTGGAAAACGTGTTAGCTACCGCACCCCGCAAGGGGTGGTAACATGAGTAGCCGTAGGTGCAACCTACGGAACAGCGCCCAACTGGGTATCAACCCTGAAGATATTGACCAAAGACGGCCGCGAGGTGCGACCCCTTCAGGGTCGGGACCGGGTTGCGCGCCTTTCCGGGGGTTTCACCACCCGGCTACTCACATCATTCCCCTTCGGGGGAATATTTTGGACATCAATGTATTCTTCTCTTTTTCTTAGCGGCCTTGGCGTCTTGGCGTTACTCTTTGCTTTCCCTCATTGTCCCGCCGTGTCGGAATCCTGCGGCGTCGGCGGCGCCGGGAGTTCAGGCGGGGATGGAGGCGCGTTGTCGAGCGGGTTCCAGGCCGCGTACTGGAGGTGGTCCCAGTCGCCATAGGCCCGGACGTAGAGCGTTGACACGGCCTCTCCGGCCGGGCCGGTCACGATGCCCACCAGCGGCAATCCCTTCATGATCAGGGCGAACGGTCCCAGAAAGTTGAGCTTGATTTTCAGGTCCGTGTTATGGGTGGCGAAGTCAATCCAGCCCTGGGCCTCTCCGCTGAGCGCCGCGCTGTCCACCTTGAGGTTGGTGAGATATGCCACGCCGCGGTCGAAGCGGACGTTGGACGACATGGTGCGGAACTTCATGTCCGCGAGCTCGGAGGGCGCGGGCAGCTTGAAGAACGTGAGGATTTTTCCGACCAGGTTGAAGTCCTTGAAAAAGCCGTCGCGCACGGTGATGTCGAGATCGCCGTTAAGGTCGCGGGTCACGAATTCGCCGGACACGAACCGTCCGGTGATGAACCCGTCGGCGTCGGCCATCCCATGGAGGAATGTTGTGGTGTTGAAGAGCTGGTCGGTGAAGCTCGTCATGTCCATGCCCCGGATCCTGCCGTCAAAGCGGAAGCGGGTGTCGGTCGGATGGTTGAAGTCCACCCAGGACCGGCCGGACTCGGTGTACGAGCCGCCGCAGGCGTTGAACCGGAGCTCCGGGAAGGTGAGGAATCGCTTGTTGGTGACGTCCCAATTGCCCTTGGCGTCCGCGATCTCGATCTTGTTGTACACGCCTTGTTTGATGAACACGTGGCCGCCCCATCGCGTCATCATGCCCATCATGGGCTGGCCGGCCTTGAGCCGGGTGCGGCGCGGCCGGAAGAGCTTCTTGAAGTCCACGAAGTCGGTTGCGGCGTCAATATCGAAGCGCGGCGTGCGCGACTCGGTCATGACCCCGCCGCCCCGGACCCGCGTCCCGGCCAGACGGATCAGCGTCTCGGGCATCCGCACCTGCCCGTCCTCCAGGTAAATGGTTGCGCTGATGTCCTGGAGCGGCGCGATCACCCGGCCCGGGTCCCAGGTCATGCCGAACAGCTCGAGCGTGCCCTGGTAATGCACCTTGGCCGCCCGCTGGGGCGCCGGGCCCCACGCATGGAGCTTGACCCGGCCGCTGCCCTGGCCCTCCATGTCCGGGATGGTCTTGGACCGCGCGAGCGGCGGCCACATGGCCGCGCGCTTCACCGCCGGGAACGACGCGGTGAGGTCGAGATTGGCGTCGAAGCTGAACTTGGGGCTAAGCTTGAGCACTCCGCTCAGGCTGTTGATGCTGATGCCCGGCCACTTCCCGGAGAGGGAGGTCACGGAAATCTCACCGCTGCCGTAGGCCCGGATGGTTCCGTTAAAGCTGAAGACCGGACCGCTCGACCCCGATGTCTGCGGAAACGGCAGCGACGCCGAGAAGCGCGCCGGCTGGTCGCCGTATGCCCCGTCAAAGCGGAAATTCACCCCCGCCAGATTGACGGGCGCCAGGAAAATCTTTTTGCCGCGGTTCAGATCGAGCGCCGACACGTTGGCGTTGCTGACCTCCACCCGCTCCATCCGCAGCAGGTCCTCGAGCCCGCCGCCGGTGGTGGGCAGCGACCGCTTCAGGCTGTCCTTGATCATCCAGACGAACACGCTCTCCTGGTCCGCGGACTGCGACGGCTTTGCCTCCCCCTTCTTCCGCACCGGCATCTCTCTGATCCAGCGCGCCGCGTTCCACTTGCCGTCGCCGCCGCGCACCAGCCAGATGCGCGGGTCCTCCACAATGATCTCCTTCCACACGATCCGCCGGCCGCGGATCAGCTCCGAGGTGTCCGCAACCACCTTGATCGCCTTGGCCGAGAAGAACCGCTCCGAGCCGCCGTCTCCATTTTTCAGCTTGAGCTCGAAGTCGCGGACCTGCACCCCGAGTCCGGGCAGGAACAGGGGCGCCACGTAGCCGGCCGCCAGCTCGGCGTTGGTGTTCTCTTCAATCCATTCGGAGAGCATCTCCCGGCCGGAGGATGCGGGGATCAGTCCGGGCAGATACTGCGCGGCCAACAGGCCCAGAACCACCACCAGCGCGGCCACGCCCGCGGCCGTGGCGATGAAGCAACCGCGGCGCATTCGCTTTAAATCTCCTCTTCAACAATGTACTGGCCGCCGGAGCGGACAAAAGAGTGGGTGATGAGCTCGCCGACCAGCGCGAACCAGAATCCAAGTCCCCCTCCCAACAACAATAAAGCCGGCAATTTCCTTTCCTTCATGACCTGGAACCATGACATGCACGCGCCGCGAATGGCGCCGAAGCCTATTGTACCGGCAATTACCGAGGGGTTTCAACCTGGTGATTGAGCATCGGGAAGCCTAAACCAAGCTGATTAGAAAAATAGTAGCCAGCAGCCAGCAGCAAGGGCGGGCAGGGTCAGAGCTTCAGTTTTCAGTTAATCGTGAGATGTCGCTACTCTTGCGCACCCCCGAGATTAACTGAAAACTGAAGCTCTGACCATGGAGGCGCTCGCTTCCCGCTCCCCGCTCCTCACCCCTTCCGGCGATCTTCCCGATTTTTTCATCCCGCGGCTAAGGCCCCCGCCGGATTTGACAAATGATCGCAAAAGAGGCAATATGGGGCTGCAAGCGTTCATAAGCGTGAACTCCTGGGGCATTCGCTTGCAGTTCAGGAGACCGCCGGACGCGCCTTCTTAGAGTAGTGCATCAACGTAAAATTCAATAAACCTTGAATAGTTTTCCCATACCCCATGGCGATGAGGTGTATAGGCGATTTATTTTTCCATTTTTCAGTTCAGGTGTTCGGCAAAGTTTAATCAGTAACAGAAGGAGGAGAGAGTAATGGTTATGGGTGCACCAGGGTTATTGGGGATTGTGCTGGTCATCAGCTTGTTGGGACTGTTCACGGCCTTTTTATTGGCCAAGTGGGTTCTGGGCAAGGACATGGGCAGCGAGGCCATGCAGAAGATCAGCAACGCCATCAAGGAAGGGGCCGAGGCCTTTCTGCGGCGGCAGAATACCACGATCATCATTCTGGCCGCGGTCTTCGCGGTGGCGCTGTTTGTGGGCTACGGCTATGTACGGGGCCATGAAAATTTTGATCCCGTGCAGAACCCCAAGGCCCTGGCCGGCTGGATCACGCTCTCGTTCGTGTTCGGCGCCGCCTGCTCGCTGATTGCCGGTTACATCGGGATGTGGATTTCGATCCGCTCCAACATCCGCACCGCCCATGCCGCTCTGTCCAGTATAAATGACGCGCTCCGGATCGCGCTCCGGGGCGGGGCGGTTTCCGGCCTGCTGGTGGTGTGCATGAGCCTGCTCGGAGTGGGAGGGCTCTATGCCCTGGTGGACTGGCTTGGCAACGTGGAAGAGACCAAGATCCCGCTCCTGATCGTGGGCTACGGGTTCGGCGCGTCCTTCGTCGCCCTCTTCGCCCAGCTCGGAGGCGGAATTTACACCAAGGCCGCCGACGTGGGCGCGGACCTGGTCGGAAAGGTCGAGGCCGGAATTCCGGAGGACGATCCCCGAAACCCCGCCGTCATCGCCGACCTGGTCGGTGACAACGTCGGCGACTGCGCCGGCCGCGGCGCCGACCTGTTCGAGTCAACCGCCGCCGAGAACATCGGCGCCATGATCCTCGGCGCGTCGCTCGCCGCCGCCGCCCAGAAGGCCAACATGGGCTTCTCCCTGGGCGTGATCGGCGTCATGATGTTCCCCCTGGTCGCCCGCGCCTTCGGCATCATCGCCTGCGTCGTCGGCATCTATTACGTCCACATGGACAAAGAGGAAAAGATGGATCCCATGCAGGCCCTGAACCGCGGCTATTACGTCGCGGTGGTGCTCGCCATGATCGCCTTCGGACTCGCCACCCGCTGGCTCCTGCACAGCGAAGCCGCGCCCCAGGCCTGGGGCTATTTCTTCGCCTGCGGAGTCGTCGGCGTCCTCACCTCCGTCGCTTTCGTCTTCATCACCCAGTACTACACCGAGTATAAGTATCGTCCGGTCAAGACCATCGCCGAGGCCTCCGTAACCGGACCGGCCACCAACATCATCGCCGGAATCGGCGTCGGCCTCGAGTGCGTGGCCGTCCCGGCCCTCGTCATGGGCGCGGCGCTCCTCTCATCCTTTTACCTGGGCCGGGCCAGCGGACTCACGGACCAAAGCGGCAATCTCATCGGCGGACTCTTCGGGACCGCCGTCGCCACCATGGGCATGCTCGCCACCGCCGCCTTCATCCTGGCCATGGACACCTTCGGGCCCATTACCGACAATGCCGGCGGTATCGTCGAGATGAGCGAGCAGCCGGAGTCAGTCCGCGTCAAGACCGACCGCCTCGACGCCGTCGGAAACACCACCAAGGCCCTTACCAAGGGATACGCCATCGGATCGGCCGCCCTCGCCGCCTTCCTCCTCTTCCAGGCCTACATGGACGAGGTCAGGCAGTACGCGGGCCTCGCCCTCGAACATCCCTTCCCCGTGGACCTCTCCAAGCCCGTCGTCTTCGTCGGCGCCCTGCTCGGCGCCGCCCTCGTCTTCCTCTTCTCCGCCCTCGCCATCCGCGCCGTCGGCCGGGCGGCCGAGGCCATCATCGCCGAGGTCCGCAGGCAGTACAAGGACCTCCCCCGCGAGAACGACATGATCGTGTTCCCCAAGGACTTCAAGCCCGACTACGGCACCTGCGTGGACATCGTGACCAAGTCCGCGCTGCGCCGCATGGTGGCCCCCGGCCTGCTCGCCGTGCTTACCCCCATCGTGGTCGGCGTCACCTTCCGCGTCTTCAAGACCGAGGAGGACCCGCTGATCGCGGCCGAGGCCGTGGCCGGACTGCTCATGGTCGGCACTATCGTCGGCATCGTAACGGCCCTCTTCTTCAACAACGGCGGAGGCGCCTGGGACAACGCCAAGAAGTACATCGAGTCCGGCGCCCTGGGCGGAAAGTACCTGACCATGCCGGACGGCAAAAAGGTCAAGAACCCGACCCATGGAGCCGCCGTGGTCGGCGACACCGTCGGAGACCCCTTCAAGGACACCGCCGGACCGTCGCTCCACGTCCTCATCAAGCTCCTCTCAACCATCACCCTGGTCCTGGCGCCGCTCTTCATCTAAGAGCAATCACAGCATTCCGAGCGCAACAGGGGCGCGGGTTTAACCACCCGCGCCCCTGTTTTAGTCGGACACAACAGACCGGCTCACAAAGGGGAGCGGGTGCCCTCACCTGCGTCTCTCTTGAGCCGACGCCGCTATCATCCTATATTCAAAGCAATGGCACCCGCTTCTCAACCCATCTACCTCGTCGCCCAGCTCAAGCGCGGCGTCCAGCTCGACGGCAGGATCCCGCCCTTCGGCATCATGTGCGTGGGCGAGGCCCTGCGCCGGGCCGGGCGCCGCGTGCGCCTCTTCCACCTTGACGGCGATGACGGCGAGAAGCTGTTCTTGAAGGCCGTCCGCGAGGACCGGCCGCTCTGGGCCGGCTTCTCCAACTGCGTCTCCACCACCATCCGCCACGACCTCGCCCTCTCCCGGGCGCTCCATGCGCAAGGCGTCAAGATCGTGTGGGGCGGGGTGTTCGCCACCGCGCTCACCGACACCGTGCTCCGCGAAGGCAGCGTGGACTACGTGGTGAGGGGCGATGGCGAGCGGCCGGCCGTGGCGCTCACCGAGGCCATCCTGAACAACGCCCCGCCCGCCGGCATTCCCGGAGTGGCCTGGCGCGACGGCGAGGAGATCGTCTCCACCCCGCCCGCGCCCCAGGAGCAGGACCTCGACCGCTACCCCATGGCCCTCGACCTCGTGGACTGGAACGACTACATCTTCCGCGAGCCCGCCGCCGCCATGGTCAGCGCCAGCATCAGCCTCTCCCGCGGCTGCCCCTTCGGATGCGCCTTCTGCACCAACTCCATGGACCCCGGAAGACGACTCTGGCGCGGCTACAGCCTGGACTACATCAAGGAGATGGTCACGTTCCTGAAGACCCGCCACGGCGTGGGCGCCGTCTATCTCCAGGACGACAACCCCTTCGGCAAATTAAAGGAGGGAATGAAGCAGGTCGAGAGCCTCGGCCTCAAATGGATCAGCGCCGCCCACCTCCAGTACGCCACCCCCGACTTCCTCGACTGGGCCCGCCAATGCGGATGCCTCAACCTCTCCTTCGGCATCGAGTCCGGATCCGACCGTATCCTCGGTAAAATGAACAAGCGCATTGACCGGGCAACCATCCGCGAGCGCATGAGACTGGTGGGCGACAAAAAAATCCCCTCCTGGGCCATGTGGATGGCATACGTGCCCGGCGAGACCATCGCCGACCGCCGCGCCACCTTCTCCCTCATGGACGAACTCTACCACGTCAACCCCATCGTCCAGAGCCACCTCTCCGTGTATCAGGCCTATCCCGGCACTCCCTTCTACGAGGAAAGCAAAAAGCTCGGACTCCGCGAGCCGCAATCACTCGACGAGTGGGCCGACTACACCGGCATCATCGCCCCCCTGATGGGCGCAAGACTCCGCAAAGTAAAACGCATGACCCGCGACCTCCGCGCCCTCTACTACTACGGCTCCGCCCAAAAACAGCTCCATCCCGCCATCCGCAAAATCCTCAAGCGCCGCGTCCAGGGCGCCACCTTCTCCGGACCCCTCGAAGAAACCCTCCACTACGCCCGCCTCGCCCGTGACGCCGCCGCCGATTTGAAGAAAAAAATAATCCGCGGGACAAAATAATCCCGCGGACCTCATTTTTTGCTTCTTGATTCTTTCTTATCCGCGTTAATCTGTGTTCATCTGCGGCTAAAGAATTTACTCCCTCCCTCAATACCCCGCGCACAGCCCCTTTTTCACCAGGCTGTACGCCGCGCCCTTGGGCGCCAGGAAAACGTAACAGACCTCGGCGCCGTCGCCGGTGAGACCGAAGATCTCCGCCTTGCCGTCCTGGTTCAGGTCATACACCTGCTCGACCGCCAGCGGCATCGGCATCTCCGCCCGCGCAAACCCCTCTCCCACCGGCCGGAAGAGGCACGACTTGAGCTGCACGTCCTCGATCTCGAAGTCCGGGTCCGGACGCTCCCAGTACGACACGAAATAATAGCCCGACGCGTCCGCCTCCAGGTACGCCGGCACCGCCCGCGCGTCCTGGATGATGTGCCCGGCCGGCAGGTCCGCCGCGCACAAATGCACCAGCTTCTGCGCCAGCGAGTCGGTCCGGTCCAGGGCCTTGCCCGCGAAAACCTTGCGCACCTGGCCGATGGCGAGCGCGCCCTTGAACGCTATTCCGTGCCGGCTGAAAACCGACGGGTCCGCGTCGCCCTCCATTCTCAGGTCCGCCGCCACGATGATCGTTGATGGCGAGTTTCCCACGTAAGAAAAGCTCTCGATCCGGGCCGGCCACGCCAGCCCCTGTGCCGACACCACCGTGACCCGGTCCCCCGCCGCCAGCCCGCTCTTCTCCTTGAGCCGCGCGAGCTGGTCCTTGTCCGTGATCACGATCCGTTTCCGGTACGAAATCTCCGGCTGCGACGGGTCAACCGTGTTCACGAAGCCGTAAGGGTACTTGATGTAGGCGTAGTCCAGCTCCAGGCTCATCGCGATCAAGTCGTGCACCGGAGGGACAAGGTTGATGTACGGTTCCGTGAAGAAAACGTTATCGGCGGAGAGCTTCACGCCCGCCCCGGGCGCCGGAGCGCTGGGCGCCGGAGCGGCATCCTGCGCCGACACCGCCGCCGCCAGCGCCAGGACCAGAAAACACGCGGCCGTTAATATCCATCTTTTCATGTATTCTCTCTCATCGCGCTTGCAATCGGACTACCGGCCCCACCCGGGCGGCGCAAGGAAAAAGCGCCCGCCGCGCATGGCGGCCGACCTCTTGGGCCACTAGTTTAGACAATTTGCGCGGGGGTTGCAAAAATCATGTATAATGTTTTATTTCTGAAGCCGGCGCCGGCGGCATGGAGGTTCTGAGTGGAGCGACGGAGATTCGCGCGCATTGAGGTGAGCATGATGCTGAGGTTCAAGACCCTGGAGCAGTTCGGCGAAGCCCTGGACGGCTCCGCCTGCGACTTGAGCGAGGGCGGCATCTGCATCAACTCCAGCCGCGCCAAGCCGGTCGGCACCCGCGTCGAGATCGAGCTCCCCGCCTCCGGCGGTCAGACCGTATCCATCCGCGGAACCGTGCGCTCCATCCGCTACAAGAACGGACAGCCCGATAAAATGGGCATCGAGTTCGACGAGCTCCAGGACCCCGCCCTCGGCATCATCCAGCACCTCGTTAAAATGCAGGCAAACAAAGACTCCTGAAACCATCCGCCGAATGAATGCCCGCTCCCGTCACCGCCATCATCTTTATGATGGGCCCGGTCAGAAGCCGTGACGCGCCATGATCCTTTTCAGCATCTCGGTGAGGCCCTGCGCGAGCATGTACGCGCCTTCGGCCTTGAGGTTCGAGGCGATGGAGCGGTCGAAGAGGAGGTTGAACACGGACTCGAAGCGGCGCCCACACGAGACGTCCGCGCTACCCAGGATTGCTTGCCATGACGGTAGAACAATCCACTCTCGATTGCGAAGAACCGTCTTTTTTATTACTCCGCGCTGCTGCCCGGCTCCGGTTCCGGCTCCTCACCCTCGTCCGGCGACGAGCCGTCGTCAGGGTTGTCAGGCTGACCCGGGTCCGGATTTTCATAGTTGCCCGAATCGCCGGAATCGCCCGAGTCGCCGCTGTCGCCCGAGTCCCCGCCATTGTTCTCATCACCGCTGTCGCCGTCCAGCATCAGCGCCGCGCCCATGGCCCCCGCCGCCTGCGACTGAGCCGTGCCGCCCGGAGCCGGAGAAGGCGCCGGAACCGGAGGAACGTCCGGAGGCTCGCAATCCTTCAGGCAATTGTGCAGGCAGTTCTTGTAACAGTCGTCATCATGAACGCACGAGCTCGAGCAGCTCTCCACGCAGTCCCCCGCGCAGTCCCGCGCATGCATCCCATACGCCGCAATCCCCGCCGCCGCCGCCAGGACCGCCAACAATATTACCCATCCTCTCCTCATCCTGCCACCCTCCCGCCATCCGTTTACTATGTACCAATCAATTCAGCCGCGACCCTTGCAAGCCGCGGCCCCCATCACCATGACAATCGAAACGCTCCCTATGATAGCACCAACCCGCCGCAACTGCTCACCAGATAATCGGCACAAGCCTCCTCGTCATCTGTATATAGCCGCTGGAGAAAGTGGAGAAAGGGTCAGACCCTTGCTTGGACCCTTGCTTGGTGACCCTTGCTTGTTACCGCCACCGCAAAAACCACTTTCGCGGGGACAGGGGACCGTTTGGGAAGGAAGGGCAAGGTCAACGTCCGCATCCCGATCGCCATCCTCAGGGCCGGAGTCAAGCTCACCACCCTGCTGCCCCAGGACGCCCGCGCCAGGATTGACGAGGAGCTGGAAAAAAAAGGCATCGGCCTGGGACTCAGCGACCTCGAAGGCGCCAGGCTCGAGCCCCTGATCGAGGCCCTGTCCCAAAACCCCATTGACGTGGACGCCGAAGACGCCACCGTCAAAATTTATTGCGAGTGACCCGCCCCCAAAAGTCCGGGCAAGCCATAGCTCCCACACGTGGGAGCGCCCTTCCGGGCGCGGTCCGTGCGGCAATTTATATGTCAGGCCGACATAAGGCGCAGGCACGGGGGCCTGCCCTGGATTACTCTTGACACGCTTTATTACGGGTGCCATGATTTTCTGACGATGACGGCGCCGCGGCCGGCAGTCGAAAGTAAAGCCTATGAAAAAATCATTAAGAGCATCCACGGCCGTGGTATTGATTATGGCGGCCACGGCCATGAACTCGGCCGCCGGTATTGCCGCGAAGGACCAGGCCGCGAACGTTCTTGATGCATATCTTGAGGCCTTCAACCAAAAGGACACAGCGGCATGGAGGGCAACCCATCACGGCGGATTTTTTGTCGTGGGTCCCGAAGGCAGGATCGAGGTATATGAGGCGCGGGACCGCATCCCGCCCATGTTCCGCTCCGATGAAATCAAACGGGTCCAATGGCAAAGGGCCGGGTGGGAGACGCGCGACGTGGTCCAGGGCTCCGAGAACAAGGTCCACGTCCAGACCCGCCTCACGCTTTACCGCGAGGACGGAAGCAGGGCGTGGAGCCAGGACGCGATTTACATCATCACCAACACCGACGGATGGGCCGTCGCTGGCGTGTCCACCATGCCGCCCGTAACCTATGGGCCCGATGGAGCGCCCCCGCCGGCCCTCTCCCCAGACGCCCGGGCCGCGCTGGAAAAGCAGGCCATGCGGGTACTGGATGAATTCATGGAAGCCTTTAACGCGCAGGATGAAGAAGCATATCTCGATACGCACAACTTCCCGCATTTACGGCTGGCCAACGAGGAATTCAAGCTCACCGGCCGCGATTCCACTCTGTTCGGAAGGCCCTTCTTCTTCTTCCTGCTCAAGGTCTCGACCGGCTTTAAATGGGACCACTCGGGCTGGGACCAGCGCATTGTCGCGCAAGCATCCCCCAAAAAGATCCACGTCCTCACCCGCTTCTCCAGATACACCGAAGACAATGAAAAATACGGGGCCTACGATTCGCTCTACGTCCTCACCCGTGAGGACGGGCAATGGGGAGTCAAAGGCCGCTCAAGCTTCGCGCCGCTCTAGGAGCCTGTCGGAGTATAGGCTCCGATGATTGATACATTATGATCTATCATGGTCAACATTATGATTTCCCCTTTGCGACTTCAGAACAAA
>Ga0307378_10003572_pt1 | contig 22754 bp, 13 predicted proteins | sample UN1MG_FD_202238 | JGI IMG/M metagenome (GOLD analysis project Ga0307378, IMG submission 202238) | Soil microbial communities from Risofladan, Vaasa, Finland - UN-1 | ecosystem: Environmental > Terrestrial > Soil > Coastal area > Acid sulfate soil | place: Finland: Risofladan, Vaasa | collected...
CACTCTCATCCGTTGACGATTGGTCAGTAGAATTCGCTTGTTCTGCTTTTCCTGCTGCTCCACGAGCACGCGTACTTGTTCACGAAGATAATCAATGGCCTTGTAAAGCTCCTTATCGATGCAATAAACAACATAGGTGACGAGTGTAATCCATAATTTCTGTTTCATAGTGCGGGAATCGTAGCAAATCCTCGAAAACCATGCAATTACGTTCGTGAGGAAGGAATATATCTTCTTAGAGGAAAAACAGTTATGATGAGATAATATTTACACCTCACGGGGAAAGAAGTATATCAGTGATATCACTCCTTTGATGATATTATTGAACAATCAAGGGGCCTATACCGAAACGAATCAGTATAAGCCCCGAATTAATAAATCTACTGCACAGTTTTATTTAATAGCCAAATACTGGTTTACGGTGTCAGTGCATACAAACGGATATCATCGAAGTACATCATACCTGCGCCGCCAGCGACCGGATTATTCCTGTTACCAAGGCCAAGTGTAATCGAAGTTACATTGGCAAGGTTCACGCCCTGGTCAGCAAAAGCCTGCAATTCAATATTCCATGCAGTCCAAGTTGTTGCCAATGCCACATCGGGTTTATCATTAGTGACCACAGCGCTGTCATTAAGTACAACATACATAGGTTCTGCTGCGTTATCCGAATTGCCTCTGAACCAAATCGTCAGTGTGTTTATACCGTTCACTGTCCAGTCACGCGGGGAAGTCAACGTCAAAGTTGCCTCGGATTTACCAACAGCGTTGTCATAGGACATCGGCATTGACTGCAAACCGCCGTGGACGATAGTCTGCTCGGCAAAAGGAGCAGCAGCATTACCAACGACAGAGCCGTTGATAGCCGGGTTGTCGAATCCGTCTACCCAGGCAAGATATATCCTGTTGCTCCCGGGTTCATCTTCATTAATGTCGTTGTAAGACTCAAAATCATCCACAACAATGAACTCGCGTGTCGCAAAGTGCCAGACGTCGCCTTCCCACGTTGTGGGAGTCTCGGCTTCATTGACCTCTTCAATCCGCCAGTAGTATGTCTTGCCTAAGTCGAGTGATAAGGGATCATAATTGCTCTCGGTCATGGTAGCAACATCAGTTGTACCATCCATTACAGCCTGCTCGTCGTTGCTTAAATAGAGTTTATGCTCAGCTGCCTCTCTTCCAGCTCTCCAGCTAAGAGTTACACCAAGAGCAACATCTGTCGCTCCGGAAGCAGGATTTGGTTTCGCTGCATTCGTGGGAATGTAAAAGAGTCGCACCTCACTCAGACCAAATTGAGGCAGGATGCCTTCCCAGTTACTGTTGGCTGTAAGCCTGACATACTTTGCTGCTATACCATTCAATTCAACAGTGGTATTGTGTGCGTAGTTGGGCACACCAGGCGCCCGGGTAAACTCATGAGTAGTTCCCAATGTTACATAGTCAGTGCCATCTATCGAATATTCAATTGTAACATCCTTGAGTCCTAAACCAATTACCGACTCCAAACCATCATTAGAGTTCCATACCCACATTTGGTGAAGTTTGTAAACTTTGTCTAACTCATATTCAATCCAACTCGGCTGAACACCATCCTGGCTGCTCAACCACATATTGTCATCACTCTCATCAGTGTGTAATAAACCGCTTTCATCCAGTCCCGAACCATTCACAGTATTTTGAGGCCCTTTACCTTCTTCGCTGCTGGAAGCCGAGGCTGTAACCTGCTCAATGGCATAGGTCTCAGGCTCAACAGTAAAGCTCCAAACCGGTCCGTTAAAGATTTCAGAGCCTGGTGGAGCATTAACTTCATCGACACGCCAGTAGTAGGTCTGGCTGAAGTTTAGACGGCCGGGAGCATATGTGTTTGCATTCTGGTCCTGATGGGCCAGTATATCCAGAGGATTGGCCCTACTAGCAATGGTGACATCGTCGAAAACCGTTCCGAAGTAAACATCATGCGTCTGAGCATAAAGACCGGGCATCCAACTCAGGACGATATCTCGGTATACGTCGACCATTCCATCTGCGGGATTAGGATCAAGAGGCAATTCGAGAGGTGTTACTATAAGGCCTTCAAGGAATGTTCCGCCCTCCATTCCGCCCTCGTCATTCTCCTTCGCCCGCAGAATAGCCGAGCTGCCATCTTGAGGCGGCGCAAACAGAAGGGTTATTATACCATCTGTATCGCTGTTTATAAAATCTGCCAATGCCTGACTTGTATCGGTTGATTCCCTCACAAAATTTCCAGGAGCAGTAAAAGTCAGCAGCACTTCGGTCAGGTCATCAAAATCCAGCTCAACCGGTGACCCAACAGCCGGAGTGGGATTATTTTGAACACCAGGAGCATTATTCCATACGAGGTCAGTCTCAAGTGGGAGGTTATCTTGTTCCTCGATAACTCCATAAACATCAATCGGACCAGAGCCGGCACCCAAGTTACTCAAGCTTATATTCGAGAAGACCGCTCCTTCAACTTTGACCGTTGAGATATCAAAGCTAAACAATCCAACCCTACGCCTTACATCAATATCACGAACGTGCACACCTATTTGCTGTTCATTATCGTCCGGCCCAACTTGAGTATCATTACAGACATGTTGGTCAATGAAGGCCTTTACGATAAAAGGTTCGGATATTGCGTGAACATTGCTCGTCAAGCCCATCACCAAAATAAAAGAAATCAAATAGATAAATCTTTTAAACATAATATTCCTCCTTCAAAATTATATTAATCAATTCGTGTGCTCTGACCACATACCAAAACACTTATTATCCTGGAAAGGTATCACTTTCAATACCTTTACTTGATTTCATTTATCAGCCAAATAATCACTTAAGGTGCATGCTCTAATTCCAGTGGAGGGTACAGCCGAATATCATCGATATACACAAGACCCCGACCCTCGGATTGCTGCGGATTGTTTCTTTCACCAAATCCAATACCAATCGTACTTACATTGGTAAGGTCTATGCCCTGATCTGCAAACCCCTGCAGGTCGATATTCCATTCAGTCCACTCAGATATTAACGATGCATTCGGATTATCATGATAGACTACAGCGCTGTCATTCAGAACTACATACATCGGTGCAGCATCGTTGCTTGGCATTTCTGCACCAATGGCCTGATGTGTCCATGTCAGAGGAGTAACCTCGCCTGTGGTTTGGAGATCGGAGAACACAGCCGAACACGTGACATCAACGTTATGACTCGTAACCGCCAGACCTATATAAACATCCGAGGGCATTGAGATATTCTGCGGATTCCATGCCATCGCCTGCCAGTTGATACCATCATTTGAGTAATAGCCGTTAAAGTTGTCAGCGGCATCACGCTCTATCTTAATTCAGTAGGGAGCTGTGATTGCAATTTGCTCCTCTGTTGCTACCTCCGTGTCGCTCGAAGCCTCAGTAGCTGTAGTTATTCTGGCCTGAAATCTACAGCCGTTTTCGGGTGTGATATATGTAGCGGCGAACTTCGAATCAGGCTCAAGCGTCTGACGAATCATCACACCAGCCTTTGCCCATGGATCCGTGTTATCTACACTCTCCACCCTGGCTACGATTGAACCGGGCCCGGACAACTGCTTGAATACATAGCGAAATTCATCAGCCGTGCCCCAGATATCAGTCCCTAAAGCAGTTATTGTGTAAGTGCCCGCAGGCTCTTCCAAGAAGCCTATAGGATTACCCCTGAACCAGAGAGCTACAGTGCTTACATCCTTCTCTGTCCAGTCTCGTTGTGAGTTTAAAGTAAGAGTTGCCTCAGAATACTTGAAATTATTCTCGTAGAAAAACGGCATTGTCTGAAGGCCTTCGTGAACAATCGTAGTCTCGACAAAATGTTCTCCTGCTACAAAATCAGGCTCGGCATAACCTATCGTCGAACCGTTTGTCTCAATTCCCCACCCATCTATCCACGAATCAAATACTCTGTCAGGTTCGTAATCGTTGTAATCTTCAAAATCGTCCACGACAAAATATTCGTGTGTCGTAAAGTCCCAGATGTCGCCCTGCCAGATATTGAGAGCTTCGGCATTATTGACCTCATCAATCCGCCAGTAGTAAGTCTTGCCTAAATTGAGCGATAATGGGCCGTAGCTTGTGTCGGTTACTGTAACAACATCTGCCGTGCCGTCTATTACGGCCTGAACTTCATCGCTAAGGTAGACGATATGTTCAACCGCCTCCCTTCCCGCTTTCCAGCCAAGGATTGCATCCAAAGCAACTTCTGCTGTTCCTGGACTTGGAGTTGGTTCCGTTGCATGTACAGGTACGTGCAGGAATCGCACTTCGCTTAAGCCATATTGGTTCAGGATACCACCCCAGTTACTGTGAGCAGTGAGTTTGACGTACTTCGCTGCCTCACCATTAAATTCAATCGTGGTATTGTGTGCATAATCATCCTCACCAGGTGCCTGGGCAAACTCATGAGTTGTTCCCAGTGTCATATATTCGGTACCGTCAAGAGAATATTCAATAGTAACTTCTTTGAATCCCAAACCGATCATTCGCTCCAGACTTTCATTAGAGTTCCATACCCACATCTCGTGAAGTTTGTAAACCTTATCAAACTCAAATTCTATACTGGTTGGCTGCTGCCCATCTTTGCTGCTCAACCACATATTTTCTTTACCTCTTTTACCATGTAACCAACCACTGCTATCCAATCCTGAGCCGTTCACGGTATTTTCAGGTTCTTTACCTTCTTCGCTGCTTGAAGCTGTAGCTGTTATCTGCTCAATGGGAAAACCAAAAGGAACTGTAAAACTCCAGATCTTGCCTATATGTATCGTAGCACCATCGGCTTCAACCTCATCAACTCGCCAATAGTAGGTCTGGTCGAATTCAAGAGAGCCCTCAGGATCATAAGTGTTATCGCTTTGGTTTCGACTGACCAATACGTTCATCGGATTGTTCCTGCTGGCTTCGTTAACCTCGTCGAAAATCGTTCCCAAATACACATCATGTGTCTGAGCAGATATACCCGGGATCCATCCGAGAATCACATCATTCCATATATCTCCTGCACCATCTGTAGGGATAGGCATAGAAGGCAATTCAGGCAAAAGCATCTTCCGAATCTCTTCAAGCGAAAGCACTCGATTATAAATTCGTACATCATCCATTAAACCTTCATACCACCAGCGATTAGCCGAGTCACCCTGGCTGTTTCTCCCGAAGTTAACGAAATAATCATCATTTTCGTTTATAGCCCCGCTATGATCAATTGTGGCTTCTAATTCCCCATCAATATACAAACTGAGTGCATTGCCATCATAGATACCGGCCAGATGGTGCCAAATGCCGTTAAAGGAATCAGTCAATGGAGCCTCAGCCCTTTGATAGCCTCCGGAATATATATAAAATTCCAAGTTATTAGCATCGTCGATCCTCATTCCATACGTAAACTCACCTTTCATTACAAGGGCGTTGGGTACACCATTAGTCGCACTATTTGTGTTCACCCACATAGTAATCGTGATGACATCCGTAATGTCCAGACTCGGTCCATCTATCAACTCTACATAGTCACCAATTCCGTCAAATTGAAGTGCACTATTAATTCGGCCGTCCACCCATGTCAGCGGAATGCTCGTTATGTTGCTATCGTTACCATAGCTGCTCGAGTCGATTATTGTAGAACCGGTACCTTCATCGAACTTCCACCAGCCTACGAGACCTGGGTCTTGAGCACCGGCTGTGTTTGTCATAATCAGACCAAGAACCGGAATAAAAATAATATGATAAATTAACTGCTTACACATAAAAGTCCTCCTTCACTCAACATATATGATATATTTTGAAGTGTAAATCGTTTAAACTGCAATATGCCAGAGTTGCCCTATAACTTTGCACTCCATATGATAACTCCTCCTCTATCCTGAAAGTACAAAGAATTCAATTACAAGATGTTAGAATCGACAAACATCTATTTCTTCTGTTGTCGCTCTGGGCTCCAGCATAATCATGTAAAAAAACTACACTGCAATATGTCTCTCTAATTATATTTATACCAGATTATCCTCTGTTTCTTCAAGGGAAAAATGTGCGTGAACCGATATTTTTGAGCAGATCATGGACCGTCTTAATAATCGTCACCGAAAAGTACTTGACTTTACCACACCATCGAAAATATACTCTGGCCCTTAACTTTAGATGAAAGAAAAAACTATGAGCACTTCTAAAGTCAGTTTTATCCTTGCTATAGCGTTTGTCATAGCCATGCCTGTGTGGGCACAGAGACGGAGAATGCCTCAGGATTCCAATGAAATTGTCCACCTGTCTGAGATTCGGATGCGGGATGTGTGTATTCTGCCGGACGCGGCGTCCAAAACCTATTACATGATCGGCATGGGCTGGAACAGTGTGCGTGCGTATACCAGCATGGATCTCAAAACATGGCAAGGACCTAAGACTATTTTCAGAACACCTGAGGATATCTGGGGCGACATACGCGTAGTGAGTATTTGGGCACCTGAGTTACGTGTTATGAAGAAAATGATCAGCTTTCTTTTGTGTTTTAGATGTTTTTGGGGATCTGCCTGGGCAGTGTACAGGCCTGAGAAGTAGGATCACTGGTCTGTGTGAGGCGACCATGATGACGGCACATACGTTAATCCCGTGATTCCCTCGGACTATAGTGACATTGACTGCATCTGATATGGTCGACGATATTATAGCAAACACTCATGGGAACAGGATTTTGCATTTGCCTTAAGGTGAATATTGGTTCAAAATAACATGTCGGATTACAGATAGCAATATTCGGAGGAAGCTATGAACCGTAGAGTTTTATTCATCATGTTATTGGTTTGTATTTTTAGTTGTAGTGTATTGGCACATGACCAAACAGGGCGGCGTGGCCAGCGAAGGATGCGTGTTGGTCGCGCAGGACAGGGAGGTACTCGTCCGCCGGAGAATAACGAACGCGGGCTCCGAGAGCTGACAACGGAAGAGATACCGCCGAACCTGAATTTTTATGCGATGGATCCTCTCTATAATCCGGATGCGGTATTGGGCTGGGCCGAAGAGCGGATCGAAGAAAAACTCAATCGCGGCATGCTGGCTATATCGATGGGAGAAGGCAAGGTTTATTTAGGCTGGCGATTGCTCAAAGCCGATCCTGAAAACATCGCCTTTAATGTTTATCGTTCTACTGCGGAGCAAGCACCTGTAAAATTAAATTCTCAACCTTTGACAAAGACCACCGATTTCGTCGATGAAAATGCGCCGCTGAATCAGGCGAATGCCTGGTATGTTAAGCCGGTTGTTAATGGCCGGGAAAAGGCGGCTTCCGAACGAGCGGCACTTCCGGCAAATCCGCCGGTACAGCAATATAAATCTTTACCACTTAGGGATAATGTTCGGGCAAGTATGGTCGGCATCGCAGATCTGAACGGTGACGGCGTGTACGATTTTGTTGTCAAACATTCCTCCGGCCGGGGCAAGGATCCTGGCAGAATCAGCCCGAATTCCGGTGCCGTTCAGTACGACGGCTACAATGGTAGGACCGGCGAATTCATGTGGCGGATAGATTTGGGCTGGAATGTGGACAACGGTGTTTGGTGGACGCCGATGATCGTCCGAGACCTTGATGGTGACAACAAGGCCGAGGTTTGCGTAAGAACGTCGGATTATGCCGCCAGCCGGGAAGATATGTACCCAAGTGGCCAAACCGGATTTCTCCTGGATGCTCCGGAGTACCTTGCCGTCTATAACGGCGAGACGGGCGAGCTAATCGATAAGGTTGGTTGGATCGAACTCGGCAAGGCCCAGGATTGGGGTGACAATACGGGCAACCGCGCCAGCCGTCATATGATGGCTGTGGCCTATCTGGACGGCAAGACTCCCGCCGTTCTCGCGGTTCGCGGCATCTACGGTATGATGAAGATTGATGCCTATGTGCTTAAAAACAAGAAGCTCGAAAAAGTCTGGCGGTGGACCAACGAACGGGCACCTTTTATGTATCAGGGGCAGGGTCAGCATACCGTCAAGAGCGGTGACATCGATGGAGACGGCTGTGACGAGGTCATCAACGGCTCACTTGCCATAGACAACGACGGCAAGACCCTGTGGGGGACCGGCCTGGGGCACGGCGACCGTTCTTATATGGGTGATATTGATCCCGATAATCCCGGGTGGGAGATCTGGTATATTATTGAAGAACCGCACCCTCGCAACGGTGCTTGTCTTGTTGACGTGCGGACCGGAATGATTCTTTTCGGTGCGGATGAGTCCAACCGTGACAACGAACTCGGCAGTTGTATGGCTGCCGACTTTGATCCCGCCCATCCGGGACTGGAGCTGGCGGGCGGGCGTTTCTATTATACTTCAAAGGGGATCCGTCTGGAAGGGGATGTCCCACCGCAGGGACTAATGGCCTGGTGGAATGCCGACCTGTTGCGTGAATTTGTAAGCCGCAAGGGCCTTGCCAAGTGGGAAAGCGGCGGCCTGGTTCCCATTCAGGGCGATCAAATCGTGGGTTCCGTACAACAGGTCGCCGACATCCAGGGCGATTGGCGTGAAGAGCTTGTGACGGTTACAGGTGGCGAACTCCGCATTTACAGTACCGTCATACCGGCTGCGGATCGCCGTGTTTGTTTGATGCAGGATCCACTATATCGCAATGACATATGTCACCACACAATGGGCTATACCAACCGGCATTATGCCATGACAAGCTACTATCTCGGGACCAAATAAGAGGATATATTATCAGATCACAGGCTGAGTATCATTAGATGATAAGGTCAATACTTACGGTTAAGGTGGCTTTCATTATCGGGACGATACTTTTACTTACAAATATTTTGTAAGGGCAACGACAGACGATAATGCAGAGAAACTCCTGACCGAGGCGCGTGACGAAAGACAGATGAAGCTCGGCCCGACCATCCGCACACGCTGGAATCTGTGCACGAACTCACCGTGCTGTAAACAGAAACTGTTGAACAGCGACAGGGCACCACTAAAACAGCCTCATTTTCAGGAGCTGAAAAACATCGCGATATTCAGGTGACATCGTGTCTCCATAATGTCTCCACAAATGTTCATTTTGCCTATATCAAGTCCGAATAAATGTCAATTTTTTGCGAAAATACAAATATTTTGTGAGAATTTTCAGTGTGAAATCGGATTAAGTATACGATGCTTTGATTTTAATCAGAATGTGGATCCTATAGTACTTGGTTTAAACTTTGATTCCTTGATTTTCTAATTGATTTTGAATGTTTTGGCTGTTAAGTGCCATATATTAGTACACTGAACTTATTCGAGTTTTTTATAAAATTCAGCTTCTTTGTCTGAAAGCATTTTTTGCTCAATCATTGTTTGGACGCGTTGTATATCGACATCCCTCGACTGACCTCCAGAAGGAGCTAAAATAGCGGAATAATCTTGGCCAACAGGAATGACTTCTAAAAACCTGTGTATTGACACAGCCGATATAAATATTGCTATTGCGATGGCACAAGGTATGAGTACTTGTGTTCCCTTGTACTTTTGTTCTCTCGTTACTTTGGGTAAGGCTTTGGTATATCGACACCTGTCACATTGTATGCAGTCCATTTTGTCTTTGACGGTAAGGCCAAACTCACACCTGCCAAACCTTTTAGTGGGCAGATATTGCTTTAGTATTGCTATATGATTAAGCAATGACAGAAAAGCCCCAGCCGGACACAAATATCGACACCAAAAGCGGCCATAGAAAATCGAACCTATCAGCGCTGTTGCCACTATCAAAAACATCGTTGATTGAAAAGCATAATTTGAAAATCGTAAATTGAAAATCGAGATGAGAGGATCTGCTGCCAGCGTTGTCTTGTCTCTACAAATAAAGAACACTATTATTAAAATAAGAAGAACTGCGTATTTAACAAACCTTGCTTTCTGCATTGATTCTTTATGTATCGATTGCTTGAATCTTTCTGGCAAAACGTAGCCAAGCAGTTCCTGTGCCGCTCCAAAAGGACAGATATAGCCACAATAAATGTTGCCGAAGACAATAACTAAGAGCGGCACTCCAATAACCAGCAAAAAAGCACCGGTTAATTTTATAGCCGGCGCATACGCCAAAAGCAAAGTCGCTATTTGCTCACTGGAATACTGCGTGTTCAAAACGACACCGCCGAGAACAAGATTAAGACAGAGCACAAAAAGTCTGCTCCAGAATCCTCCTCGGTAAATCACCAACAAAGTAAGAATACAAGTTCCCATCAAATAAATTGACTGTTTATCTGGCAGATAAGAGACTCGTTGAGTTTTTTCGACTAGACCCGTTTCAATAGGTTGGCCCAAAATCTGTGTGGAAAATCTGTGTCCCGATGTTCGAAGTGCCGAAAGAATGGCTTCGGAACTTACGGTAGCCCCGGTTACAGTGTGAATACCCGCAAAAGGCTCAGGCTGGAAGAGTTGACGTTTATTTAAGGATTTTTGCCATTCGCCAAGAAGCTCCAGATAAGCAGGTGTTTCATTCGACCGTATTATATGAAAGTCGATCAATTCGCCATTATTATCATTGGCATAAATTGCAAGATTTATCTTGCCCCCGAAACCACGAACCTCTGGTGCCAAGTCCTCGGAGCTAAAGATATATCCGATTAGTATATCATTTGCATCCCGGACCCGGAAATAATCGATTTTCTGTCCACTGTCCTGCAGGGTCATTGAATTCTGCTCGATAGTTAATCCGCTGGCAAGTGCCTGTGCCGAATGTTGCGGCAGTGCAGGTCTCAGACGTGAGCCCGCACTGGCGAGCAGGTTTGAGGTCAGAATGATCGATATACCGAGACCTAAGAAGATATATCCGAGCCTTCGTAACTTGAAAGCTATTAAATCAAAAGAACACACCTTTTCCGGCTTGTAGATTCTCAAAATAGCAGCAGGCACATTTGTAAGAATTAATAAAATAAATACAAGCAGTGTTATCTGAGCTCCGAGTACCGGTACAAGAGCGAGACTCGTCAACAATCCACCTGCTGAGGCGCCAATGTGGTCTGCCGTCTCGAGTTTACTACCAACCCTGCTGTTTTCAAAAGCAATATCAGACAACTGCCTGGCAGCTATAGGGAAATAGCTGCCAGCGCATAAACCACATAAAATAAAAGCAATACCGAACGACAAATGTGTCAACTGTTCGGTTGGCCAAAAAGCAATTGTGCCGATGATTGATGAATGCACAAAAATTACAAGAAATAAAAGTTTCTCAGGTTGAATTTTGCTATCATTGGTCAATAAATATCTGATTAGAACAGCACCGAAGGTAAGGCCAACCATGAACATAGATGAGACAACACCGATGTACTGGTACAGCGAGCCGAAACGTGTTTGATACAGATACATCAGAACGATTACCACTCCGATGGATACACAGCCTGTGGAAAAAACAATATAGCTGCTATCGAAACCAGATTTGTTACCATTTTTATCTGTTCTCAGGATATAAATAATTCGTAGCACGATAAAAACTAATACGGGTATAACAAAAGCTAAAGGACCTGCCAGAACCAGGTGTTTGATAAGTTTTGTAATTGTTGCCCCTGATTGCTTTGCTGCAAGCAACAAACTGTATAAATGAGTTAAAGGTCTTAAATCCCGGTTTACCAAAAATTCTTTCGGCAAATCAGCACTTGAGTAGTTTTTTATAGTTGCATCGGCACGCTTCGGTAAATAAACAGATAGCAAAGCTTGTGGATTAAAAACACTACCGGCACCTTCTATACTTGCGAATCGGTCTCGCAAAGTGCCAGGGTCGCCGGTTAGATTCTCAGAGTCAGATGCAATAAACCAGGTATCTTCACCTGGCGTTATAACAAACCTGGAAAAAACCTGCTCGAGAGTCAGTTTAGTCGAAGCCCCAAGATTAATAAGCTCTGTACCCATAATGTTTTCCCCGCCTGCCACGCGGACCTGGAATATTCCCTCAGGTTTCAGAGCCGATTTAATCTGGCGGTAAAATTCTCGGGTATAATATCGGTTCAGGACCGAATTAGTCGCATCTGGTAAATTTAAAATTACTATGTCAAACGCTTGTTTGTCCTCTGCCAGCAATAAACGAATATCACCATCCGGCCGAAGTAATCGGTCATCGATAATTTCGAATTCCGGAGGGATGTCTTTGTTCACATTCTGCACATATTCATTATCACAATGCGACCAGCTTATTGTTTGAATTTGTGGTAATCGCAGAAATTGCTGGCATAATCCAAGCCCTGAACCTATGACCAGCACTTTTTTAGAGTCAGGCTTTTGACATAAACCGATTGCAGCAATTCGACCGGCAGTGCTTTCATTGGGTAACGTTTCAATAACACTGCCTTCACGCATAACTACCCATTGGTCTTGATAGACGCCATAGAGATATTCTGCCTGGGCTGTCTGGAAAGAGCCGGCAAAAGATTCGGCGGGCAGTACTTTTGTCCATTTAACAACTCTGAAAAAATGCATCAAGGTTTGATCTGTTTTTGTGTAAAAGCAAAGAATAATACAAATCGGGATTAGGAGTATTAGCTGTGCTTTTAATTTTCTATATTTTCTTAGTGCCGGATTACTATATTGAATTGTTCCTTCAAATTGGGATAAGGCGGCTGATATCGAAAGTAAAAGAGCAAGTATAAAAAATATCCTAACCAGGCTTATACCGTGGCCTAAAAGAATGGTTACTCCCAGTCCACCGGCAAAACTTCCCGCTGCCTCAAAAATGTAAACCTTTGAGACAGGTAATTTTTGGTCTTTTTCAATCCAGCGGCAGATAATGGGAAACAACATTCCAGTAATGATACTGACGGGTGCATTTACGATTATCGATACTGCTACGATGGCCCCCACCGACCATAACTCATATGATTCTATCCCTGCAAGTTCACGGGCCTGAATAATTAGTGTCAATTGAAGTGCAAAAGCAGGCAGATAACATAAAAATAAAAACTCTACGTTTTGAAGTAACTTTTCAGTGATGATTCGCGTTTTATAAACAACTGTTGCACCGAGACCCACCCATAGAAACCATGAAGCAAAGAAGATGCCCACGCTGATATCGTTACCTTCGAAGGTGGTTACAAACTCACGAAAAAGCAGGCTTTGGGCGGCGATGGTAAAAAGGCCGTAACTGAATATCAGCAAACTGCGAGCGGATTTCATTGTTAGTTCCCGCGAAGTTGAGTCCCTTCACTTTCCCCAAAAACAACTGCCTGGAAGACCAGAAAGCTTGCACCTTCTTTCCATGCATCGGCAGGTAACTGTGCTTTCAAAGATAATTGTGTGAGCGTCTGGTTAATATCCCAACCCTGTTCCGGTGCAACCTGAGGTAAATATACAGCAGAATGACCATCCTTGCTCATTACGACACCATCTGTTCCAATTCGAATTTTATCCGCAGAGGTAACAGGTTCAGGTGTTGTCAGTGCGGAGATTTCGATTGTAATATCTCCACACTCATCCTCTGCTACGGGTTGAAAACGCCTGTCATTGAAACAGGCATTTATTGCATTTACAATAATCGATCTGTATAAAGGCCTCTGCGGAAATATATCACCTATACAGCCTCTCAATAGAGAATGCTTTTTGAGCGTCACAAATGCCGCGCGAGGTTTTCTCATTGAATCGGTAATTGTAATACCCAGATCCGATGCCTGCGGCACTCTTCGATTTTGCAGGGCATAGATTATTGTTTTGCGGGCTAAGGCCAGAAGCTGTTTTTTATCTTCCTCTGTTAACTCCTTATTATTTTCCTGTAGGAGGACTTCCGTATTTTTTTTCCATACACCAGAAAATACGATAGAAAGATAACTGACAGAATTGGAATAATCTCCTGTTGATTCCCCTGAGGTTGCATATTTTATTAACTCGGCTTTACAGTCCCGCCCCAACATCGAAAGTAATATTGCAATCGGCATGTAACCGCATATAGTTGCCCCTGTTCTCTTTCTGTAATCAATAAATCCCTTATTGTCCAAACGGGCGATATATTCATATGCTCCCATATCGATTTTTTTAATTTGCTCGGGTATGTTTTCTGTGAATGGAACATAACCGTGGCTGGCGCCATAATGCACAAAATCCGAACTTGCAATGACGAGGGTTTCTTCATTAATCAGGCTTCTCAGGATAGCTCCGGCTTTGTTAATTATCTCTAATGAACAGCTACCGGCAACAATTGGGACAAGCTTAAAGTCCTCCTGATAATGCTGCAGCAGAGGTACCTCAATCTGAACACTGTGTTCATATTTATGTACCTGCGGGACATTCTGAAACAGTGAATGTTTCAGAAGCTTGTTTATAAATTCAACATCCAGCGGTATTTGACTCAGAGGTGTTTCGTAATGTGTCACTAGAGGAACGCTTAGCAAATCTTCCATTTGGATTCTGTGGCTTGGACCAATGACAACTATTCTTTTGTATTGTTTCTTAATTGTTTTGAGCCCATAGGCTGCTGTCTGACCAGACCACGCGTATCCAGCGTGTGGTAGAATGAGCGCGATAGCGTTTTCTATTGTCTTTGAATCGGCTTTTTGAAAGAAATTACCTAACTGTTTATTAAGCGCTTCGGGGTCGGCTGAATACCAAGTTCCGGCAAGTGATGAACTAAGGACGGTTTTCGGGAGCTTTACGGCTTCTTCTTTTTTGAGCTGTATTGTTTCTTTTGTTGGAGTTGGTTCTTCGATATGTGATTTTCTTAAAAGTACAGTAGTGACACCGACCAGCCCAAAAACCAAAACTGACAGAAATACCCATATAAGCCATTTATGCGATTTCTTATCCATTTTAACCACTCCATTTGCATTGCTTGGGAATGTCCCTTAGTGGTTTCACACGACCGGGATATTTTTTACTCCGCATCGCTCGTACGAATTTGCGTGGATTGGCATTTTTTGCTAAACATGAAATGCCTGCGATAATGACTGAACCTGTTTTTATCAATTTGTTAATAAATTTCCTGCGTGTCATTTCCAGACTCCATAAATTTCTTTGCTGCAATCCGGACAACAACCGTTCCTGAGCCGATTTGTTAGGATATTAAAACCACTGCGTTCGATGAGCATGCCCTTGCAGCTTGGACAATAAGTGTTACTACCTTGTCTGCTGAGGAGATTTCCTATATATACATAGTCCAGTCCTTCACTCATCGCAATTTGCCGGGCCGTTTCTAAAGTTTTTAACGAGGTCGGGGGCAAGTGACGCATTTTATAGCGAGGGTAAAATCCTGAAAAATGAAGTGGTGTCTCACCACCGAGATTTGATTTTATCCACTGGGCAAGCTGACGTATTTCTTCGGATTTATCATTCAGCGTTGGAATAATCAGGTTAGTAACTTCAACTAATATTCCACTTGCTTTGGCAAGTATCAAGGCATTCTGGACTGGTTTTAATGTAGCCGAGCAGACCCGACGATAAAAATCATCTGTAATTCCTTTCAAATCTATGTTCGCTGCATCAATGTGTTCGAGCAGTTTTTTCCAGGGTTGCTCATTTATATATCCGGCCGTTACCAGAACATTTCGGATGCCGGCACCTCGGGCCAGTTTCGCTGTATCATAAGTATATTCGTAATACACAATCGGGTCGGTATAAGTGTATGCCAGTGAAGGACAATTATTACGCCTCGTAAGTGCTACGAGTTTGTCGGGTGGACAAGAGTATGCAGAAATATTGCCATTCTCCGGATTGGCTTGTGATATTTCCCAGTTCTGGCAATTTTCGCAGTGTAGATTACAGCCGACAGTTGCTATTGAGAGGATTGGCGTACCGGGCAAAAAGTGGTAAAGAGGTTTTTTCTCTACAGGATCAATATTGATTGAGCAGGGATATCCATAAACTACTGTTCTCAGTACGCCATCGATATTGATTCTCACCCGACACTCTCCGCTCTGACCGGGCTCGATCAAACACATTTTTGGACATAATTCACACTGAACTTTCAATTTGAGCCTCACTTCTTACAGCCCATAAGTCCAAAATACACAAATGTTTCTATTGGCATATCGGTACTTTTATTTTGTAAGCCTTTATGCCTTACAATAATAATTATTCGCTCATTATTATAACACTTTTTGTTGTCCATATAATACAAAAACAGGCTCTTCTGCTGATGTAATAACGGTACACAGGAGTACATTTATTCATTTTTTACTGTATTATATAAAGATAACTTTTACAGAATGTTTTGCATCTTTCGATTTAGATTCCTCACAAGCTTTTGATACAATAGATTTATATCAAAGGATATTATACTTCTTTCTCGCCGAAATCTAAAGTATCTGTCCCACTAGCCGACCAGGAGAGAGTGCTGGATCACGCATGGATACCACCAAAATCCCCCATTTTCGTGAGTTGCAAAATGCCAGAATCCTTCAAAGAGTCACCACTTTCAGGAGTTAAAAAACACCACAATTTTCAGGTGACATCTTGTCACCATTTTGTCACCACAAATGTTGATTTTGCCTATATCAAGTCCGAATAGATGTCAATTTTTTGAGAAAATACAGATATTTTTTGAAAATTTGTAGTGTGTAATCGGATTAAGTAGACGGTGGGAAAGAAGTATATCAATTATAGTAGAAAAACTGAGTAAGCTTAGTACCACACGGTTGGCTCGTAGCCCAATCCGCCCCAACAACCTTTCTGAATGTAGTGCAAATCCATCTTTCCCGCATCAGTTGTCGGTGAGTAATGGTTTCCAGGGTGTCCCCGTTGGCGATCCCTGCCTATCTTTATGGTGTCAATCCCTCTCCACTTATGGTATTCAGCATGGCCGTCCGCAAAAGACAATGTTATGCCATCTCCATGTCGTACCGGTGGGTCGTCCCACCATTGCTCCAGTACGTAATGGACAGCGAAGCTAACAGAAGTTACCCAGCCCTCATCAATGAAAACGATTCTTAATGCGTGTGAACCTTGGATATCTGTTGTCCTTTTGAGGAATACACCGAGTTTCCCGGTACCGGTTTGCTCCTTGCCATTGACGGCATTCGTACCAGCATACGTCAACATTTTTCTGCGAGTACCGGTTGGGCAGCGATAAAGATCTATGTCCTTAACGTACTCCCAGAGCGAGCCGTCTTTGATAGCTTCTACTTGTTGTGCCTCGGGCATCTGTCCACCAGCCCCATAGTCATCAGCCCAACACCTACCGACCCAGGGAATTTCATATGGCGGATTGTCGACACTGCCGCTAGTAACACCTGCTTGGGCGCTGACGATTTTACCATCGTTTTAATCGGCATACATAATCCATGCAAGTGACAGTTGCTTGAGATTGTTGAGGTAAACCGCTCGTTTGCCCTGTTCTCTGGCCCTGTACAACGCCGGCATTAATATCGCCATCAGCACTGCAATTATTGCAATAACTACCAGCAGCTCTATTAACGTAAAGCCTTTTGATTTACACAAGATATGTTCTTCTCCTTTCCTTTTAGGATAAGTCTATGTGCATTATGTTGAATGATGTCTTACAATAATTATTTTCTTAAAGTCTCCTACAAGCTTCAAATCTAATAATAACGTAATTTTATTTTAACTTCAACAAATATTACGGTAGGTTCAATATGTCGCATTGATGGATCAACATACTGTGTTATTTTAAATGTAAGACCGTATATGAGCACTGCTTATGAAATCTTATAGGAAATGTCTGCTATTAGTGGGTAACATAGGAACCGCAGCTGGCTAAAGGTCTGTTGATGTGCGCTAACTCGGGGCCCGTACTAATTCACTCGATATAGGCATCGATTACTTTGCTCTAAACCTGACTCAAAGTCTTAGCTGAGAAAAATGTTTTATTGTATATCGCCTCAAATAACTAATTACTTCCATTATCTTAATGCTTTTCGTTTATTCATGATGATACCTCCCAGCATGAAAATATGAGTCAGGGCGTTAGAAACGTATTTCAAACGCCCAAATAAACTCAAGCCGATAGCGACCTCAGTCAATCAAGCTTGAACCACTCTTCAGTCAATGAATTATCCTTCAACCAGTTTTCCTGAAGCAATGCCAAATCAACATCATCAACCCGGCAGTCGCCGTTGAGATCCCCGACGATAGGTTCGTAGTCTGGTAGCGACTGGGCCGCTTCGCAACTGTCGTTATAGACGTTGATCGTGATGGTATCCGAACCGGCATATTCACAGTCAGAGGCCTCCAACTGCAAAACATACTCGCCCACGGCTGACAGCGTAATACTCGTGTCCTCGGCTGTCGCTGTCGCGATAACAGCAGTTCCTTCATTGGGCTCACTGACTATTGTCCACTGCACGGTATAAGGTTTTATCGCGCCATCATCGGTGACCGTCGCATCTATATTCCCGGTCCTGGGACCATCTTCCAGCCAAGTCACTATATCTGCACCTGCATCCACTTCGGGAGGCAGATTATCAACGAAGAAACTAAAGATAGGCCCAAAAATCGGATCATTGGGATCGCCGATATAGGTATCCACGGCCCAGTAGTATCGCGTCTTTGGTTGAGTCTGCACGACAACGGACGTCACGTTCTGCTGACTCACCACCTGGATGGCGGCCGGGTTGGTAAACTCTTCCAGCAGCTTTAAGTTGTCGGCGAAGTAAACGTCAACCAGTACCGGCTGGCCGGGCACAAGCGAATCGGGCAACGTCCAGCTCAACTCCACCTCGCCGGCGGATGCTAAACCATCGTCGGCAGGATTCGGACGAAGATTGTGGGTGGCCGTCAACGTGGTTGCGACTTCATTCGTGACGTTATAATCCAAGTGAAGCGTACCGTTGCCTCCATAGGCGGTAATCAAGTCGCTATCAATGTATCCCTGGACGGTCGAGAGAAAATTGCCTTGTATAATCAGCGTCCCGGCTGTGACGTCTATCGTGCCGCCAGAAGCTTGCATCCCAAAGTTATTGGTGCTGATAATTCCACCATTCAGATTCACATGACCAGTACCTGCAGCATCCAGTGGAATCTGTAAATTCCCGGCAGTAATAGAGCCACCGGTCATATTGAGAGTGCCCATACCGTCGCGTCCCACGAAGAGGTTATTGCCATTAGGACTGCCAATAGTGAGGGTACCACTAATCATATTAAGTGTCCCGTCACCAGCCCCGCCAAGCCCCAATGGTAGCCAGGTTGATGTCGTAAGAGTTCCACCGTCCACTGTTAGGGCACCTGTGTTACCATCAGATCCAACGAGGACGGACATTGCCACAGCACCTTCATTCGCGACAATCGGGCCGGGCAGTAGATTGAGTCTGAGCAGGTCGGCAGAGGTGGGGAGTTTACCGGTGTCCCAGTTTGTTGGCGTGCTCCAGAAGTTGTCGGGGGCAGCATCCGTCCACCACATGTCAACAGCTTGAACATCACCAACCAGACTCAGTAGCAAAACAAAGCAAATCAGATAGGTCAATTTTCTACACATAATAATCCTCCTTCAAAAAAGTTAAAATAACCACCTTTTGACCACACACAAAAACACTCATTCCCACAAAAGCGGGATATGAATTTATCGTTGAAATGTTAATACCTCCTTTTGCGAAGCACAAAGTCACCCTTACGGCTAACTCTGTGCTTTGTATATTTACTCCTCCTTTATTGATAATATAGTAGAATTGCACCCGCTTAGTAACCTCAAAGCCGCAGATGCCCGACTGGGCAGGCACAAGCTTCACTAATGTTATTTATATCACATTATCTACTTTTTCGTCAAAAAAAAACTTAGTAGTAAATTGGCAAGCACACTTTCCAGGATTCTTATGGAAGATGATGCAATGATGTGGATCTCGTTGTGTTTGATGATATACCGTAAATATTGCAGTCGGGCAATCTAAGATTGTACTCCGGAAGTTAAATATTTTTAGATTACAATGACACAACCGTCTGTAATCATTTCTTTTTTATCAATTCAATACCACTACCAGTTCCCAAGTTGCGAGAGTATTTCCTGTCCTTTGGATTGTTCCAGTGCTCGTGGACACCAAGACTTTCCAGGACTGTCCCATCACCTTCTGGATCATAGGTTGTTCCTGAAGGTGGTTTATTTGCTGATGCTGCCTCATGCAAATAGTTATCTGGATTGCCAGTAACATCAACAACGACCGGATTCAGGGCCTGTTCATTTCGTAGAAAGTCTAACCCAACAGAATCGATGGCCACCATGTCTTGTGAAACCAGTATGCTCGAAAACCAGTCATTGTCAAAACTCACAAACCTAATTACGCTACCGGTCTGATTTCGAGCAGGATACAATCCGTCGATCATGTAAAGAAGTGTTTTTCCATCCAGATGTTTATGGCCATTTAGATTCACTAGGCAATTGTATGAGCCCATACTATCTCTTCGACTACCATAGGCGTGCAGTGGGCTGGGTGTCCAGCCGCGACCATTTGGAAAATACGTCGTGCCGAAATGGTTTTTTGCGCATAGCGTCACACCAAACAGAGTGTGTGCTCTCATTAACGCAAGATTGATCAGGTACTTTGCTTGCGTTACACATTGTGGTAGATAAACAGTCCCTGCTTTGGTATGAAGAGGATTGCTCGTATCATAAACGGCTGCAGTACGCCTATTGTTCGCGTTTTTAGGCGCGACTATATACTTGACGCTTTGAAAATTATCATTGGTATTGCTCCTGATCTTGTTGTATATGGGGTCGCCGATATATCTTGTGGCATCAAATAGGGTGATTTCAGAGCCGGGCACACCCGCTTGATTTATGAGTTGATCTACAAAAGAATAAACAACATGAGGGCTCGGATTTCCGACATCGGATCTCCAATCGCCTCCCCGTTCCTGGTTCATATTTAGTTTGACGGCGATCTTCTCTCCCTTTTGGTAGCCCACGTCCCCAAAGCCCTTGCTCTTATTGAAGTATCTGAAAAGTGCCTCCCAGGCTTTAGAATCACTTGACTCGCCTGTCAGTTGTTGAATAGCTTCGGAGACCATTGAATCAACTGTTTTCTGGTCGGTATTATCGTCATCCCACCAATTTCCGTTTGAGCCATCCCAACTTGTGGCATCGGGATCATGAATCCATACGACGCGTCCCGGATGAATCCCTTTGGCAGTGCCCATTGGGCTATTTACCGGTTCGGTTGGTGTAAACAGTGCTGCACTAACCGGATTACTGTCTGTTACACAAAGCGAATCCCATATGATGGAGACAGCCATAATAACACAGAATCCAGCAAGCACATATCGCGACTTTCGCAATAGGCACCTGGCTCTACGATATACTAAAGTTGTACCGATCAGCCCCGTAATCCACACCATAAAACCGCTCGCAAGTGGTGCTGCCAATCGTTGGCAGGGATACGTTGCACGTGATGGCTTGGGCAAGACACGTATCAAGAACCAAATCAGTGATACTAGCCCCAAGATAGGAAGCAGCCATATCAACCAAGGATACTTCCTGCTCCATGCGACTATCCAACCTGTTCTTTTTCCTTTGTACGAGCAATTATTACTTTCTTGTGTATGATGATTTTCTGACATTTTTCTTTTCCTTAAAATAACTTTTCAAAGTCTCCATAGTCTGTGGACATCCGCTCCAAGTTGGAGTTTTGTTACTCCCATACTATACCATAACAGCCTTACTTAAGCTAACGTTTCGACGAGAATTACATTACTTTGCTCTTCAGCTACTCATGAAAGGCCATAGAAACCATGTGCGTTTTTCCAGAAGAGTTTTCGTTTTTCTTCAAAGGATCGTCTTCGTACGATCTCATGGAGCACATTCGTCCATACACGCAGCGGCGCTCCACGAGTACAGACCGGCCAATCGCTGCCGAAAACTACTCGGTCCGGCCCGAATGTGCCCAGACAATGTGTCACAATCGGTGACAACACTTCGGTCGTGGTCTTCCCCTTCGGCACACGGGCAATGATTCCGCTGATCTTACAGATCACGTTCGTCTGTTTGGCCAGTGTGTCAATATCACCTTTCCACTGATCAGCATCATGCTGAGGCTCTCGGCCCCAATCTAAATTATGATCGAATGCCAGCGGATCAGCATTTCCACAGTGATCAAGTATAAACCGCGTGTCACCACATTGCTCAACCAGCTTAGCTGCCTCACCGATTAATCTGGGCGGTACCAGCAGATCAAAACTCATATTCAAAGTTCCGAGCAACCTTAAGTTTTGGATAAGCTGATTATCCCCCAGTTGCGTTGGGTTATTCAGGCCGTGTCGTACGCCCTTGATATAAGGATTACCTTTGAATTGCAGAATATAGTCTCTAAAGCTGTTTTCCAGAATCAATCCTCCAATCACAGCCGCGCAGGTGGGATTGCTTTTGTCCTCACATATCTTGACGACATGTTCCGCCTCGGCCAGCTTCTGCTCGGGTACAACAGCCACCTCCATGTAAATCGCTTTTGTTATCCCGAGCCCATTAGCTGCCTCTTCATAGTCGGCCAGCGTGTAATCCCTCGTCAGTTCTACACCAGGCCGGAGCCAAGGTAGCCGAAACTGACGCAAATTCCATAAGTGCTGATGTGTGTCTACAATCGGAAGGTTACTCTCAGGGCGATTTGGCTCTGTGCGGACAATATTGCCACAACCAGTTACGAACATCACCGAAGTATACAGGAATTGCCTGCGATTCATTGGATGTCCTCTCTATTAATTTTCATCGGACAAACACAATTTGGTGTGTTTAGTATTCCTTGTGTTCCTGGTATCTCTCGTCCTCGGATTTCAAAAGGATCATATTGTTAGACTTTTATTTCCTATGACCCGAATCCCACCAAAGGTGACCTGTTCCACAGTCATGGCCTGCGGTTTTCAGTGTCT
>Ga0307378_10003573_pt1 | contig 22754 bp, 27 predicted proteins | sample UN1MG_FD_202238 | JGI IMG/M metagenome (GOLD analysis project Ga0307378, IMG submission 202238) | Soil microbial communities from Risofladan, Vaasa, Finland - UN-1 | ecosystem: Environmental > Terrestrial > Soil > Coastal area > Acid sulfate soil | place: Finland: Risofladan, Vaasa | collected...
TCTTTTCATCGTTCCGACGCTTCGCGTCGGAACGGACCTCGCGGACGCTTCGCGTCCTGATCTGCGACGCAAAGCGTCGCGTCCATTGCGTTCCCACGCGAAGCGTGGGAACGATGAAACGATGACGGAGTAGTAGGCACACGCCGTGTGCCGTAACCGGCGGACGGCACACGGCGTGTGCCTGCTACTGAAATCGGGAAGCTGTTTTTCAGCCGATCCTTACGCCTTGTCGAGGATCCCGTGCGGGACGATCGGGCCATTGCCGGAGAAGGCGACGACGTGGGCGACCGTCTTCCCCTCGCTGATGTCGACCTCGGCCCGGATCGTGTCGACGATCGCCGGGACCTCGTAGTAGTTGGCGCCCGAGTCGTCGACGTGGAGCTGGAGCGTCACCACGTCGCCCTCTTCCACGGGGACCGCGTCCGAATCGCCGGCCTTGATCTCGAACCGCCCGGAGCAATCCTTCACGCCCGCCACCCGCTTCTTCGCGCCGCCGGTGTCGTTGGCCGTGTAGGCTCTCGCGCCGCTGGTTTTCTCGATCTTCCACTGGGTGACTCGGGTCACCTCGGTGTCACCCAGCTTGAGCGTGCCGTCTTTCCCGCTGATTACCGACATCCCGGCTGCTCCTCGTTGGCCACGGGATCAGGATGAGGACGAACCGCTCCCGCCGGCGAGCGTTCCCAGGATGGCCACGTCGTAGGTGACGTCGTCTCCCACCGCGGCAAGCCCGAGCGCCGTGCCGCCGATGGCCACGTCCCAGCCGTCGCGCGGGTTGCAGACGAGGAGCGGTGCGTCGGGCATCACCTTGACCGTGTGGCCGGAGGCCCCGAACGGCGCGTGCCACTCGTCGACGGGCGCCCCGCCCACGCGCAGGTAGCCGCTCCCGCCGGGGTTCTTGTTGACGATGAGGATCGCCTTGACCTTGGCCAGGGGAATGAAGATCGTGTCGCCGAAGCAGCTCTGCTCCAGCGCGTCGAGGTCGAGGGTCGTGGACTGACCCGCCAGGAGCGTTTGGTCTTCGGCGTGCCAGACGGCGTCGGCCTGATCGGCGTCGACCCCGTCGGCCAGGCTCTTGTCGAACGCCAGCCGGTTGCTGTCGGTGATCAGGGACGTGCCCGCCCGGTCGTCCCACGTCCAGGCGAGCTTGGCGTCGATGGAGCTTCGCAGCGTCGTGGTCATCGTTTATACCCCGGAGGCAAGGTGAACCTGGACGAGAAAGTCGACGGTGAACTGCCAGGTGCCGTCGCTGTGCTGAGACGCGGAGTCGTCCGTGCGGCGCATCTGGACCACGCGATCTCCGCCGGCAAGCGGGAAGTCGCTGCGATCGAAGGCCGCCTTGATCTGGTGGACGATGGCCCGGCCGGCGTCGTACTCGTCGTGCCAGACGCGGATTCGCAGGGCCACTTCGTCCAGCGCGTCGCCGGCGTTGGTGCGGAAGGCGGTCCGGTTTGCCCGGCGCTTGATCGTGGCGTAGGGCAGCGCCGCGTCGAAGGACCGGCCCGTCTTCACGCGCTCCGCCGCCAGCGCCGCGTTCAAGGCTTCCGAGGCGGCCCAGCGCTGGTGCACGACTTGCTCGAGATTCACTCGAAGGCTCCCCTAAATAGTCTGCTCACCCCACGCGTACCACGTCGATTTCCACCAGCGCGTCGATCCGGTCGGCCTTGCGGTAGCCGGTCACGCGGTAGACGGCTCCGTCGGGCCCTTTGATCCGGTGGGTGTGGTCCACCGCCACGTCCTCCGCCAGGAAGACCTTGAAGCCCGCCGCCGTCGCGCGCCCTTCGTGCTCGTCGCGCACTTCGACCCGGGCGGGCTGGATCTTCGCGCGGAGGCCCGTCTTCCAGACTTGCCAGGTCGGCTGGTCGGCCCCGCCCTCGCCTTTGGCGTACGTGGCCTTCTCCACGTCCACGTACTGGTCGAGCCCGTGGACGACCGCCAGGCTGCGGGCCACGCAGCGCCAGCGCCCGTCGAGCGTGGTCTTCTCGACGTCGAGCACGGTCCACCGCCGGCCGTCCTCGTCGACGATCACGTCGCCCGGTCGCGGCGGGGTGGACGTTTCCGACGCCGGCAGGTGCCACACGACGTCGCTGGCCGTGTAGCGGCCCTCCGACTTCTCGGCCTCCCGGGTCCGGATCGGGCGCCTCAGCGAGTGGGTGACCTCCGTCGTCGTCGAGCTTCCCGGCCGCGTCACGGTGGCCGACGTCAGGCCGTCGACCACGCCGGCCAGGTCGTCGCTGGGGTCGAACTCGATTGCCATCACGTCATCCCCTGCGAACGGATCTCAAACGGCATCAATGGTAGGGTGGGTGCTTGCACCCACGCGCAACGTGCCCGCTTGCACCCGTGGGCAGTCGTCCGTGGATGTCGCGTGCGTGCAAGCACGCACCCTACGGTCCGTCGGTCAGTGCTAAGTCATCCCCTGCGAACGGATCTCAAACGGTTCCTCCCCGGCGAGCTTCCTTTCGCACCAGTCCACGGTCGCCTGGAGCCGGACGAGGTACTCGTTCCAGGCGACGGTCTGCCCGTCGATGTAGTAGGTCGGCTTGGGATGGGCGGTCAGCTCGGCCATGATCGCCAGGGTTTGGCTTCGGATCGTGCGGATTTGTTCCAGGTCGCTGGGCATGAGGCACCCTCAGATTGCGTGGAGGCGGAATCGCACCAGGATCACCTGGCCGCTGGTCGGCGTGAGCTCGAAGACGACGCGGTAGATGCGCCCGGCGATGGTGAACACCTGATCGCCGGACACGTCGAGCACGTGCTTGAAGTTGTACCCGACGTCGTCCACGTCCCACAGGTCGTCGTTCTCGAGGCTGTCGTCGATGAGCGAGGCGACGTCGACCGGCGCGTCGGTGTGCCCGGCCACCGCCGTCGCGGCGTCGGGATCGCTTTCGTCGAGCAAGTAGGCGGTGTACTCGGCCGAGGCGACGGCGGCCTGAGTGATGGGCGTCCCGTCGGCCCCGACCACGCGGGCCAACAGCGTCGCCGAGCCGTTCTTGAACACCACGCCGTGGACGTCGGAGGCACTAGGCATGGGCGTTTCCTGCCACTTGTCCGGGGGTGAAGACTTGTCCGGCGCGGGGGCCGGTCACGTTGTGCTGAGCGGCCGCGGCTCCCGTGTGCCACACCTGGCCGGCCACGGCGCGATACTCGCAAGCGGCCGCCGAGCCCGCCGATTCCCGCCCCACGACCAGCGACCGGCCCGGATAGACGATCGCCGGATGATCCGCCCACGCGGGCACGTTGTACGCCAGCAAGTCGTAGCCGTGCTTCCAGCGGTCGAGGTCGTGCCGGCCAAAAATGCCCCCCAACGGCCAGTAGGCCGCCAGATCGCTCGGCCGGACCAACAGCGGGCAGTAGCCGGCGGCCAACGCGCGGACCTCCTCGCCGGCGAGCGCGGCCGACCAGATCGCCGCCTCGGCAATCCGCCCGGAAACGGGACGGACCGGATCGCCGTAACCGTACAGGGTCCCGCCGATATTCGTTCGCATCAGTGCGCTCGGGCTGCAAGCGTCGGTGTTGGTCCCCTGGCTTGCGCCGTCGAGATACGCGTGCCGACTGCTGCCGGCGGCCCAGACTCCGCAGGCGTGGGACCAGACGTTCGTCGACCAGGGGCTCGTGGTTTCCGCGCGACGCCAGACCTTGTTTTCCTCGGACGACGCGGCCACCCGTTGCCCGTCCTCGGCCGCCGTCAGCTCCAGGGCATGCGCGTCGGGAAGCACCGCCGAAGCGATCGACACGAGATGGCCCGGGACCGACGCGTCGTCCCCGTAGAACCAACACGCCATCGTAAACGGCGGGTCGCTCACCACGGCCGTCGGACGGTTCAAGTACTCCTTCTGGGCGTCGTCGAACAAGCGGGCCATCAGGGCGTCTCTCGCAGCACCAGGCGTAAAAGCTCCAGGTCCCCGGAGAAGTCGCTTTCCGAGGCGTCGCAAACGACTCGGACCCGAAACAGCTCCCCCGCCGCCAGGCCGTCGATTTCGGCGCCGTCGGTGAAGGCGACGCCGCCGACCTCCGTGTGTCCGCACGTCGACGGCACGGCGACCGTCAACTCCTTGGCCGCGGCGAAGCCGTCGGAATCGAGATCCTGCCGGCCGTCGCCGATCCGCTCGAAGCGGATCTCCAACCGGCCGGTATGGCCGTCGCTCGTGTCGCTGGTGAAGCTCACCACCGCGTACACCGTGATTCCCCCGCCGCCGTAGTGCCAGGGTAAAATCGCGGTAAACAGGGCCGCCTCGTCGGCCGAATCGTCGAAGTCCAGGACGGGGTGCCCGCCGCGCACGTCCGGCGTGGCCGCGCCACTCGACGGGGGCTCGTTGCACTGCGGGGAGAAGTCCGCCAGTAGGTCGCCTGCCGCCATGATCGTCCTCGCTTCGGTGAGGGCCCGCGCAGAAATTGCCTGCACGAGCTTTCGTCAGGGTGGCACGTCCCTCAAGCGCAGCGAAGGGCGCGCCACCCAATGGACCAGCTTTCGCCGTCGCTCAACCTCGGCCACCCACTTCGGCCTCTTTCCTCAGGACGCCGCCCCGGTGCTCTTGACCACGTATCGCGGATTGAGCACGGCGGCCGCGCCCCGCTCGCTGGCCTTGAAACGGACGACGATGTCCTGGTTGAAGTCGGCCTCGCTCCCCGGCGGAGACTGCGTGACGGTGATCGGCCAGTTCTCCATGTAGGCGAAGGCCTTGCGAAAATCGCCGATAAACCACCACTGCTTCGCGTCGTCGGCCGACTCGCCCGAGGCGATGATCCGCCGGTACGCCAGTCGGCTCTCCACCACCCGGTAGTTCCCCAGCGGGTTGGCGCTGACGGTCGTCGTCGCGCTGCCGTCGGGGGCATAGTGGATCTCGGCCGCGTTGAACACGCGGTGGGCCGCGTGGCGATAGGCGGGCATCACCAGGACCGTGGTCGCCTGCACCAGGACCGGCTCGCCCGTGTTCGGATCGAGGATGTCGGCAAAGAGCTGCTCGGCCGCGTCGACGTTGGTCCAGTCCGCCAGCTCGTTGTCCGCAAGCACGTTGACCCACGGCCCGCCGCCGCCCGAGGCGTAGTACGTGTCGTAGTCGGTGCCCTTCCACTTGTAGTTGTTGGTCGCCCCGATCGCCAAATCCAAGAGCCGCTTCTCCTTGTTCAGCCCGAGCACCTCGCCCACCTCGGCGGCCCGGCTGAGCACCAGGTTGGTGCGATCGAAGAAGATCGCCTCGCGGGTGACGGGCACGATCAGGCCGTGCTTGGTGGTCGACGGGGTCTCGATGTAGTCCTCGCCGAACCCGACGTGAGGATAGGGCATCCCCGGATGGATCTCGGTCACTTCGTCACTGATTCGGCCGATGCCCGGGATCTTCTCGCCGTCGAGCCGCGTGGGAATCGTGCTCGCCAGCTTGGAGACGACGAACGCCTCCTGCGTGTAGGCCTCCTCGATCTTGGAGTAAATCACCTGGCCGGTGACGTTGAGGAAGGCGGTCACGTCCACCCCCTCGCCGGCCTCCAGAACGCTGACCCCCCCGGCATTGCGCGGGTCGAGCGAGCGGACCCAGTGGTGACCGTCGGGCACGAGCCCCTCGGCCAGGTCGCGGAGGCTGAAATCCTCCGGCTTGAGGTTCCCCTGGGCAAGCGCCTCGGACAGATGCTTGACCGTCTTCTCCGCGCCGTCCAACTCGTACCGGCGGCGGAGCTCTCGGTATTGGATCGTTGCCACGAGCGTGTTCCTCCCGATCTGCAAAGTTACGGATTGTCGTCATTGCGGCCAACGCGCCGCGGGTCTTCTGCTGCGATCCGTGCCTGGCGACGAACGGGTCAGTCGGGTGAAAGCTCCGCCTGCCATCGAAGCACGTCGCGCCGCGTCTCCTTGATCTCCTGCGTCAACTGCCCCAGCAGCTCCGTTTGATGCCGAATCGCCTCGCCCAGCTCGATCAAGACCTTCTCCAGCGATCGGCGGACGTACCAGACGGGCACGCCGTCCTCGTCGGTCTTGGCGTGCAGCTCGTCCAGCCGGTCGATCTGGCGGGCCATCTTCAACAAGTCGACCCCGCGCGACTTGAGGAAGCCCATCACCCGGTCCACGGCAAACAGCAGCAGGAGCGAAAAGACAGCGACCGTTTCTGCATTCAGTTCCATCGCAGCGCCTTTCCGGGACGTCCCCTTCGGAATCCGCCGAGAATCGGTGGGCCGTGGGCCGCTGCTTCGCAGAAGCCGTGGCACACTACCCTTCCGCCGACCGCACGCGACCACTCGCCACTCGCCACTCTTCCTACACTCCGCTGGGGCTGGTGCCTTCCACGCCGCCGGTCATCACCGTGGAGCGGACGTCCACCAGCACGCTCGTCGACGCCGTGGCCACCCGCTTCGCCACCCGGCCGATCGCGTACTGGCTCGCGCTCACCGAGGCCACCTGCTGATCCAACAGCCCATCGCCGCCGGCGTTCTCGTCGGCGCCCACCAGGTCGCCGAGCTCGAACGTGCCGCTCGGGGCATCGAACTCGAACACCCCGGTGGTCGCCACGCGGATCGGGTCGGTGTCGCCGCTCCGGCTCCGCTGCATGGCCACGCCCAGGAAGTTGTCGGCGAACAGCTCCTGGTTGGCCGTCTCGCTCCCCTGGTCGGCCTGGGAGCTCGCCGGCTTGGCGTCGTCGGTGTCCTGGTAGATCAGGTCGCCGATCTCGATCACCGTCCCGCTATCCACGGCCGCCACCACGGGATTCGTGTCGCCGTATCTCCAACGCATCTTGTCGCTCACGGTTTGGTGCTCCTGTGTGCTCTTAGGGTTCAGGGGTCAGGGGTCAGGGGGCAGGACGTGCGCTTCGGATGTTGAGACGGCCGTTGAACTGCCGTCGGTCGCTGCGAATTGACAGACGCCATGCAGCAACTCCTCGCAGCCGTCGCATCGCGTCGCTGTTCACGTAATCGCTTCCACGAACGTCTTCACGTCCAGCTCCGTTGGGCCGCAGACTCGACTCTGGTCGCGCGAGCGGGGCTTCGACTCGACCGGCCGCGACTCCGAGTGCCCTCGCCGGACACCACGGGCCAACGCCGCCCGCTCCTCGACCATCTCCCGCATCGCCGCCTCGTCCGGGGCAGCCAGCAGCGACTCGACGAACCGCTCGCTGACCACCGATTTCTCCCAGCCCTGGGCCACCTCGGGATCGGGAAGCTCGAACTCGCCCAAGAGCCGCCGGATCGAGAGCCGCTTGCCCAGAAGCGCCTCGGACGCCTCCAGCCGATCGACCTCGGCCCGAAGCCGGGCGACCTCCGCGGACTGCTCTTCGCGAATCGCCTCCACCAGGTCCGCGCGACCTCGCTTCAAGTCATCGAGGCTCACGTCGGCCAGCGCGGGCCGGTCGTCTTCCGACGGCGTTTCGGTCAAGCGTTGGGCGGCTGCGGCCGAGCGGGTGGCTGGGGTCGAGCGCAGCGAGCCCCCAGCACCTGATTCAGCCAAGTGATCCTCCGGCTGATCCTCCGCGGATTGCGTCGAACCGGTCTCGCCCGTCTCGCCCGTCGACTCAAACAACCCCCGGGTCGTGGCCGGGTCGGCCACCAGGTCCACGCTCTGGACCTTGGTGATCGCCTCGACCACCACGCGATCGCCGCGCCGGGAGGTCCGCGCCTGGACGTTGTGCGAAAACCCTACGTTCTCCGGCATGTGCTCGGCGTCCCAGATCAGTTGCTCCGCCAGGGCGTGCTTGGGGTTGAAGTGGAAGTCGGCAAAGAGCCCCGCCTCGGGCCGGGCCGCAACGCTGCGGAGCACGCCCATCCGGTCCTGGTAGTCCCGGGCGGCCGACGGGTTGCCCCGGGGATGATTCACGTTCACCTTCGCCCCTTCGTAGAGCCGGGCCGCCTCGCGCAGCGCCTCGGGCAGGTACGTCCGCCCGTTCCGCGACTCGGTCCCCAGAATCTTCACGCCCCGGATCACCCCGCGGTGCCGGTCCACCCGCATCTCGACCCCGCGCGAGTCGACGAACTCCTGGAGTGTTTCGCTCGACTCTTGGAGCGTCTCGTGGGACGCTTGAAGTGTCTCGTTCATTCGGCTTCTTCCCTCACGGAAGCTATCGGAAAGTCCACTCTGCGTTTTCCCCGCGCCAGCCAAAATAAAAAGCCCACCAGGGACCAACTCGGTCCATGGTGGGCTCTTCCGGATACCTGCCGGGAGGCAGGCTCTTTCGATACCCGTCAGGTTGTTATCGTTCCACCCGCTCTACCCTCCGGCGGATACTCTGGATCGTCCCATCCTGTACGACCACCTCGACGCCGGCCGTCCCAAAAAATCCCCGCCGGAGCACCTCGGCCAGCATCTCCCCCACCGCCGCCCGAAGCTGATCCATCTTCCTCTCGTTCCCCGGCGTCTCGGTGAGCGTCGTCATGGGCGTTAACCTACGCCGGCGCCAGCCGATTTTCAAGCTCTCTTTTTGGCCACCGGCACTATCGGACCTGCCCTCAAGGAACACCGGTCTTCATTTCACAACTTGGGAGCGTCCTTCTCAACCGCGCGGAGCGAGGGAAGTAGCTTCTGCTCACGATTCGCGGCTTTGCAGAGAATGCAGAAGTCCTTGTCAATGTGCACGAGACACCAGGAAGGTGGCTGATCGAGCGCGATGACCGCGTCTCCGATAGTCTGGCATTCCTTACACGTGATGTGCCTGGAAGCCGCGCGAAGTTTAGCAAGCTTCTCGCCCGATTTCGTCTTTTCTACAACATCCGGCTGGCTTAGCAGGCGACTTGCGGGTCCGGGTTTGTTCAAGCGGAGAAACGAATTGATTGGACAATCGGCAACGACGTCTATCGACTCAAGGAAGCAGCGCAGGTCGTCGAAGAGGTGATTGAAATCTACGTTGAGCTCAGTGCCACCAATCTTACATCCGCACGAATTGTTCGTGCGCTTCTGGAATCGGTGATCGAACTTCCGTAGCGCGACTACCGCGAAATGGGCCAGCTCCTTGGCAAGGGTTCTCCCATTCTGCACTGCGCCTTTGTCCCTCAGGAAGGTGGCCAGCGCGTGCTGCCCCGTCTTCACGTCCCGGATGCTGAAGTCCTGCTCGAGGTCGTACAAAGCGCTCGAGAGGTCTTGGTAGTAGTCCGCGCAGAACGCCATCCGAACGTAGTACCGGATCCAGCGTCGAACGAACTCTTTTCGGATGTAGATCGAAGTCCAGCACGTACCGTCCGCCACAACCTCAACGAAACGCGCGCAATGGGCTGGCGTTGACTCTCCGAGGGCGGCTGGTACCGCGGAGGTCTCAATCAGGTATTTCTTCTTCTTCCCCATCACCAAAAAACGTCCCGGCGGCGGGATTCAGGCCAAGTTCCAGGAGTTGATCCATCGCCCAATAAGCGTCGTCGGCTGAAACCTCATCCGCAACGGCGAGGCGCTGCAGGATGGCGACCGCTGCGCCGCGCACTGCCGGCTCTCGGTAACGTTCCCAACCCCTGTTCAAGAACGTGTCGCGAAGCTGGCGGAGTATTTCGCAGGTATTGCCCTCATGCTCGGGGTCAGAGAACTCTTCCGCCTCAGTAAGCTTGTGAATCAACCCACGTAGCTTCTGCAGCGGCTCATGGGTCCACACGACGAAGTCTTCGCTGTCAGCGCGCGCTGCCAGGTCTTCAATTAGCCGAGCAATCTTCCGAGTCTCGCGTCGGCGAATGGCTGCAACGTGCGCAGGGGATCTAAAGGCTTTCGCGCCGTGGGCCACCACATGTGACTTTATCAAGACGGCGCTCGGCGGAGATGCCTGATCGATCGGAACGTTCTGTTCGATTGTGGCATCCTCCGGTTGAGGGCCGATCTCGTGGTACAAGTTCACGGTCTTGATGCCCGCATGTGGCACTGTGCCGCTCGCCGTACCGGTCCCGGAACTGACTTGCCATCGGTCGTCCGGATTCGTCATATCATTCCTCCTGTACGATCGGCTGCGACTGCAAGAATCGCACACACATATCAGCCATCCGTTCAGCTTGCTCTAAGGACGATGTCGCGAACTCGCGCAATCGGTCGCCCGAGACCTTGTGCTGAAACAAGTCGATGTCGAAATAAAGGCAGTCGCTGCTGGTTATGTGCTCCTGGAACTTCTTCACGCCAGCGTCAAGGAACTTGTCTTCTAGGAAGTGCTCCAGATTGCCATACTGGCGGAAGTTGTCGGCAATCTGCTTAGGATTCATTGGCGTTACGATTAGGACGTACTTGAAGCCGTTCTTCTCGCCCTGCATTTGAAGCAACGGATCGGCGTGCTCCCCGAAGATGCGGCCCAAGTCCTGCGCGGATGCGAGAAAACTCCCGAGCATCAGGTCGCAGAGCTCTGCGTGTGACATCGACAGTGGCAGATATGCACTGACTTTGAACCCAATCCTTCTTACCTCCCGAACTCCGACCGTGTCGAGCCCAACCCTGATCATGTCAAGATGTTGTGTCAGGTGTTCATTCCAGGTATTTAGCCCCAATGACTGCCAACCAACCCTCCGCACGTCCAGCGTAGCAAAGCACCTTTGACTTGGCCAGCGAAACAGATATGACAAAGGAACTCTCGCGGTTACCTCCTCCGGGCTGAATTGCGCGCGAATCTTCTCTGCTGCTTCCGCCACTCGCGCATCGAGACATGGCTCGAAGTCTACCGCGAAGTAAGTGCAAATGCGATTGGAATGGTCTTTCAGCATCGCTTGCTTCCGACTTGTGAGGTTTCGGCTATCCACCATCTCTACTATACACGGTCCATTGCTGCGAAGAAGGGCCGGGTCCATTGCGTAACGGCGATTTCTTCCCTGGGCGCGGGGCTACGCCCCCTTATGGGGGAGCGGCGGTCTGCCCGGTCAGTCGCTGCTCCCTCTCCGCATCCAACCCATGCCGTGTCGCCATCGTCTGCGTGGACATGGCCTTGTTGCGGACGAGAATCTGATCTGCCAGGGCCTCTTTGTAGCGGTCACGGACCGCGAGGGTCGGCGGGATCGCTTGGATGTCCACCGCCGTGAGCGCTTCGGCGGGGAGCCGGCCCGATTGGACGGCGGCTTCGACGACGCGGTGCATGACGTCGAGGTCTTCTTCGATCATGTCGTGCTGGAGCCGCTGGAACATTTTGACCGCCGGGCCTTCGGCGACCATGGTGGACGAGTAGTTGGCGTTCGAGGCGTCGCTGGTGAGCATGAACTCGGGCATGACCAGGCGGCTGGCGATCGCGCGGAGCTCGGCTTGGAGGACGACGACGTAGCGGCCGGCGTCGATCGCCGCGGCGGGGAACTGGTAGTCGGTGCCGGCGAAGGCGTCGAGGATCGTGCCCGGGGCGTAGCGCCGGAAGTGGCTGGTGCGGCCCGTGGTTTGGCTGGTGACGCTGGCGTCGGCCCCGCCGGCGACGAACTGCTCGATCGTCCCCTTGGTGCCTGCGACGTGCTTGCGGATGATGGCGATGGCCGACTGGATCTCGGCCACGACGCTCATGTTGCGCAGGAGCTTCTCGGCCCGGCGCAGGTTCTTTCGCACCGGGTAGAAGATCGGCAGGCCGCGCTTGACGTTGGCGTCGACGTTCGCTTTGCGGTGCTGGATCTCGGCGGCGTCGACCCACTGGCCGCCGACGTAGTAGCCCAGGGCGGTCTCCACGTCGTCCGCGTCGGTTTGGACGCCGAAGGAGGCCGAGGGGTCGTCGGCCCGCTCGGGCGGCGTGGCGATCTCGTCCGGCTCGACGAAGCGGACCTGCGTGGTCCCCTCAGGCGTGACGAAGAACCGCAAGAACGCCTCGCCGTCGCGGTCTCGCCGGTGCACGATCTCCTGCTGCCGCTTGTGCCACCGGTTTTGTTGGAGGAACCGGTTCAGGACTTCCTGGACCTCGCGCACGAGCTCCTCGGCCGGCTGGCGACCCGGCTTGGCGGTCGCCCGGTAGGAATGCCCGCTCCCGACGATGTAGCTGATGCGGTTCTCGTGGCCGTTGATGGCGAACTCGTTGGAGACGGCCAGGGCCCGGCACTGGGCGCGGATTTCGCGGAGCTGCCCTTCATTGGCGAATGGGACCCCGGTCCCGCTTTGCCCCAAGGGGCCGCCGACTTGGCTCCACCGCGTGCCGTCGACGTCGTAGTACGCTTCCGCCGGGTCGACGAAGTCGTCCCAGAGGCCGTCGAACGCCTCCAGGAGGCGTTTTTCCAGCCGGGTGAGTTGGGGGTCGAGCTGGGGCTGCGGCGATTCCGCGCGGGTCGCTTGTGCGGCGGGGTGGTTGGGTTGATAGTCTTTTTCCATTGGTTGGGTCCTTGTGTGATACGGAGAAGGATCGTTGCGGTTCGTTCTTCGACGAGTCGGGTGGTGGTTCGCTGACGGCCAGGCGCGTTTACCGGGTGTCTATACCCTCACCCCCGACCCCTCTCCCGCAAGCGGGAGAGGGGAGGTCAAGCCGCAAGCCGCTCGCAGCTCTGTGGAGCGAGGAGCGACGAAGCGGACTATCCCACCGGCAGTCGATCTCCCAGGCCGTCGTCGGCGCGACCGCCGCCGAGCAGCTCCGCGGCCAGTCGCACGGCCATCTCGGCCGCGTCGGGGCCGTCGTCGTGGTCGGCGATGGGGAACTCCTTGAGCTGGTCGACGAGCAATCGCGTCGACGGCGAGCCGGTCTTGAATCGCAGCCGCCCGCTGGACAGGTACGGCCCCAATCGCCGGATGCGAACCTGCTTGTTGACGCGGTTGTCGAGCGTCCACGGGCGCGCGGCCAGGATGCCCTGCTTCCGGAACTCGGCCTCGAACTCCCCGGCCAAAAGCTCCTGGAACTGATTCGTTTCGACGCCGAACGCGTCGGGCTGGAACCGGCGGTAGAGCTCGACCCCGTCGGCCACGATCTCGGGCGTGGGCCGGCGCGCCAGGTCGGCCTCCAGGTAGACGATCCCCTCCCGGCTCACGCCCAGCATGACGAAGGCCGAGTAGTCGCCGCGTCGGGCGTCGGCGCCTTTGCTCGGGTCGAGGGCCAGGGTCTTGATCCGCAGGCCGTCCGGCCAGTCTTCGAACCAGATGGTCTCGTCGAAGTAGGACTCGGGCCACTCGCACAGGTCGGGGCTGATCGGCGAGTTCTGCTTCTCCCGCTCGAATGCCGCCCGACCCCCCTCGGCGCGGATGCACATGAGCGTGTAGAGGTCCTCTTCCTCCGGCCAGAGGAGCACCGCGCCGGCGTCCATCTCCCGGCGGTTCCGGTCGTAGAAGGCGCGGGCCGTCTCGCGGTAGTCGGGCCTGGTGAGATCGGTGTAGAGCGCTTCCCACTCTTGCCACAACGACATGTTCGCCGGCCACCGCTGGATGGCCCGGAAGCGGCGCGATCGCCAACCGGGCGTCTCGTGAAGCTCCAGGGCCAACGCTTCGCGATGCAGGGCGGTGGCCAGGTTGACCACGTTGGTGCGAACGTTCCCGGCCTTCGTCAGGGTGCCGTGGAACCAGGTCCGCGAGTGCTCCCGTTGCAGGGCGGAGGCGATGTGCCCGTCGTTCTGGAGGTCGTCGCAGACGATCAGGCTGGGCCGGCTCGCCCGGCGACGGCGCCCGCGGATCCGCTGCCCGGTGCCGAAGGCGTCGATGGCCACGCCGTTGGCGAGCACGACGGACCCGGATCGCCAGACGGGGCCCTTTCCCACGGCGTTCGGGTAGTCGGCGGCCAGGCGGGGGTTATCGGCAAGCTCGCTCTTGACGTTCTCCAGATGGGCGCACGCCTGGTGCCGGGTGTCGGAGACGATCCAGACGTAGGGCTCCCAGCCTTCGACCGCCGCCCGGAGCACGTAGGCCAGGGTGGCGATGGTCGACTTCGCCCCGCCGCGGGGGCCCAGCAGGTTGAGCCGGGTGCCCCGCCGGTGCCACATCAGGTCGAGCTGTCGGGCGAGCCAGCGGTGCATGGTCGAGGCGGGGCGGATGAAATGATCGGGGAGGTATTTTCGCGACCAGGCCAGCAGGCCGGGTCCGCCGTTTCGGGCGGCCTGGAGGCGTCGCGCCCGGCCATGTCCCAAGGCCAGCCGGTCGCGAAGCGTCTGGAGGACGTTGCACGCCTTCTCGGGCGACAAGCCGCACTCGGCAAGCGGAAGCTCAGTTCTTGGCATCGGCCGGCTCCTTGGGGACGGACCGTCGAAGATCGACGATCATCGCGTCAAGCTTCTTGAGCACGTTTTTGCGATACGCGGCCACGGGGACCTCGTTGACGACGATCTCGGCGAACCGGGCGAGAATCAGCGTGATCTGGTCGGGGGTGAAGACGTTGGGTCGTCGCCGTGCGAAATCGTCCGGGTTCTTCCGTTCCAAAACCCACGCCGCCGCCCGCCAATACTGTTCCTTCCTCGCCGCCTTCTGGATGCTCTTCAGATAGGCGATTTCCGCCTGGTGCTCGGCCTGGCCGAGGTTCTGGGTGAACTGGAGATCGCGGTCGGCCGTGTTCTGGATGGTGGAGAGCGCGCAGCCCACGTAGCTGGCCGCCGTGCGACGGCTCCCTCCCACCGCGAGGATCGCCAGGATCTCGCGCCGCTTGAACTCGTCGAGAACGGGCCGTCTGCCCCGTTTGGCCATGCGGCGGTTCCTCTCGCTCACGGTTGCTGGTCGGTCACGCGGCGGGCGTCTCTCGCGGTTCACCGAGCGGACCGACGTACTCCGCGGAAACCACCGCCCGGCCGCCCGAGCCACGGTACCCCCGCACGAAACCCCTCGCGCCCGCGCCCCCCGTCTTCTTCACGCTGACGGCCCTCCATCGCGGCGACTTGCGCCAGTGGGCGATCATCGCCGGATGGCTCGCCGTGCAATTCACCCGGTGGCCTTCCCCGCGGTGCAGCTCGGCCACCGTCTCCATCACCGCGGTGCCGATCCCCACGCCCTGGTAGTCGGGCAGGGTCACGATGCGGCTGATCCGCCAGCGGTTCTTCTGTCCGATCAGCGTGACCATCGCGCAGAACGCGACCGGCTCGCCTTCCCAAATCGCCAGGTAACATCGCGCCCTCTTGCTCAACGACCCGCTCAAATAGTGATGACGCGCAAACAATCGCCACGCACCATGCCGGCAACGAAAGATCTCGAGCCGGATCGGCGGTCGTGGAAGGCACCTCCGGGTGAAGGTCGAGGTGGCCATGTCAATCACCCAGTCGGGCTGGAGCCAGTCGGTGACGTCGTAATGGCAGGTGACGGCCACGAAGCGGCACCGGGCGATCCCTCGATGCACCGCCCCGGCGATCGCCGCCGACGCGATCCGCGCCACGTTGCGATCGACCACGCTGGTGAACTCGTCGAAGGCGACGACCGGCAGCAAGGAGTGGGGAGTAAGGAGTGGGGAGTTGGGAGTGGGGAGTAGCGAGTCAGAACAAGTGTTCTCCTGTCTCCCTTCTCCCCACTCCCCACTCCCTTCTCCCTTCTCCCCACTCCCTTCTCCTCGCGCGTTCGCCCAGGCCAGCGCCCGGGCCAGGTCGCACCGAAACTGCTCGCCGCCCGACAACACGTGGTACGGCTTGATCCAGCTTGGCGGCGAGCTGAACCCCACGGCCGTGAACAGGCCCGTGATCTCCCGGATCGGCCGGTCCCCCAGGCCGTCCACGACCGCCCGGTCCCGGGGCCACTCCCGGCCATGGTAGAGCGCGTTGCCGAACATCCTCCGGGCGATGGTGCTTTTCCCGCTGGCCGAAGGGCCGACGATGAGCCCGATCCGCCAATCGCTGCCCAGCTCGGGGACATCGAGGCAGAACCGCTCCGACGCCCGTTCGGCGATGGGCACGTCGAACATCCCGCCCACCTGCTCGACGCGGAACGAGTCAAATACGGGGCAAGTTACGGTGACGTCGATTTGCGGCATGGCTTCGTGAATAGTATGAGTAAGACCAAGAGGACTCTCGCCAAGGCGCCAGGACGCAAAGGAAGAAGAGTTCTCCTGGCAGTCTGGCGAAATGGAGTGACTCCATGTGTAATAAGGGAAGAGGGGAAAGGGGGAAAAGGGGAAAAGGCAGACTGATGTGAGTACGGGATCGTCCAGCCCTGGAATTGGCAGTTTTCCCCCTTCTCCCTGTTCCCTCTTCTTACACCTCACTTCAGATGACCGAATGGTCGCGACCAATCCATCTCTCCCTTTGCGTCTTGGCGCCTTTGCGAGAGTCTTCTCCCCTCACCCCTCACCGCTCACCGCTCACCGCTCACCGCTCATCTCTCATCCCTCATCTCTCATCCCTCATCACAATGTCAGCAGCCGGCACGTGAGCCCTTCGGACGTGAAGCGCTCGTAGAGGGCCTTCTGCTCGGCTTCGTCCTCACACTCGACCACCACCTGGTACGACTCGGGGATTTCGACCTCGGAGGGCGCCTCTTGGCTGGATGGGTCTTCCCAAGGCTTGGCCGACGAGAGCATCTGATCGAGCACGGCCTGAACCGCTTCGTTCTCGGTTTCCACGTGCTCCAGCAGCTCCGCCAACAACTGGCCGTTGGGCTCCGCCAGGTCGGCCAGCGGATCGTGCAGGGCCAGGAGCTTCGCGGCCTCCCGGTCGTCGAGGTCGACGACGAGCACCGGTACTTCGGCGTCCGGCGTGATCTCCGCGCGAAGATGCCCGTCGATCAGCTCCAGCGACCCGTCGTCCAGTTCGCGGGCCAACAGGGCGTCGGCATAGCCGATCTCCGCCAGTAGCCCCCGCACGGCGTCCTGCTGGGCGACCGGATGCGTGCGCCAGTTCCTCGGATGCGGCCGCAGCCGGCTGGCCTTCACCCGACGCAACCCCTTGATGCGATCACGTACCTTCACGAAATCCCCTTAGGAGGCGTAACAGACTAGCTCGGTCAATTGGGTGGCACGCCCGGAACGAAGTGATGGGCGTGGGACCCGAGGAAACACGCCCTTCGCTGCGCTCAGGGACGTGCCACCCAGTTGCCAATTCGATCAGGTTAGTTTTGCGCAGCGCCTTAGCACCAATACAGACACGCAGACTCGGAAAAGGACCGGGCGACGGAGTGACGGGCGACAAGGGAACATGCCATTCCCCCGTCACCCCGTCACCCTGTCACCCCGTCACCTCCTCACCCCGTCACTCGCCGGATCCTACGCCGATCTCCCCGTGCCCGCCGATGTCCCGCTCTCGCGATTCGGACTGGCCGCGGGCCCCCGCGGCTCTTCCGAGGGGCGCACGCCGTGGGGGATCGGGACCCGGTTGTCGTCGCCGCCGAAGGAGACGACCATGTCGAACATCTCGGCCAGCGACGCGTACAGCATCACCGACTCCCGCGGCGTGATCCGGTACGTGGCGAACCGGCTGTCCAGGCGCGTCGCCTCGACGATGTGCTGGTCCAGCGCGGTGACGAACATCCGGGCGTCGACGTTCCGCAGGTCCACGTCGCCCAACAGCGGGATGTTCGGATCGGACCCGTCCAGTTTGTACGGGAGATCGAACTCGCGGCCCGCCGGGCGCGCCACCTCCTCCCCGGGCGGACTGAACTCATTCACGTCGTCCGGCAGGGAGACGCTCAAGTCGCGGGCGCGCTGTTCGAGCGTCTTGATGTCGATCTTCTGCGGGTTGTGGGTGATCTTGCGGCGCAGGAAATCGAGGCGCACGACGTGCTCCATGATGAACTGGTTGGTGGCCGTGTCCCAACCGCTCTGCACGCCGAACTCGCCGTCCTGCAAAATCTGCCCGCGGAACAGCACGCAGTGACCCACGTAGGTGTGAATCGACCGGTTGCGGAACCGCGTGATCGCGTCCTCGAACGTGTCTTTTCCAGGCACAGACATGGTAGTTGACTCCCTTGGCGTTGGATGGCTTTGTCTCTACTGGTCACGTACGCACGATACGCTCACAAGGTGACGGGGTGACTGGGTGACAAGGTGACGAGCCAAGAAGAACACATCTCACCCCGTCACCTTGTCACCCCCTCACCCCGTCACCCCCTCACCTTGTCACCCCGTCACCCCCTCACCTCCCGGCGGCTCGGCGGGCGTCGGCGACTGGTCGTGTATGCGATAGAACCTCCGGGCCACGCGCTCGCGCAAGGCCCGGGCCCAGCGGGCCAGCGCGGCGTCGCTGCTCTCTTCGGCCCGGCGAAGCTCCTCGTCGTACTCCCGGCCGAGCGTGGCGTCGGCGATCGGGCTGTGGCCGGAAAGGGCGTACACGCGGGCGAGCTGCTCGGCGTAGTCGTCATTCAAGGGTTCGGGGCGCTTGGAGCCGGGCCGACCGTCTGACGAGCCGCGCCCTCTTCGCTTTTTCACGCGTCGTCGCACGATGCCCGTAACGAGGCGAAGCGCGAGGATCGCCGCAATCGCAGGCGGGCCGGTCCAGCCCAGTGCGGCCAGGACGCCCGGCAGGAGCTTCTCGACCAGGCTGGGTCCCCGGTCGCCGAGGACCCCGCCGGCCACTTCCCGCACGATCGCGCGGAGGCTGTCGCCGCCGACCGACTGCTCAGCCCGCTCGACGCGCTCGCGCAGGCCGGCAACGAGGCCGACCGCGCTTTCCAGTTTCTCGATGCGCTGGCTCCAAGACCGCTCCCCCTCCGCCCGTTGCCGCTTGGCGTCGTCCAGTTGGCCGGACAACCCGTTCACCTGCTCGCGGATCTTCTCCAGGGGGTCGTCCCGCCCAGGCCAACCGGGTTGGCCGGGCGACGGCGAGGGCGCACCCGGAACGGCGCCGGGCCTCTGCCGGGGCAAATGGCCCAGCGACAGGATCCGTGCCAGGAACTTGCGGACCCGCCCGCAATACGTGGCCCCCACGATCCGGCCGTCGGTCCCCCACAGAACGGCCGCCAGCTCGCCCCGCTGGTTGAAGACCGGCCCGCCGGAGTCGCCGTCGCGGGCGCGTCCGGTCAGCTCCAGCGTCTCGTACGTGGCGGTGGTCGCGGTTCTGGCATATCCCAGCGCGCTCCCCTGATTGCACCAGTAGCGGCCGTCGGACCCATATCCACAGCTCTGGAGCCGATCGCCCGGATTGGGGTGATCGCTTGCGACCGTCACCGGGGTCGCCTGAGGCGCGGCGATCCGAAGCGCGGCCAGGTCCCAGGCCGGGTCGACCGCCACCAGCTCGGCTTCCAGCGGGCGCCCGCCCGAAAACGTCACCACCACGTCGCCCACCTCCTCGCGGAAGAGATGGGCGCACGTCAGCACGATCCCCTGCTCGGCGTCCTTGTGGACCAGCGTCCCCGACCCGTAGCACCGGTTGCCGCTTGGGGCGATTTGGACTACCCGAACGACGGCCGGGTGAGCCGTGCCGGCCGGCGGCGCGCACCGATCCGGCGTACATTGCCCGACCCCGGACGATTGCAGGATCGCGGCGATCAGGAGGCAGCCAACAGCAGCCAGCAGGCGGCAAAGCCGCTCGCGATTTCGCAATCGGCGCGCAACACACGCGCCCTCGACGCTCGGCATGCTACTTCCCGCCACGGCCCGGTCCCTCCTCCGCGCGACGCAGGCGGATTCGCTCGTACCGCGACCGGTGGTCCTCGGAAAGGTCCAGGCGGAGGCGTTCCTCGGGCCTGACCGGCGGGCGGGCAATGCGGGATTCGGCGGCGAGCTTGCGCACGCGGCACAAACGACAGGGCAGGTACGCCAAACCGCCGCATCCGGGGCAGCGCTGGGGCGGCCCCGTCGGTTGATCGAGCTCCGACTGCCGCTCTTTTGTCATCGCCTCGTAGTCGGGGCGCTTGCCGCCGGCAATCGCCCCGACCGTCCCCCGGCTGACGCCGGTCATCCGCGCGATCTTCCGCTGGCTGTACGTGCCTTCGGCCAATAGGCGCTTGATCTGGTTGGCGACCGAGGGTGCGATCATCGGGATTCCGTAGCTGGTAGGGCGGTGTCAGCGATCTCGAAGGGTGTCCACAAGGTCGCTCTTTGGAGGGCGCGCAAAAAAAACCCGCCGCCGGAATCTCTTCCGGCGGCGGGCTCTTCTCGATACCCAGTGTGTCTGGCGCTTCAGATACCCGCGAATCGCCTGTCAACCATACCGAACGCGTTGGCCCAATTTCAAGAGGACTTCTTCACCGCCGCCTTCTTCTTCGTCTTCGTCTTGCCTCGCTTGGCGACGCTACGCTTCTTGGCGGTCCTCTTGGCCTTCGCGCGTTTTTCTACTTTCGCGGGCTTCTTCCGCGGGGCGGTTTTCTTTTCGGGCTCCGCCTTCTCTCGCTCGCCGCTCGCTTGTGCCACGGTCCGCTCGAGCTCCGAGACGACGCGGTCCAGCTCGTCGACCAACTCGTTGGCCCCGGCCTGCTTCAAGATCTCCACGACGCTGCGATAGTACCACAAGACGCCGTCGCGGCCCCCGGCAAACTTCTCCCAGAGTGATTCCCCGAGCCATCGGTAGCTGAGGAGAACCGATCGCGAGTTATCCAGCTTGTCGGAAGCCGACACCAAGCGCACGGACGGGGAAGCGCGCTTCAATCGGGCGAGGTAGGCCTTCTTGCGCGCCCGCCACGGGGGCTTGGGATGCCGATCGCTGTCGGTGCAGCCGTCGACGATCTCGACGACCCGATCTCCGAAACGCCGGCGGATCTCTTCCCGGACTCTCGCCCCGCCCTGATCCTCGACGGCGTCGTGCAACAGGGCGGCGATCGCCTCGTCCTCGTCGGCACCATGGCCGATCGCGATCCCGGCTACCCGCAGCAAGTGAGATACGTAGGGTACGCCCGAGATCTTCCGCCGTTGATCGGCATGCAACTCGGTTGCGTAGACCAACGCTTCGCTAAAACGGCCCGACAGCTTCATGCGATGATTATCGACAGCGCCTCATGCTTACCGCGGATGCGAAGGAGCGGGATCTCCGCCGGGCCACTCCGACGACTCCACCGCCTCGTACTGCTCGTCGAGCAACGCTTCGAGCTCGCGGATCTTCTCCAACAAGCACCCCTCTCGACGCTCCCACCGCTGCCGATCTCGCAACAGCCGCAACAACAACGAGCGGGCCTCGCAGATCAACTGAGCGTTCGCCGCGGCCATCGAACGAGCGTCTTCCGGACGGCTGGCCGGCGGTCGCACGCTGACGATGTGCCGTCCGTCGGGCAAGGTGGCGACCAGGGCGCCTTCGCCGTCGGACAGGTCGTCGGTGACCAGCGGGCCGGGTGTGGCCGCCAGGCAGATCGCCTCGATGATCTCCGCCTCGTCGCCCTCCACGGGCCGGCATCGCACGAGATGGGGATCGAACACCTCGTCTTCTTCCAAGCAGTCGTCAAGATCCATGCGCCACATGGCCAGCACCCCCTGGGAAGCGGAGTAGTGCGCGGGACGAGACAACATTCTGCTATTGTAACCCGGCAGGCGCGGCTTTTACACCGATCCCACGGAAGAACGGACCGGATGACAGCCCGAAAGAGGGGGTACTTGGCAGGGGCGTCAATCGCCGAATCCCCTCTATCGGGGAGGGTTCTCGGGGCTGCTGGCCACGTTGCCCGCCTGACCCCCTTCGTAGACGCTGAATTCGGCCCAGATCGGCAGGTGATCGGAGATCTCCACGGCCTGGCGCATCGACAGCTCGAACTCCCGGATCAGGTCGACCACCCCCGACCGGCCCGTGAACTCCGTGGTCGCCCGACGCTCGAAGAAGAGATTGTCGACGAGTCGGGTACCCCGGGTGGTGCTGGGCACGTCGGAGATCGCCCAAGTGATGTTGGGCACTTGCCCGAGGGCGCCCAGGTGGCGATCATCGACGCTGAGGCCGCCCAATAGGTCGACGCCGAGGTCACCCAATAGGATGACGTCATCCTCGCCGCGACCGTCGTCCCGCACCGCCCGGAACACGTCGTCCAACAAGTCCAGCTCCGCCACCACCCGACTCGGGTCGGTGTGGACGTTGACCAGCGTGAAGGTGAAGGCCTCCTTGGGGCTGGGGCCCCGGGCGCGGAACGATGCTACCAAGGGCTCGCGGCGAAACCGGCCCGCGTCGTCCTGCACCTGCACGACGCAGACGGTGCTTCGGTCGATCTCGACGGTGGCCCGATCGAACAGAAACGCGCTGTACTGCTCGACGGGCTCCCGTCCGACGCTGGGAGGCGTGGCGAAGTCGTAGTGCCGCTCGCCGGTGTTGATCTGTTCGACGAACTCGAGCAGGATGCCCTGGTCGCGCGCACGAACGTCCTGGATCGCCACCACGTCGAACCGCCGGATCACCTGAGCGAGCCGATCGACGACGTGTTGCTTGCTCAGCTTCTGCTGGTCGAACGGGCCGAGGTTGATCGTGGCAACGCGAATCGTCTTCTGCCCTTGCGGGACCGGCGGTTGCTTGGGCACTCCGTCGTCCGAGCCCCCGTCGCCCGACTCACCGGTGCGCGGCTTGACGCTCAGCGACTCAATCCCTTCGACGTCGAAGTTCGTCCAGAAGTACCAGCCGCCGAACACCGCAGCGGCGAGCAGGGCCGTAGGCAAGAGTCTCGCCATGGTTCCCTCCGATGGATCATGCTGGCCCGGATCGTTCGCAGGAGCGCGTGGCCCGGGCTTCCTCGTAGCACAGGCTTCCAGCCCGTGTAATGGAGTGCCCAGGCAAGGGCGGTGTGGTGGGGCGCCGAGGCAAGATGCCTGTGCTACGCGCCACGCCGATGAGCAACCCGGGCGGGGTATCTCGGCTCGGCCGGCACCAGGAAGGCGCCGGCCGCGACCCTGAGAGCCTGGAAGAGTAACGCAAGACGCCCCGCGACTCCAGGGCAATTCGGCGGATGGCGGGGGCAAGGGGTGCATACCAGCTTTTGCGCGAGTTGGCGGCGGCCAAGAAAGGTCAATAGGAGAAATTGGGGATTCTTTGGTAAAGTAGGCGTGGCGGCGTGGTTTAGAGAACGGATTCTCTAGCGAGAGGAGATCACTGATGGACGGCGCGGAAGGGATTTGCGCGCGGAAAAGTTCCTCGGAGAGGCG
>Ga0307378_10003575_pt1 | contig 22751 bp, 18 predicted proteins | sample UN1MG_FD_202238 | JGI IMG/M metagenome (GOLD analysis project Ga0307378, IMG submission 202238) | Soil microbial communities from Risofladan, Vaasa, Finland - UN-1 | ecosystem: Environmental > Terrestrial > Soil > Coastal area > Acid sulfate soil | place: Finland: Risofladan, Vaasa | collected...
TTCGGCTACGCACTTTTCTTCCTTAGGGGCATCGCTCCTCCGGAAACAAGCTTCAACGATATCATCAAGGGGTGTTTCCCATTTATTCTGATGCAAATTATCGGGCTAGCCTTGTGCATCATATTCCCATCGATTATCACCTGGCTTCCGGACGTCATCTATGGAAAGTAGCCCGAAGCGGCCGTTTGCAAGAAAATCCGCCTGCACAAGGCACGTGGAGGTTTAAATTGGATAAGGCAGCCCAAAAAGTCTTGGTTATCGGCGGGGGAGTCGCCGGCCTCGCGGCAGCTTATGAACTGGCGCTTCTGAATGTCGGTGTTGAACTCGTGGAAAAGGCGGACTTTCTTGGAGGACACGGCATTCAGTTTGCCTGCAAGGCCGCGGGCAAATGCGTGACCTGCGGTGCTTGTGTGGTCGAAGAAAAGCTTGAACATGTGGTTCAAAATCCAAAAATTAAAGTTTCTCTGGGAACGACCCTTGAGCAGGTCACGACATCCAGACCATTCTCCGTGAGGCTTCACCGTCGGTCCGCCTATATCGATCCACAAAAATGCACCGGATGCCGGATATGCTTTGAACGGTGCCCTTTAGACGGTGCCGTGGCCCGGGGATTTTCAATCCATAATGTCCCTTTATATGCAATTAATAAAGAGAAATGCCTTTATTTCAAGGACAAGTCCTGCCGGGAATGTGAAATCCTATGCCCTGAAGGGGCGATCAAACTGGATAAAAAAGAATCAACCTACACCACGGTAGCAGATGCAATTATTGTTGCCGTCGGATTCCATACCTTCAATCCCCAAAACACGCCTTACGGCTACAATATCTTTCAAAACGTCATCACCAACCTGGATCTCGAACGGATGTTGAGACGAGAAGGCATTGTCAAACGGCCATCGGACCACCGGGCGCCGCAGAAAATCGCCTTTGTGCAATGCGTGGGGAGCAGGGATTCCAGCCTCAATCATCTGTGGTGTTCCAAAGTCTGCTGCGGTTCGGCGCTGCGCATGGCAAGACGGATAAAGACCCGGCAGCCTGAAACGGAGATTACATTTTTTTACATCGACGTTCAAACGTTCGGCAGAGACTTCCAAAACTTTTACCAAGGCGTTCAAAAAGATGTCCGCCGGGTACGCGCCATACCCGGAGAGATTTTCCCGGCAAAACAAGACCGTTTGCGGGTGAATTATTATGCGGCCGCCGTCGGCAAATCCCTTGAGGAAGATTTTGATATGGTCGTTTTATCGGTGGGGATGGAGCCTGCCGAAGATACAAAATATTTGGCCGGGCTTTTTAATCTAGAAATTGCGGATTCAGGATTTATCCGTTCCACCGGTCACAAAGAAGTCCCCTGCCCTAACGGTATTTTTTCAACCGGTGCGGTTCTTGGCCCCATGGGTATCGCCGAAACCATCGCCCATGCCGGTTCTACGGCCTTCGAGACCTTAACATATCTCGAAAGTAAAACCGATTCATTGAAGGTAACACCATGACGGTAAGAACATTGATCATCGGAAGCGGGCCTTGTACCGATCAAATTGCGACAGCGCTTTTGGCCGCAGGCATGGAGGTCTGCATTGCGGCCAAGGACGAACCTGTGGATTTACCCCTGACCTTCCCGGGAGACGGAAACGGATATCCAGCAGAAATTCTTGGCGGGGCTCGAATACTTTCATGCCGGGGTGTGGTGGGGGATTTCAAAGTTACGCTGGAGCGGACGGGCGAAACATTTTGTCGAACCGCCGCCAACATTATCATCGCCGAAGAGGCCGAAAGCAAACCGAACTTTTCCTTGTATAACCTTGTCCCTTCTTCAAATGTCATATCCATTTCCGAAGTTGCCGATTTTTTCAACACCGCGGAAGGTAAAATGATCCGACACCCAAGTTCCGGGGTAATCGTTTTCCTTTCCGGACTGGTTGAAGAAAGCCATCCTGTTATTACTGAAAAAATAATGCGCCATGGCCTGCAATTGCAACAGGATGCCGGGCTGCAGACCTTTATTCTGACCCAAAACCTCAAGGTCGCCGGGGATGGTCTTGAAGCGCTGTACCGAGAAACCAAAAGAGCCGGGGCCACGTATATAAAATTTGCCCGGACCACGCCGAGAATTCATCAGGACAAGGAGGGTCGGGTATCGATTGAGTTCACCGACGAATTAACCCGGCAGGCCTTTTGTCTGAATCCGGATCTCACGGTTGTGGACGAAACCGTTTCTGCGGGCGAGTACCTGACGAATCTGGCCGAAATTTTCGGCCTGGACCGAGATCCGGACGGATTTGTCCAGACCGGTAATGTTCATCGGATGTGCACGTTGACCAACAGAAAGGGGATCATCGTCGCCGGTCCTGCAAGGCAAATTCAATCGCCGGAATATCATATTATCGATGCCGGAAATGCAGCGATATCCGCCATAGAACTGGTTCGGGGTAATGTCGTCAAAACGGAGAAAGCAGCAGAAATCGAACCGGGTCGATGTGCACGCTGTCTGACCTGTTATCGCTGTTGTCCGCACCGTGCGATAGCGCTCGATATCCGTCCGAAAATTATCAAACAGGCCTGTGAAGGATGCGCGATATGTATCGCCGAATGCCCGGCGCTGGCAATCCATATGGAAGGATATGACCTTTCGCCCACTCTCGGACATACTTCAAACCGCCGGCCAAGATCCGGACAAGAGCCTTTTGTTCCCTTTCTGATAATATTCTGTTGCAGCCGTTCGGCAAGTCGGGCCAGGGCTCTGGCAACATCCATGGGGTATAAACTGCCGCAGGATTTTAAAGTGATCGAGGTCCCCTGCGCAGGCAGTATTTCCATGAGCCATATTTTTACTGCATTTGAGCAAGATGCAGATGGTGTCCTAATTCTGACCTGCCATGAAGGCAATTGTCACTCGGAAAAGGGAAACATTTATGCACAACGGAGAGTTGATACGGCAATAAAGCTTTTTTCAAAGGTTGGTTTTGAAAAAGAAAGGCTTAAGGTCGATACGATTGCTTCGAATATGGGAAAAGAATTTGCCGATTTTTCAACCGGCCTCGAAAAAACACTTTATGCGCTTGGGCCGAGCAGGCTCAAGTCCGATTTTTAAAGGTACGTTATGAACAAATCATCCAAAACCATAGACCTGGGGCGGTCGGACCGGTTGCGGTTTGCAGCCTGGCCACATTCACAGGATGACTGTCTTACCTGCGGGCTATGTTCCAGTTTGTGCCCGGCATCAGGTATTGATGGATTCGACCCGAGAAAGCTGGTTCGAATGGTTGAACTTGGCCAAATAGAAGAATTGCTCAAAACCCGCTGGCTGTGGTTGTGCACCATGTGCAGCAAGTGCGTCGTTTATTGTCCCATGCAGATCAATATCTCAGAGATTGTCAGAAGCATAAGGACCCTCTGGGATCGGGAAAAGATCCCCGGAGATCTTCACACCGGACTGGTCAGAGCCCTTAAAACCGGCAACGTCAATGCACTGTCCAGTCAGGAATACGTTTCCCGCATGCAGGCCATCGCCGATGAGATTGCCGCGGAACCGGGATTTGAAGGGTTTAACGTTCCGATTGATAAAGAAGGGGCAAACCTTCTGTTAACGGTACACAACAAACTGGTTTTAAGATTTCCTCAAGATATGAAGCATTTGTGGAAAGTTTTATATCTTGCGAACGAGGACTGGACCATCACGTCGGAAAACCCGGAAGGGTCCAACTGGGGGTACTTTAACGGGGATGACCCGGCCGCAAAGATTCTGGTCGGGCGCATCGTGGATCATATGAAAAATTTGAAGATAAAAAATTTCCTTTGGCCAGAATGAGGTCATGCTTATCTCATGACCAGGTCTGGTCTTAGAAAATGGTACCCCGAATCTTTAAAGACATTCGGCACCATTAGCGTCCCCGAACTTCTGGTGAAATACATCAAGGAAGAAAGAATCAAGCCCGAAAAATCGAGGTTCCAAGGGCTGGCAACCTATCATGATCCGTGCAACTTTGGCCGAAAATCCGAAATGGAATTCGGGCGTGGCTTTTATGACGAACCCCGCTGGATAATGGATCAGTGTCTGGAAAACCGGGTGGAACTTTATCCCAACAAAAAGTATCAGACCTGCTGCGGCGGCGGCGGCGGGACCCTTACAACACCATATGACCGGGAACGAACCTTCTACGGCAGGAAAAAGATGGAACAGATCCGGGCCGCCGATGCAAAAATGTTTGTGACGCTCTGCCATGCGTGTCACGGCCAGATCAATGATATTAAAAAGACTTACGGTATGGAGGATCTTGTCGTCAAATATTTATGGGAACTGGTTCTTGAGTGTCTGCAGATTTAGATCTGCAATTCATCTCGCGGACAAAGATTTCAAACTTATGGATATTTTAAATTTTAAGAGAAACGGATGAAAAAACGGCTGGTAATCGTCGGAGGTGTTGCCGGAGGTGCGGCCTGCGCAACCCGGGCGAGAAGATTGTCTGAAGATACCGAGATTATCGTATTCGATCGCGGGCCCTATATTTCATTTGCGAACTGTGGTCTTCCCTATCGCATCGGCGAAGTGGTCGGGCGTGAAGAAGACTTGATTTTGGCCACGCCGGAATTATTCAAAGACCTCTTTAATATCGATGTTCGCGTCAATAGCCTTGTTCGGTCCATTGATCGCGGCCGCAGGGAAATTGAGGTCGAAAATACAAGTACCGGCCAGACCTACCGACAGCGATATGATGCTCTTGTTCTCTCGACCGGTTCCAAACCGATACGGCCAAATCTCAAGGGAATAAACCTTCCCGGTATTTTTACCCTCCGGGATATCCCGGATATGCGCAGAATAATCGAGTGGGTTAAAAAAAGATTCCTTGAAAACGTTGCCATTGTGGGCGGCGGATATATCGGGCTGGAGATGGCCGAAAATCTCAAAAAACATGGCGCGCAGGTCACCATTATCGAGATGGAAGAACACCTGATGCCGGTACTCGATCCTGAAATGGCCGCATTTGTTCAGGAACATCTCGAAGCGCACGGCATCACACTTTATCTTGGAAGCCGGGTATGTGGTTTCGAACCGTTGCCGGAAGACAGGATATCCGTAAATATAAAATCCGGTACATCGGTGTCCGCAGATTTGGTTGTCCTATCCATGGGCGTGCGGCCGGAGGTCGCGCTGGCTCAAAAAGCAGGGCTTGACATCGGTGAGTTGGGTGGAATTCTCGTTGATGATCATATGCGGACCAGCGACGCGCAAATCTGGGCCGTGGGAGATGCGGTCCAGGTAAAAGACTTCATTTTCGGTGTTCAGCGTTTGGTTCCCCTGGCCGGTTTGGCCAATAAACAGGGCCGCATTGCGGCCGAGGCCATTTTGGGCCGTGGCCCGTCATTCCCGGAGTTCAGGGGCGCGCAGGCGACGGCGGTCTGTGGCGCGCTGGGGCTTACGGTTGCAATGACCGGAGCAACCGAAAAATTTATCCGCAAATTGGGCCCTGAAAACGAATTTTCAGATTACGAGAAAATTTATCTCCACCCGCCGTCACACCCCCTTTACTACCCTGAAACGGCCCCGATTCATATCAAGCTTGTTTTTTCGACTCAAGACGGGCGAATTCTCGGCGCCCAGGCGGTTGGCCAAAGCGGGGTCGAAAAACGAATCGATGTGATTTCAACGCTCATTCAGAAAAACGGGACGATATTCGATTTAGAGGAAGCAGAACTGTGTTACTCTCCTCAGTACAGCACCCCCAAGGATCCGCTCAACCTGGCAGGTATGGTTGCCGGTAACGTGTTTAAGGGATATTTCTCAGTGGTTCATTGGGAGAACCTGGAAAAATCCGATGCCGTTATCCTGGATGTGCGCCATCCGGACGCATTTGCCCAGGGTCACGTAAATGGAGCGGTGAACATTTTTTTAAACAAACTGCTTCGAGAACGATTTGCGGAACTTCCAAAAGAACGGGAAATATGGGCCTATTGTATGGAGGGCGAACGATCCTATTATGCGGCCCGAATACTGCAACATCACGGCTACAAGGCAAAAAATATTTCTGGAGGGTACTGGATGTATCAGGCCTTCAAGAAAGCCAATCAGGTTGCCTGATACAGAGTCAGGTGGATTTATTCGGCATGGTTTGCCAAAGTTTATCATAAACCGGAATAAAGTTTATTCGTTAAAGGGGGGTTTTTCAATGATTGATCTTAAAACAATTCCGCATTCAAAAGATGATCTGGACCGGTATGAAGTTGAAAATATTTTTCATTCATGGTGTTTTCAACCTTCCCAGTCGCCGTTGCGGGTGACATCGGCCAAAGGCATCCGATTTACCACGGAGGACGGCAGAGAGCGGCTCGATTTCAGTTCCTGTTTTGTCAGCCACAGCATCGGTCACCAGGAGGAACGGGTGGTGGCCGCGATCTGCGAGCAGGCCAAGACGCTGACATCCTTCGCACCGACATTCTCGACAACACCGAGAGCGCTACTGGCCAAGATGCTTGAGGAAATCACACCGGGGGATCTTTCGCGTTCATTTATTTCCCTGGGCGGAACCGAGGCCAATGAAGCCGCGGTGAAGATTTGTCACCAGTATACCGGCCGTCGGAAAATTCTCGCTCGATACCGAAGCTACCATGGCGGGACGGCAACTTCCATGACGCTGTCCGCCGGAGATTCCCGTGGCTGGGCCCAGGTGCTCGGGGGAACCGAGATCATCACTGTGCCCCAGCCGTATTGCTATCGCTGCATGTTTGGACAGACCTATCCCCAATGCGAACTTCGCTGCGTAACGTATATCGATGAGGTGATAGAGCTTGAGGGGGGAGATAAAAAGGTGGCCGGGATTATTTTCGAGCCGGTCACCGGAGCCAACGGCATCATCGTGCCGCCGCCCGAATATTTTCCGGAACTCAGGAAAGTTTGCGACAAGTGGGGAGTTCTGATGATTGCCGATGAGGTGATGAGCGGATTCGGGCGGACCGGCAAATGGTTTGCATTGGATCACTGGAATGTTGTGCCCGACATACTTACCATGGCCAAAGGACTTTCCTGCGGATACCTGCCTTTGGGGGCCACCATTGTTCGAAAGCATATCGGCGATCATTTCAAAGAACATTTTTTTGCCCATGGAGCGACCTATGCGGGACATGCACTTGCCTGTGCAACGGCGCTTGCCGTAATTCCGATTTACCAGGAAGACAACCTTATCGAAAAATCTGCCAAAATGGGTGCCTACCTTCTGGAAAAGGCATTGGAACTCAAGGAGAAGCATCCTTGCGTCGGCGATGTTCGCGGTCTGGGGCTGTTCGTAGGTCTGGATCTGGTCAAAAACAGAAAAACTCGCGAGCCGATTATACCGGTGGCGGCCCGGATTCGACCGGGCATGAACCCCAAACTCGAAGTCGCCAAAAAGCTTGCCGAACTGGGAATGATGGCGATGGCCGCCAACCCGGGGAACGTGATTGCAATGGCCCCGCCGCTGATCGTTAAAAAAGATGAAATCGATGAAGGCATTGCCATCATGGACAAGGCCCTAACGGTCGCCGATGCCTATGTAGACAACTGATTGTATCGGGGTTAAGATTTCGGGCCTGTCTGCAAAGACAGAATAAGGATGCCCCAAAAGGAGAAATTCATATGCCTGCAGATTCTATTTTTTTCAACGGTCGAATCGTGACCATGAGTCCTGAAAAACCGGATGCCTCAGCCTTTGCGGTCGTCGGCGATCGGTTCCGGGCCGTGGGGTCCGATGACCAGATCCGACAGCTGGCCGGCACCCGTACCCCAGCGGTGGATCTTGAGGGCCGGACGGTGGTTCCCGGTTTTATCGAAACCCACAGCCACCTTTCGCTCTATGCCATGACCCTTTTGCAGGCCGACTGCAAGACGCCGCCAAACCAGAATATTGATGATATCAAGCACCGCATCGCAGAGATGGCCGCTAGGGAGAAACCGGATCAATGGATCAAGGGGTGGGGATATGACGACACCCTTATCGCCGAAAAGCGACATCTGACGGTTCAAGACCTGGATGAAGCCGCTCCGGACCACCCGGTTTTTGTTTCCCATACATCGGGCCATCTGGCTTATATCAACTCAAAAGCCATGGCCGTTTCCGGTATCGACGCTCACACCCCGCAGCCGGAGGGGGGAGAAATCGACAAAGACGATAACCGAGTTCCGACCGGGCTTCTGAAGGAAGAAGGCGCTCTGGCTTTGGTCATGTCCCATATTCCGCCGTATACGGTATCCGAGCTTCGAGACGCTTTTAAAAGGGTAACCGAGTATTATCACCGGTTCGGTGTAACCAGTACCCACGATGGTGCCATCGGATATTTCAGACACGGCCCGCAGGTTATGAAAACCTACTGGCGTATGCACAACGAGGGCGAACTGAACATCAGGGTCTACTTGACCCTGATCGAAGAAATTTATCGCAAACTGCTCAAGCTGGGTATCGGCCGCGGGTTCGGGTCTGATCTTCTGAAAATGGGTTCGCTTAAACTCTTTCAAGACGGTTCCATCCAGGCGTTTACCGCGGCACTGAATGAACCGTACCGAGATCGCCCGGATATCTCCGGCGAGTTGCTGATTGACCAGGAAGAATTGAACCGGCGCGTCAAAGAATACAATGAAGACGGTCTTCAAATCGCGATCCATGCCAATGGCGACCGTGCCGTTGAATCGGTGCTTCAGGCCTTTGAAGCGGCCCAGGCGCATCATTCGGTCAGAGCCAATCGTCACATGATCATTCACAGCCAGCTGGCAACCGAACCGCAGATCCTGCGGATGGCCCAACTGGGAATTATTCCCAATTTTTTTGTGAACCATGTCTATTACTGGGGAGACCGCCATGAATCCATTTTTCTCGGAGCCGAACGGGCAAAACGAATCGATCCGCTGAATACGGCCCGAAAGCATGGTTTGCCGTTCTGCCTGCATTCCGACCTGCCGGTAACCCCTGTAAACCCGCTGTTTAGCATCCACTGTGCGGCAAACCGCATGACCAGAAACGGCAAAGTGCTGGGTCCCGAGGAACGGGTCGCGCCGGCCGAAGGACTCAAAGCCTATACGGTAAATGCAGCCCGTTGCAGCTTTGAAGAGCAGAATAAAGGTATTATTGGGCCCGGCAAACTGGCGGACTTTGCCGTGCTGTCGAACAATCCCCTGAGCGTGCCCCATGAAAGCATCAAGGATATACAGGTGATGGCGACATACCTGGGCGGCAGACGGGTTTATGAAAAAGACGGGGAATAACCATTCATACTTCAATGCCGGGGATTCCCCGCATGGAAAAGGAGGTGCCACCATGAAAAGGCGATTCTGGATTTTTACATTGGCGACGGTATTTGGGCTGACCGCTGTTTTCGGTTCAACGGCAGCGGCCAAGACCTATACCATCATATTGGGGGTCGGCGTTCCTGCAACGGATAATTACGGTTACCTGTCGTGCAAACGGTTTAAAGACCTCACCGAAAAATACACCGGCGGCCAGGTAAAAGTCGATATTTATCCGGGCGGCCAACTCGGGGATGAACAAGAGACGATCCGCTCCATGCAGATCGGAACGGTTCACGCATCGATGGCGGCCGTAAACAATTATAATGTCTTCGCGCCCTCGCTGGGCTACTACACCCTGCCGTATATGTTTGACAGCGTCGAGCAGTTCAGGAAAGTAACCGACGCCATGTGGGAAAACAATAATATGTGGTCCGTCAAGGAAGCCGGCATTCGGCTGTTGAGCATCCTGGAAATTAATTTCAGACATCTGACCAATTCCAAACATCCGGTCAAGACCCTCGACGATTTGAAGGGGCTGCGGATCCGCGTGCCGCGCAATAAAATCATGGTTTCCGCATTCAAAAGTTTCGGTGTCGAGCCGGTTGCCATGGCATTTGCTGAAACATTCAATGCACTGCAGCAGGGTGTTATCGACGGGCAGGAGGCGAGCTACAATATTGTGGTTTCGCAAAAATTTTATGAAGCCCAAAAGTATGCGACCATGATCGGATACATTATTCACAGCGGGTGCATTGTTATTTCCGAAAAATTTCTCCGGAGTCTGCCTCCGGATTTTCAGGAAGCGGTTGTCAGGGCCGGCAAGGAAGCCATGTACTATGAGCGCGGGCTGTCGGATAAGATGTACCAAGAGGATATCAAATTTCTAAAATCACACGGCATAGAAGTTTTCGGTCCGCCCCTGGACAAACCGGAATGGGTCAAAAGGGCCCGCGCGAGCTGGCCCGAGGCGTACAAAATAATCGGCGGCGGCGATGAAAAAAAGGGGAAAGAGATCGTCGACCTGGTAGAAAAGATTAAGACCGTTAATCCGTAACCGTCTCGGAACAAGCCGGAAAAGCGATCTTTTTGCGAAAGTATTTTGTATTCTGCGTTGGGTCTTTGCGAAGTCCGAGAAAGGTGAGTTCACAACATGATCCGGATGTTAAAAATAATCGATAATTGGTTTGAAGAGTTTTTCTGCTCCCTGTTTCTAAGCGCCCTGGTTCTGCTGCTTGGAGTTCAGGTCTTTGACAGGTTTGTGTTTTTAAAATCGGTATCCTGGCATGAAGAGGGATGCCGGTTTTTGTTTATCTGGCTGGTTTACCTTGGCGTCAGCCTGGGCGTAAAGCGCGGAGAACATATTCGCATTGTGGTGTTTATGAGATTTATACCCCAGGCGGTGAGAAAATATATCACCTACATATCTGAGGCGGGGTGGCTCCTTTTTTTTATCTGCGTATTTGTGTTGAGCATACCGATGATGAAAACCATGTTTGAATACAAACATCTCTCGGCATCGCTACAATGGAATATGGCCTATGTTTATTTGATCATTCCGTTTTCCTGCTTGCTGACGAGTTTTCGCATCGTCCAGTTCGCATACCGGCGCTTGAAGGCTTCGAAACCTTTATTTTTTAACGGGGAATAACTCGGTGACGCTGATACTGACATTTGTAATCTGTATGGCAATCGGTATGCCGGTTTTGGCCACCATCGGATGGGCCACCATAATTTCCATGGCCGGAGGCCCCCTTCCGATGGCCTTTATACCCCAAAACCTTTTCACCGGTATGGACCAGTTTCCTTTGATTGCAATTGTAGGATTTGTCCTTGCCGGCTATTTAATGGAGCCGGCGGGAATCACCGAGGGGATTATTGATGTCGCCCGCAAAATAGTCGGAAACATTACCGGGGGATTGGCGATTGTGACCATATTGGCCTGCATGATATTTTCTTCACTCAGTGGCTCCGGGCCTGCAACAACGGCAGCTATCGGGAGTTTGATGATCCCCGCTATGATCGGCATGGGCTATTCCAGAGGTTTTTCTTCGGGTGTCGCCGCCACCGGCGGAACCCTCGGAATCCTTATCCCGCCAAGCAACCCGTTGATTATTTACGGGGTCGTCGCCAATACGTCGATTGCGGGACTCTTCATGGCGGGATTCATTCCGGGATTTATTCTAACCTTTTCATTTATTCTCACGGCTTTCTTCATTTCCAAGAAGAAAGGCGTTCAAAGGACCGAAGAAAAATTTTCTTCCAGGGAATTGATGATCGCCATCTGGCGTGCAAAATGGGCGCTGATGACGCCGGTCATCATTCTTGGGGGCATTTACGGAGGTGTTTTTACGCCGACCGAAGCAGCCGAAATCGGGGCGCTTTATGCTCTTTTCGTCGGATTTTTTATTACACGCAAACTCACGGTAAGAATGTTGATCGATGCATTGATCCGTACTTCGGCCATGGCCGGAACGGTTACGGTTCTGGTCGGGGTATCCATGACCTTCTCTCGACTGATTACCCTGTATCGGGTGCCCCAGGCGGTCGGCGATTTTCTGACCGGCTTTTCTTCAAACCCCTTTGTGATCCTTCTTCTGATTGCGTTAATTCTCTTTGCCGCCGGATTTGTGGCCGATACCATTGCTATGGTTGTCGTCCTGACACCGATTTTTCTGCCGGTTACAACCAAGTTGGGCATCCACCCCTTTCAACTCGGCATCCTGTTTGTAATTTGTTGCGAGGCCGGATTTCTGACGCCGCCTTTCGGTGCAAATCTTTTTGTGGCGATGAAATTGACCGACGTGAAGCTCGAAGAAATCGGGCTTTCGGTGATACCGTTTATCATCGTTATATTATTTTGGGTTGTTGTGTTCGCGGCCTTTCCATCTATAATCCTTTATTTGCCCAAACTGCTTCTAGGAACACAATAACGAAACGATGACAGTGGATAAGAGTATAATGAAACATATATCGGACCTCAAGGTGAATGCCGATCGTCTTCGAGATGCATGGGAGAAAATGGCAACCATCGGTGCGACTCCGGCCGGCGGTGTTCATCGTTTGGCCTTATCGGACGAGGATAAAGCGGCCAGAGACAGATTCGTCGCCTGGCTTGAAGACATCCATCTGGAAGTTACCGTTGACGACATGGGCAATATATTCGGAAAAAGATCCGGTAAGAATAACACATTGCCGCCGGTTCTGAGCGGTTCCCATCTGGATTCGGCGCCCAATGGCGGGCGGTTTGACGGTGCACTGGGGGTTTTGGCCACACTCGAAGTGTTGCGAACCCTTACTGAAAAAAATGTGGTCACCGAAAGACCCATTATCATTGTTAACTGGACCAACGAAGAAGGATGCCGCTTTCAGCCGGCGATGGCCGGCTCAGGCGTCTGGGCGGGCAGGCTGGATAAAAAAACGATCTATAATCAAATGGATAGCCGGGGGAAAAGATTTTTCGACGAACTCAAAAGGATCGGCTATAATGGGGCGGTTGCGGCCAAAAGATTTCCGTTACATGCCTATTTCGAATATCACATTGAACAGGGCCCGCTTCTCGAAAATAGCGGAAAAGTGATCGGGGTGCCTCGGGGCATTGTCGGTGTTCTCTGGAAAAATGTTTTTCTAAAAGGCCTTGCCAACCATGCCGGAACGACGCCTATGCCGGCCAGAAGCGATGCGCTGTGCGCCGCCGCAGAGATGATTCTTAAAGTAAACGAACTTCCATCCAGAATGGGCCGGGGAATGGTTGCGACCGTAGGAGAAATTCATAATCTCCCCAACGCCGTTAATGTTATTCCGGATAACGTTCATTTTAGTGTCGACCTTCGCTGTTGGGAAGAGGATCTCGTTGAGCGGGCATGGGAAAAATTAAAGGCTGAATTTAAAGAAATTGCCGAAAAGCGAAAATGCGCTTTGGAGATAAAAGAGAGTATGAATTTAAGCCGATCCGCTTTTAGTAAAAGCTTGTGCGATAGAATTATCGAGATATCCAGGAAACTGGGGTATCCCGCACTCAAGATGGTCAGCGGTGCCGGTCATGACGCGGCGTATCTGGCCGATATCGCGCCTACCGCAATGATTTTTGCACCCAGTATCGGGGGGCAAAGCCATGTTGAATCGGAGAACACCAAATGGGAAGACTGTGAGGCCGGTACCAATGTCCTGTTGCACTGTGTTCTTGCGTCGGCCAGGGAAAAATAAAACGCACCCTATTCCCGACAAGGGCGAAACGGGGTCTTCAGGCAAACTTGTAAAATAATGGATGTAATTTTTTTAAAAATCTTAACATCAGTAATTTTTGTTCTGCTAAAAAACGGTTGATATTTATGAATGTTAAATTCTACGCTTTAAATTTCATTTCGGTTTGGCACACAACTTGCTCGATATCTTAAAGGAAAGACAGATCCCTTTTGGGTAGGGTTAAATCGCTTATGGCGGTCGTGATGGATGAGAGAGCTATTATAAACAAGTTCGACTTAGATGCCGTGGGAATAAGTCCCATGGGGTTCGATTATTCGACATTAGAGAGCGTGTTCGAAGAACGCGGAATTCTGATGGTTGAACCACACCGTCACGAATACTATGAGATCTTATGGTTCACGAACTGCAGCGGCGTCCATTTCGTCGATTTTGCCGCCTATAAATTCGAACCACACACACTTTTTTTTATTGCCAAAAACCAGGTTCACGCTTATGAGGACCGTACCGATATGCAGGGACACCTGCTGAGGTTCGATGAGCACTTTATCCGGAGACGCCCGGAAAGTCATGTCGGTTTTTTGGAATATCCGGTGTTCAGCCCCAGATCTTCTCCCTGCCACGTGATTCCTGAGGCGCAAATCCCCTGTTTCGAGACCCTTATGCGCCTGATCATTGAGGAGGCGTCTGATCCACTAAATTACCATTTCGAAGAAATGGCGACATCACTTCTCAAGTCTTTTCTACTCAAATCCGAGAGACTGGAGCCGCATTCTGTAGAAAATTCGGTTGCGAATCGGGCCAATTTCGAGATCTTTTACAATTTTGTTAAACACGTGGAAGTCAATTACCAAAAACACCTTAAGGTGCAAGACTATGCAAATTTTTTGAATATCGGCACCAAACGACTCACCGAAGTCTGCAATTTGGTTGCAGGATCGTCTGCAAAGAAAATCATTCAGGATCGCGTTGTTTTAGAAGCCAAACGCTATCTGTACCATTCAGGGTTAAGTGTCAAGGAGATATGTTATCTTATCGGCTTTGAAGATCCAGCACATTTCAGCAAATATTTTCATAAGGTTACCTCCTTGTATCCATTGGCGTTCCGCCATTCGATATCCGAGATTTACAAGTAAAAGCGCGTTCCGTACATTTATATTTCCGGACGATAATGTTACTCGTACGTCGATCGTGCGAATATTTAAGCTTTGGTTTAGGTTAGCTTAGCATAACGAGAGGGTTAACCCTGATCAAATTATAGTGTTTTGCATAACCGATTCCCGATTGAACTGCAACAGCGAGCGCAATCCCCTGGCTGTTGGCATTGGGATAATTTTATGGCTTTAGATATATGTGTTAGGGTTTGTATTTTTTCTAGATCAACGACGGATTGCGGGCAACAGACAGCGGATATGGAACGTTTCGCTCAATGAGGGGCAAATTGGGTTGTGGCGAAAACAGGAAATAGCATCAAAAAATTCGATTTTAATGATGTGGTAACAGGTCCCGCCGGCTTCGATTACTCGACCGTCGAAACGGTTTTCAAAGCGCGTGGACCATTGATGATCCGATCCCACCGTCACGAATACCATGAGATCTTATGGTTCACGAATTGCAGCGGCGTCCATTTTGTCGATTTTGCCGCCTACAAATTCGAGCCTCATACGCTTTTCTTTATCGCCAAAAACCAGATTCATGCTTTCGAAGGCCGTGTCGATATCCGGGGCCACCGGCTGAGATTCAATGATTATTTTATTCGAAGGCATCCTGAAATCCTGGTTTCCTTTCTTCAATCCTCGGTGTTCAGCTCCATGTCCTCTCCCCGCCGCATGATTCCCCAGGCGCAAGTTCCCCGTTTCGAAAACCTCATGCGCCTGATAATTGCGGAAGCGTCCAACCCTTTAAGTTACCATTTCGAAGAGATGATGACATTGCTTCTCAAGGCTTTCGTGCTGAAATCCGAAAGACTGGGGCCTAATATTGGAGAAACTTCCGGTGCCCGGCTGGCCAGAATGCAGATATTCTGCAATTTTGTTGCTTTCGTCAAAATCAATTACCGAAAACACCTTAAAGTGCAGGACTATGCCAGGGCCCTGAATATCGAAACACAGCGACTCACCCAGGTATGTAAAACGGTTTCCGGGTTATCCGCAAAAGAAATCATCCAGGAACGTATCATCCTGGAAGCCAAACGCTATTTGTGGCATTCAAACTTGAGTGTCAATGAAATATGCCATCGCCTTGGCTTTAAAAGTAGTTCTGATTTTAACGATTATTTTCAAAATGTTACTTCGATGTCCCCGTCTGAGTTTCGCTATTCGATATCCAAGATTTACAAGTAAAAGAATGTTCTGGACATTTTATTTTCCAGATGACAATGATAGGCTTGGCCTATAGGCAGGATTTCGCTTCACTCAACTTGCAAATGAAGCGCCGGTGGGCGAAATTTCCAGGTTTAAGACCTTGCTGAAAGGCATTCCTACCGTTTTCGGTATAGGAATGCGGAGTTTGTATTAAAGGGTTTTCAGTCACAAAAAACGGAAAAAAGCGTAAGAGAGGAAAAATTTGGAAAAAGACGGAACAATTCTTATGGTTCAACTGGATCACCTGTCCGGCGAAGACTTGGGCTGGGCCCTTGAGGCCCTTGACTATCCCGGAATCCGCAACCGCAATCTCATTCCGACGTTCACGAAAAAGGGACGCATGGGGTATCTGCTGCTGCTGGACATCGAACCCGAAGCCGAGTCAAACATCGGGAGCTATCTGCTGAACAGCTTCACCACCCATGGATATCATCGAATTGAGACACGACATGTGCACCGGAGTACGGCACTAAGATACGTAAACGTTGTGGTTGTCACGCAAGCTAAGCAATTGACCGGCACGATACGACTCAAGCACGACCCGCGAGACAAGCAAGGCCCCTATTTTGCAGAGAGTGACGATCTGTTCGCTTTACATCAGAGAATTACGGATGAGATGAACTGCAAGGTTTTTCCCTGGGATATACGAAGACGAATAGAGGCAATGGCTGCTGAGGAGCCCGGGGATACACTCTATCTGCATTTGTAAGGTTTAATTTAATCTGAGTCCTTGTCTCGGCCGTGCAGATTTGATGCTTTCGGTTCCACAGTGGGTGTTGCGATGCAGACACCGAGAAACGGCCGGTTGAAACCGGATGCCTTTTTGGCCTTGTGCGTTGCGCACCGATGCCGCTTGTTGATCGGAGGGCCAGGGGTTTTAATCTTAGATGCACGTTCGATAAAATTCAACCCAGAGAACGAGCATGAAACCGTTAGAGGAGGTATTACTATGAATAAAGAAATCGTTGCCGCAATGATGGCGGCGTCATCGGACTTGAACCTCATGACGTTGGATCGGATTGAAGCCTGCACCAAAGGGCATGGTTCGCTGAACATGGCTGTATGCTGCATCGCCAACGTCGTAGCCGAAGAATTGCAAAAGGGTGCTGATATTTCCGTAAAATTCTCAGACACTATAGACATTCCGGTCGACCAGGTATTGTCTCGCGCAATAGCCGCAGGGCGCGAGGCAGGGGCGGATCCGGCCAATGCGGCAATGCTCAGTGCGGTAGTGTTATACATGGCCGGCTCCAATGTACAGGCGGGGGTGCCCGCCGGTAGCCGCAAGCTAGGCGGCATGGCGCGTATTCTCGCAGGAGTTGACCGGTGTGGTGTTGCCGCGCTTCCCAGTATCAAGAGGGGCAACAAAGTTTCGGGATTTGCCGCGGTCCAGGCGATTTATCAGGCCATGGCAGAAGGAAAACTGACGAAAATTCAAGGGAGGCGGCTGCCACGGGGGCTTGGACCGGTCTTTGGGCACGGTGCGTTGGGTGAAGAAATCATTATTCCCGAGTTGGCGAAAAACGCCGCGAAAATAGGTACGACTGCGATGTTGGATGCAATGTCAGGCGCCGGTATGGATCCGGACCCCTTATCCGCCGCGCTGCTTGGCTCTGCTGCGGCACTGGAGATCGTCCATCCGGATGCCTGGATACCCAATGAAGAGGGTAACTTCCACCGAGGGGCGGCCCATCCGGTTGGAAAAGCCGCCGCTGAAGCCGCCGGCCTGCCGAAATATGTGCAAGTATACGGAACCGAAGAAGAATATGACACCGGACAGCTGGTGGGAGACATTGGGCTTATTCTGAAAGATGTCGGTGGTGTCTCACTCATTGGAATGGTGGCTTTGCAGGATGTCCTGAGCATATTCAAGAAAGGACCCTTCATGCTGACCCAGGCTAGTCGCTCCAACGCTCACCATAGCGAGGACGCCATGCTGGGCTTGAAGATACTGTCGTGGTGCAAGTTCGATTTCCACAAAGCCGTAGATATTTTTTCGAGACGGGGCGAGCATTCCATGGACCCGGAAACGACCATGGTAGCTGTTAACCTCGTAGCCCGCAAGGCCGAGCAGATCCGGCGCGGGCCGGTAACGAAACTTCTGATCGCGGCCACCGAACCGATTCGGACTAAGGCCTTGTATGACAAGGCCAAGAAAGCCAGCCAAGAACTCTCGGAAGGCGGATCATTGGCATCGGTGGTGGAAGCATTGGACCGTGAACGGCAGGCGGTGGTTGAAAGACGCACCTCCCAACTCATGTCCCAAGCGACGGGGAAACAGATCTCTATCCGCATGCTCAAGGCCTATTCCCGCAACACAAAGGGAAATTTGAGCAAGTGGTGGGGCATTGACGGCGACGCCGACATGGAAGTCAGTATCGACGGTAAAACCGTTGTGCTCGAACGTGTTATTTCGGAGATATGCACGGAGGTGGCCGAGAAAGACGACCCCGAGCTCCGCAATCTGCTCTTTCTCGGATCACGGCCCCTGCGCGAACTGTTGCTGGGAGGAAACATCATATTAAACGTCACGGTGCCGACAGCGGTTGCAATGGTTCGCGGTATGGGAGATGCGAAAGCGCTATCAGAAATTGCAGAAAAAGCGGCCTATATCAGTGCCGGAATTCCGGGCGCCAAACAGAAGGCGGCTGAGGTAGCCCGTCTGGCGAAAAGGATCGCTCAAATGATCGGTGACGATGAAGCATGATCCTCGCCTGGGTTTTTCATGGTTTAAATAAGATGCTCCTGCGGCAGCCGGACAACCTATATTTACTTGGTCATGGTCCGTCATTTTATAGACAGATGTAGGATTTCCGCTCCAAAAGCCGGTTCATTTTATCCAAGCCGCGGGTTTTTCGGGCAGGTACGCACGGGAAACCCTTTTCGGGATCGGACATCGGGCTGTCTTGTTCTTCATTGTTCCGCGAGGGGTAATCGCCCGCAAATTAGTCACAGCCCATGGGAGGGGCTTCCTAAATATACAATTCATAGTGGCGTTTGTCCATTTCCTGCCGTTGTCGATTGTAGTATCTTAAAAAAGGCCGATATCGACAGGCAGCGCCCCGGTCGCTCACAATCAACGCGTACCATTTTAAGCGTCGTTACCAAAATTGATAAAGACAAGGGGAGAGTTGTCATAAACGTCAGACATAGTCTATTGAATCTGTTTGAGGATATACGATAGATAACTTTGGCAATATTCGTTATGCCACTCACAACCAATTAAAATAAGGAGGATTTAATGAAATCAACTAAAATTATATGTTCCCTTTTTCTGGCAGTTGCTGTCGCAATGGTTTGGTGCCTGCCCCCCGAAACCTTTGCCGCCGAAAAAACCTGGAAATTGAGAGGCCAGAGCGCTTGGGGAAAGGGTTTCGAGTTCTTTGATGCAGGAAAAAAAATGACCGAACTGGTTGATATATATACCGGCGGAAAAGTGAAACTGCAGCTCCACTCGGCCGGGGAACTCTGTCCGCCCATGGAAGAATATGACGCCGTCGGGCGGCATGCCATCGATTTCGCCAGTGGATGCCCCTGTTACGCCTTGCCCAAAAGCTACGCCTTGTCCCTGTATTGCGACAGTCCCGCCAGCCAGAGCGCAACCGAGAAAATAGCCTGGCTGTATTACGGCGGCGGGCTTGAGATCCTTCAGGATCTTTTCATGAAGCATTACAAGATCAAGGCGTTTCCCTATGCCGTCCAAACGACCGAATTATGGATTTACTCTAACAAGGAGATCAACACCCTGGACGATGTAAGGGGTTTGAAGATGCGGGCCGCCGGAACCAGAGCTGATGTCATGAAATATATCGGAGGGTCCATGGTCGTTCTGCCCGGCAGCGAGATTCTGCCGGCCATGCAGAGGGGTGTCATCGATGCGTTTGAAGCCTCCAATATAACCATAGGAGAAAAAACCGGATTTTTTAAAGTGGCCAAGTATCTGTACTTCAATCCGGGCAAGACAGCACATACCATCTTGATATTCGGAATCAACCCGGATGTATGGAATCAGTTCCCCAAAAAGATCCAGCAGGAAATTGAAATGGCCATCAAAGATAATGTTTATCGGAGTCTTACCTGGAATCGCATTGCGGATATCATGGCCATGAAAAGAGCCGTAGAAAAAAACGGCTGCGAGTTGAAAATGCTACCCGAACAGGTGATGGTGGAATTTAACCAGCTCAGCGATAAATTCTACCAGGAAAAAGCAGCTAAAGATCCCGATATGGCAAGGCTTTTGGACTCCTGGAACAAATTTGGAGAGGATTACGGAGCCTATGCCAAATATGTCGACCATCTCGACAAGACCGACGGCCTATTCGGCCAAAAAACGCCTTACAAGAAGCAGTAAAGAATCCTGGCCCAGAGGACCAGGCTTTGGTTTCACCCCATAGGGGTGTAGTATAAACTTCAACTCAAACAGTTGGAGTGTTGGAATAATGGGGTGTTGGATTATTGGGTCTAAAAATGTAATTTTTCTGAATAAGAATCACAGAAATACTCATGGTGCTGATAAAATTGATCATGTTTCTCAAGCCCCTCATCCCATTACTCCATCACTCCATTATTCCGGCAACAAGATTCTCAGACAGAGCCGGAGAACTCTGACCTGGCCCAAAGGACCAGGTTTTTAACAACCAAATAAAACCATAGGTAAGCCAAACTAAACTGTTCGCAAGGTGTATGGACCGGTTCGCAGAATCTGCAGACCGGCCCATGCGCCTTAATCAACTGTCTTCGTGAGGCAAAAGGAGCACAGCCATGTTCAGTAAGTTGGTGGATGCTGTCAGCGAAACCAGCGCGCGCTGGGTGAGTTACTTGTACATACCTCTCACTCTGGTAATCTTGTTTGATGTGATCATGCGGTATCTGTTCGGAAGTCCTACATCCTGGGCTTTTGATGCGGCGCTGCATCTTAATTCCATTCCCTTTCTAATCGGCGGTGCCTGGGCTTTGAAAGTCGGAGGTCACGTCAGGGTCGATGTGCTGTATAATCGCTTTTCGCCGCGGGTGCAACATGCCATCAATATCTTCTTATATCTATTTCTTCTGTTACCCATCTGCTATCTCCTCATCAAAAACGGAGCAGGATATGCCCTGGAATCCTGGAGCGCAAGGGAAGTCAGCAGATTTACGCCTTTGCATCCCCCGATTTACCCACTCAAAACGCTTATTCCGATCGCTTTTGTGCTTTTGTTTCTGCAGGGAATCGTAGAACTTATCCGTGAAATCAAAGGCCTGCTTAAAGGAGGCCAATCATGATTGGCGAATATATCCCTGTGATAATATTATTGCTTGTCGTATTGGCCATCCTTGCCGGGATTCCGGTGGCATTTGCATTGGGGGGTATACCGCTGTGGTTCGGATTGTTTATTTTCGGCGAAAAATTTCTGGGCCAGTTTACCATGCTGACCTATGGAGTTATGACGGATTATTCCTTTACGGCAGTGCCTTTGTTCATTCTGATGGGGGCGCTCCTGGAGCGATCAGGGATGGCAGATAACCTTTACAAGAGTTTTTATTATCTATTCGGTCCGCTGAATGGCGGTCTGGCCATCGCCACGGTCTTGATGGCAACCCTGTTCGGAGCTTGTACAGGAATCGTAGCTGCCGGCGTCGTCACCATCGGACTGCTCGCCATGCCCGCCATGCTGTCTCGAGGTTACAGTAAAGAGATGGCAGCGGGCAGTATCTGCGTCGGCGGCGGCCTGGGCGTCATTATCCCTCCCAGCATCATGCTGATTTTGTATGGCAGCGTGGGGGGGGTTTCAATCTCGGACCTCTTTGCCGGCGGCATTGTTCCCGGGCTCCTTTTTTCCTTGTTTTACGTGGTCTACATCGCTGTCCGGTGTTCTTTGAATCCGGCACTGGGACCCGCCCTTTCAAGGGAAGCCAGGAGCGAGATCAGCGGGCGAGAACTTTTTTTTATGACAATAAAATCTCTTATCCCTCCACTTGCCCTTATCCTGGTGGTGCTGGGATCAATCTTTTTCGGAATTGTGGCACCTTCCGAAGCTGCTGCTCTGGGTTCGGTGGGTGCTGCCCTGATTGCCGCTTTTGCCGGAAAGCTCACCTGGAAAGCCGTCCAAGAGTCCGTCCTTTTTACTTTAAAGACCACCACCATGGTGATGTTCATCGTTCTTGGCGGCAAATTTTTCATGGTGCTGGTGCTGTCCACAGGGGCTGCTGAGCTGGTCGGAAACCTTATTCTCTCGCTTCCGTTGGGAACTACCGGCTCGCTGTTCATCATGATGTTTATTGTGTTTGTGCTGGGATGTCTGGTCGACTGGATCGGCTTGCTGTTCATCATCGTCCCTATTCTTACACCCATTATTGAAAAGCTCGGAATTGATCCTCTGTATTTCGGCATTTTGTTCTGCGCCACCCTGCAGATTGCAAATATGACACCGCCCATGGCTTTTTCTGCGTTTTTCTTAAAAGGTATCAGCCCGCCCGAAGTAACCATTGGAGACATATATCGAGGGTGCGTGCCCTTTATATTTTTGCAAATGCTCGTGATACTCATCCTGATCCTTTTCCCCAAGGTTGTTTTATATTTACCATCCCTGATGTGACCCGTATCGGAATACCGGAAACTAGATCCAAATCAACAATGCCTTGCGTAAAATGGACGTATGTCTCGATTACACCTGCATTTTCCACTTTACTCAAAACATTCCCAAATTCGGCGAAAATTTTGCCTGGATCGAAGGAAATGCGACCGCGTGGGTCAACTCAATCACCGGCGCACGGGGAAACCGGGAAAACAGTATCACCTGTCTGCTTGCAGGTATCGCAGGACGCATTCCCAAACACGGTCTCTTAATACCGGAAAACAGAAAGGGGCAAAGACTGGTGGAGCTTGAAGAGGGCCTGGTGCAACAGTTGATCGGGCCGGGTCGCAGTGTTGCCGATCTGGGGGTTTTGGGCATGATCAT